>TARA_R110002111_G_scaffold51311_4_pt1 | contig 78069 bp, 84 predicted proteins | sample TARA_R110002111 | Tara Oceans TARA_R110002111 (sample SAMEA4397363) | marine metagenome | biome: Polar Biome; feature: [ZZZ] marine water layer (ENVO:01000295); material: water (ENVO:00002006), including particulate matter (ENVO:01000060) such as... | depth 199 m
CGATAAGGCTGGCGGTACGTTACGAAACAGGGCTTCCATGTTATCGGAGAGCACCACACCCTCAACGTATTTGCCTGGCTCCTTTCGTGCCGAGAGCAAGAGACTGCGCTGCACGTCGGTCAGATCCTTAAAGCGTGCGATCTGCTCGACTTCTTCTTTGGGCATGACCAGACATAGCCACCACTCCATCATGTTGAGCATCTTGCGGCTGGCATCGGGAAAGTCCTCAAGGTTCTGGGTGGCAATCCAGAACCAAGCGCCGAGCTTGCGCCACATCTTGGTGATCTTGACAACGTAGCGAGCCAGCATGGGATTGGTCGTAATGATGTGACCCTCGTCGGTGATTACCAGGGTTGGCCGGGCATCGTGCTGATGGCGCTCCACCAGATCGTTAATGTGGCTCATCATGGAGATGTAGGCCACGGTGAGCTGATCCTCGTAACCCTCGCGCGCCAGCATGCCCATCTCCAGGATGGTGACGTCGGCCTCCGGCCAGCGGGTACCGGGCCGGTTGAAAAAGTGGCCGGCAAGGCCGGAGCAAAACAGCGCCATGCCGTCGCCCATCTCGATCGCCCGGTTGCGCCGGTGTTCGGGCAGGCTTTGATCGCGGCCGATGGCGTGCAAGGCGGTGACCACGTCCTCGGTGATCACTTGATCCCTGCCACTTTCTTTAACCGTCTTCGCAGCCAGGAAAATAGCATTTCGTATCAGTAGCCGATCGGCCCGGCTCATGCGGGCGTCTTCACGCTCGTCACCGCCGGTGATCATGATCCGGGCTGCGATTTCCATCTCACCCAGAATGTCCCGACCGCCGCCATCGTCTTCGGCCTCGTCGTCGTCATCGACCAGTTCATCCGGATCCTTGGGAAGGTGCACGCGGCGCTCTTTATCCAGCATGCGTAAGGCATCCGCGAACGGTGGCAAACTCACATCTACATTCGGGTTCAAGGTGACCTGGTTGACGGAGACGCCGTGGGCCTGGAAGTGCTGACCCAACAGTGAAAAAGATCCACCGGCCTCGATGATGAAAATACGTGGGCGGTACATTGCGGCCATCTGTTGCAGCAGGTAAACCAGGAGCGCCGACTTGCCGGCCCCGGTAGGGCCGAGGATCAGCATATGGGCGTTCTTCTTACGGTCGGCCCGGTGTAACGGATCGAAGGTCAGGGGTTCAGCGCCACGGTTGAAGAAGACCAAGCCTGGATGACCGGTTCCCTTCGATCGGCCGTACAGGGGTAACAGATTGGCGGTATGACTGGAGAAGACCAACCGCGAGCGGCGGCTGGACTTGTCCATCGACACGTCATAGGCCATCGGCAGGTTACGCATGTAACTGTCTAGTGCGAGCAGATCCGCTTCCTGCAGAATCGGCTGCAGGCCATTGGGCAGCAGTAACGCATTCAGCTGATTGACATTGGCGCGCAGCGACTTTGGATTATCACCGCGCACGTAAAAAGCGATACCCAGTGGATAGAGCTTGTTGCCCTGTGCCATCTCCCGCTCGACGAGTTCTGCATCCTCGCGTGTCAGTGCGGCCTCGGCGGATTCGCCCACGGCGGCACGTTTGACCTGGGCGATGTGGTTACGGGTGAAATCCTGCGGTTTAACCGTCAGGGTCAACACCATCACGGTGTGCTCCGGCATGCGATCGAAAAGCGAGAAGACGTGGTCACCGGCTTGGCGTTCGGCGGTCATGTGACCCACCTCAGGCACCCGCCGTAGTCCCTGGATCGTGACGATCGTATGTGGCAGATCATCGAACCACCAGGTGGCGGATTCGTTATCCGAACGTGGCATTGTGAGTGTAAGTCGCTCGGCCAGGTCGTAGCCGAATGGGAGGTCCTCGTCGCCGGGATACGGGGCGACCTCCAACAGCTTGTCGGGATCACCGTCTGCGATCGCAGGTTTCGGATTGAACCATTTGAGCAGCCATTCGTAGAGATCCTTGCCAGTACTCCGTCGTACGCGAATGCCGGCCGAGGCCAGTGAGGCGACCCACTTGATCGCCACGTCATTCATCGCTTCTTCCACCTCGACCGCTGACGGCGTCTTGCCCTTCACCTTCAAGCGGCGATAGAGCGTGGCGCGTACACGGCGCACCTGTCCCCGCCAGTGGGTTCCGGTTACTGCGGTATCCTCGAACAGACCGCCGGGACGGGTGATCCGCGCCAGGTGCTGCGAGAACATATCCTGGAAGTGTCGGGTGAATGCCGTGTCTTTTGCACCCGGCTGTGCATAGTTTGCCAGTTCTTTTTGAAACCCTTGCAGGCTCGGTTCGTCCTGAACGTAGACCTGCAAGATCCAGGGGGCATCATCGTCTTCGGGAATGGCATCGGTCAGTGCCGTCTGAATAGCATCGCGCAATTGCGTCATGAACTGGGGTGTACGGGCCTCGGTACCAACGGGGAGGATCTCAAACAAGGCTCCCACGCTGATGCCGTCTTCCAGCAGAAAGGTGCGACTGTCCGGATCGTACTCCACCCAAGGCAGCAGGTCGGTAAAGGACGGTGGGCGATCATACAAACGCTTGACCGACGCCGTGGTCACGGGCGCTTCCGCTGGGTCGTGTGACTTCCCCGATGATTCGCGTGCCAGAAACTTCGCCATGCTCACTGCCGTTGCCGTTTGGTCGGTACTTCACCGGGCAGTGCGTACTCGACCCGCTCATACATGGGGAACGTCGTCACATAGCCGGGCACCGGCACCTGCTCGTCGCCTGCCAGGTGGGGAAACACATACATCGCCAGGCTCGGATTCGGTAGCCTGGGAAAGGTGGTATCGATCTCGTTGTGAGCCTCTCGGGTATAGCCGTAAAGCGAACCGTCGCCGTCAACGATGGAACGACTTCCCAACTCATTCCGAATCACCAGGGGATCGCGTGCACCCAACTTCTGGATGTGTTGCTCGTAGATGGCTTTCATGGGTGGGCCGTCCTGGGGTAATACCGCGTCCTTGGTGCTGGCACAGCCCGACAGCACGAGATTAATCAAGCCGAGTGCGGTGATAAGGGTTGATGGATTTTGCATGATTGAGTTTCCTGCCTTTAAGATCGAGATCGATGGGAAGTTCGCGGTCGACGTGAATGGCAATGCCGGTACCGGCCGGCACAAACACGGCGTCGAAGCTCTGGGACTGGCGTTCCAGCAACCACTTGGCGACCTCGTCACTGCCGCCGGCGATGGTCTTGCCGAGCACGTAGGTGCCGGCATTGCCGGTAACGTTGTTGGTCGCCGCACCGGTATCACTGACGACTGAGGTGGTCTCGGCCGCGGCCGCTGCATCGGCCGCCGCCTGCACCGCCATCACTCCAATGCGCTGGGTGAGAAATGCCGGCGCGTTGGTCTTTCGATCGCCACTGATGCACGGGATACCCTGTTGGTCCGAGATCCAGCCCAGAGGCCGGTTATTGCCACCGGACTGGCCACCGCGGTCATCGTCGGAAATCGTGCGGATGGTGCCGTCGTCGAAAACGAAGGTGACCGAATCGAGCCGGCCGGTGACGCAGGACAACGTCCAGTCGCCGATCGCCGTGCCGCTCCACACCATCCCCTGCACGCCGGGCACACTGAGACCGTTGGCGGCCAGGTTGTCCGCACCGGTGATCACCTTGAAGGGCATGGGGTCACGCACCTGACCCTGCACCGGCACCCGACCGACCAGGGCGGTCATCGCCGTCGAACCGATGAGCGTGGCATTGCGCGGGACGGTGTAGACGGGTTGCAGCGTGTCCAACTCACGAGCGATGTTGCCGGTCTGTTCACGGGCACTACTCAGCGCCCCACCGGTGGACTGGCGGACCTGATGCAACAGACCGTTCCCGTTCGCCGCACTCGCATCATCATCGATGGCATCCAGTGGAGCGATCCAGACCATTCCCGCGACAGGTGCTGCACCCGCGCCGCCACCATCGAATCCCAGTCCAACCGGGATATCGCCGGCGCTCTGGGTCGATTTCCCTGATGTTAATGATTGCGACAAGGCATCCACCCGTGCCGTCAGCGATGAAAGCACGCTCGAATCCATCCGCCCGCGCGCCGCCTGATCGTGCTCGCGCGACAACAGTGCACGTTTGACGCGTGTCGTTACGTTCTCCTCAATTTGGACGCGATTGTTCAGCAGCTGCTTGTTCTCGTTATGAAGCTTGGTGTTGTTCTGCCGCAAGGCTTCGACCTCAGCGGTCATCGCCGCGACATTTGCTGTCAGCGTCTTGATGGTATCCGCCGGTGTGTCGGCATCCGGCACCGGCGCCTGCGGCACGGTGTCCATCACGACATGGTCATTTGGCTCATTCGAGCATGACTTGAGGGTGACGAATGCCAGCATGAGCACCACCACGCCGGCGAGAAGGGGTAACAGTCGATTACTGGTTGCTATGGCCATGGATTCACCCTATCGCGAGGCCTCGAACGGCCGTGCCGAAATCAGGTACACGGCCGTGGTGTCCGCCTCACTGCCGGCGGCCAACAGACGGTTATGCTGGAAGACTGCGGTCAACCAGCTACCGCGCAGGTCACGCGGATCCAGTGTCTGTGGTTGTTCGCTACGGTTGGTCAATTTGACGGCCGTGACATACAGACCGCCTGCCCGCCACGACACCAATGGCGCGGCATCGACCGCGGCACCGCGTAGCAGGGGGATGGAGCCCTGCGCCACCGGCACACGCACTATGCCCGGCCGGTCTTGTGCGAGCCGCGCGGGGGCATAGAGCTGTTGGGCCGCGAAACGGGTCAGGGCGACATAGTTGTATTGCGCAGTTGTCTCGTTGTTATCGACGGATAGATTCGTTTGGCCCGATTTGTTCTCACCCACCTCCTTCACGAACACCTGCACGGGGTCCATCTGGCCACCCTCTTTCGACGCGGACACATCGAAAAGATAGATCTGTCCACCGTCGACCGTGCGCACCAGCACACGGGTGGCGTCAAAGGGCGCGCTGGCGAGAAAGTAGATCGTGCCATTGACACTCTGGGTACGCAGCTGTGGTTGCAAGGATGCGGGTACGCCCACCTTGACCGATGCCGGAAAGTGTACCAACCGTTCGTGGCCGACCTTGAGCTTGAGTTGGATGGGTGCCTTCTTCCACTCGATACGCTCAGTGAGTTCCGACTCGGCATGGACAAATGACTGCATCAATAGCAGCCCGAGTCCAAGCCAGAAAATGACACTACGTTTTAGATTGTTTGATGTAAGCATACGTTGTTCCCTGTTTCGTCACTTGCCTTGCGCCAACTCGTCAGCAAGTTCGGCTTCACTCAGCCGCCGGGGCCCGGTCGCCGCAAAACCATCCAACGCCAGTCCCCACGGATTCGACTCCGGGTCGACGGAAAGGCGCACAACGCGAAGCGGATAACGGATGGTTGTTTTCTTCACGGTCATTCCTTTCACCGACTCGAAGAGGTCAATATCCAGCCACACTACCCAGACACCGGGTGCAAGCACATCTACCCGGCGTTCTTCATAACCATGACCGGGCACCTCTTGCACGCCACGTACACGGTAGGCCAACTCACCCTGTTTGCCTTTCATCTCCATGTCCGCAATGAGGTCGGCCCGATAGCGCGGTGTGACGTACGGTGAAATACGAAAGATCGCTTTGCCATAATCCCGCGCACCGTCTTCCGACCAATGATTGAGCTGCTGGAAGATATAAAAGGCGAAGGCGTAGACGTTGGCTGGCGGCACTTGGTCGATGGTCTGCGTTGCACCGGAGCGCAGGTCCGGGGGGACGTGCACGGTGAGATGTCTGGGTGACTGACTCCAGCCAAACCACAGCGCCAGGATAACCACAACCTGCACACCGATAATGATCCACAGCGAGCGCAGATGAGCACGGACGTTATCGATCTCGTACCGGTATCGTCGCATCCCAGGTCCTCCCGATATCCCAGGCGCCAGTGCGCCGAACGAATGCCGAACGACGCAAGCCGTGGTCATCCAGCCAAATCATGATCTGTTGCTGGTAATAGCCATCCGGTCGGCCTCGCTTGAGACGTTGAAACAGACTGGCCATCACGATGACCGTGGCGACCACACCCACCCCGGCAATCCCAAAACCCATGGTGACCACGCCCATCAACCATGCCAGGAGGAGACTGACAGGCAACCAGATGAGCGCGGCCACACCAACAATGACGCCCAGTTCGGACGACGAACAACCCTTGAAGATCGCCGGCTCAACATTGAGCCGGTCAGCCAGAATGTCACCTCGATGTGTCATCCTTTTAGATGACGCCCGCAGCTTCAGTCAGCAGGTAGCTGGCGAAGATCAGCACGATCGCACCGACGATGCCCAGCACACCGACCTCAGCCCACTCGGCCTTGCCTTGTCGTGCCTCATTGAACTTGGAAAATCCGAGATAGGCAATCCACAGAAACCCGAGTACCGCGATAGCGAGACCGAGCACGAGTCCGCCGTCTTTGATATAGCCCTTGATCAACGAGATCCAGTCACCCGCCGCCGGCGCGGTACTGGGTGCCACCGGTGTCGGCAAGGCCGCCCACACCGATTGATATGCAGACATCGCCAGCAGCCCAATGGCTACTGTTCCTTTTTTGATTGACTTCATCATGATTGCTTTTCCTCCGAGGTAACGGGGCCACTCCCCGAATTATTGACGCAGTGATGGCTAATGCCTCACCGCAGATAAAATCCCAACACCATGAGCACGATGCTCGCGCGCAGTGCGCTCCAGATCACATCGAACAAGACCACTTGACCGTTCTGCCAGGCCCGAAAGGTGCCCAGCGTCACCCAGATCACCCAGATAAACGCGAGTACAAGCACCACGGACGCGATGCCTATCAGCAGTGTCGACGGAATAACTCCGGAACCTGCCTGAAATGCCGTGTTCTGCGCGGGCGTCATGGTCATCCATCAGCGACGGTAGTCACCGCGCAATGGCGGAAAGGTTCTTGGCTCTGCCCGAGGCACGTCTATGTGCTCCTGGATGCCCTGCTGTACTCTCAACAAGTCCTGACGCAGCCAGTCGTAACGGAGCCGAATACGGGCATCCGGGCTGGCTTGTGACTCAGCTTCACGGATCAACGGTTCGAGCGCCTCAATCTCATGAACAATTCTCGCCAGCGCCGTACGTTCACCATCGGTATCAGCGACGGCGAACTGAGTTGGTAAGGCAGTGCTGAGAAGTCCGGCTATCAGGACATGGGCAATTCGCATCGATGTCTTCCCCGTGTTGTGCATGAAGCGCATGGTGGGGTATCGGGAAAGGATGAGATACGGAAAATCAATTCAACGTGTTGCTTGGTTTTTTCGAACAGATATTTCCAGTGCCGTAACGACATGGATAGGTTTTTGAAAGGTGTGATGTGTGCTAGTTACAAGATTTACTCGCTCAAGTAAGCGGTACCATCCGTAATCTATGCTTGCTTGATTGGAGAACGCGCTGTTTGTGTTTCCTGCTCAGCGATACCATCCCCCTTCTCCATATAGCTCGACAATATTGCGTCTGTTGGAGGGTTGACAGGGATTAACCGTTCAATATGCCTGAGTTGCTCCTCACTAAATGGATCCCCGTTCCGGATTTCCATCTCGTGCGGCAGAACAGTCTTTTCTCCAGCTAACTTCTGCAAGGTCTTCAGAATCTGGAACCCATGTGGATCCGAATCACCCCAGTGAAATACAGGCGCCGAAATTCTTGAAAGCAGCGTTTGGTAAAACCGCTGAAAGCGTCTGGTTGGATAACCTCCCGTATAGAGAACAATCGCATCATCTTCAATGGTCGAGGTGTACTCGAGAAAACTCGACAAATTCTCTATGGTAAGAAGGTAACTGGGACTATTGAACACCGAAAACTCGCCTAAGAGATCCCCGGGCACTCCCAAATATGGCCTGACCGCTGAGTTAATCTCCTGACTCCCTGCTCGAAACTTTAGTGGGCCACTAATCAACACGGGATGCACCATTTTTACCAGGTTGAGCTCGGCCAAGACATCTTCGTAACTTAACTCTGGTTTATCCAGTCTGTTGCGATAGATCTGGCCAAGGGTAGAGACAATAGGCAGTAGCGCCTTTGAATCACCCAGCTGGCGCGCACCAAACTGCCGGTAATCGAGAATCCTGGATTCAGGTAGCGCTTCAATAGCCTGCACAGCATCCACCAGGATATTGAGTCGGGTAGCTTGCTCAATTGTGAGGCCAAATTTTCTTTTGCCATAGCGCCACGCATCCAGGATTTGATCGACTACAGCATTCAGCCAGTGCCCATCCGGCGGGCGCTGGAAACCAGCCTCAATCTGAACAAGTTTGTCCGGAAGGTATTCATAGTCGAGCAGGCCGGCCACACCTTTTGCATCATGGAGACGAATCCTCTCGAGAGACGTCCCGATGTAATGCTTCTCCCACTCTAGTGAAATAAACTTTTTTTGCTCAGCTGTTGATAGGTATGCATGAAAATCTCGGAGAACGTCTGCGCTTCGAAACGGATAGGGATCCTGTGGATCCATTGTGAAATCTGGGCGCTTTAGTAAGACGTCGCGCTTTCTCTCTGGCTGTTTTTCTGCCTTCCTGACTAGTTGCTTAAGACAATAAATGGCCTGCTGACTCATTCTGGATTGTTGCTCCCAATCAAGGAGTCAGTGACCAGCTTGCGAAGCTTTTCCTTGAGATGTTGTACATCAACGGTTGCCTTTACCCCATCGCGGATAAAAAACAATACCGTATCCACAACCGCTGTCATGCGGGGTTCGGATTCATCAGGTGCCGCAATGAAAAGTTGCAGGCCGATAGATTTTAGGTAATTCGCTGCCTGCATGGTGTTTTTCAGGTCCATACTCTGGAATGCCTCATCTGCCAGGTACAGAGACAGCCCTCCTCGTAACGAACCATCCGCTTCTCGGTTGATTCGGTATGCACTTGCAAGGGATGCTCCCATTGCCACGTAAAATGGTGATCTTTGTTCTCCGCCTGAACCCGCTCCTTTCTTGCGAGAAAGCATCTCCTTGATTCCTGCCTCTTCATCGATGATCTCTATGTCGTACCTGTAATAACTACGGTAATCCTTGAGTTCCTCGTCATCATCTGTCTCCAACATTTGACGAATAACCTCGAACTGCACCTGGTGTGGATCAAACAATCCGCCAAAATCTGCCACATCGTATTCATTGACATGCTCAACAAAATCAATGAAATCTGCGTACTCAGGCTTTCTGTCGAAGCGAAACTGATAGATTTGATTCGACGAAAAGGGTCGGCTCTTCAGCTCATCATTGAGCTCTCGAATTCTTCGTTTCATGCTGTTGATCTGGTTTCGAAGTCGAATCGCAAGATCCTGCCGAATAACTCTCTCTACTTCTCTGAGTGCATTTGATGCCTCTTCTTCCCGTGTGTGCAGCCCCAAATCCTCCAGGGTCTCGAGCGATACCTGAACAGTTTTTACAATCGCATCCAATGATGGATTCTCCATAAACCCACCAATTTCGATGCCCTCTGCGCCGTACTCCGCATTGTATGTGGCTGCCTGCTGTTGCCCACTTGCCATAAGCGAAGAAGATTCACCGCCACGCTTTTTTGCATTTTCTCTGCAGTGATTAATTATTTTTTGATAATCCTCCGGTATATTCAGAGAATATTTATCCTGTTGGGCAGACAAGACTTCCTCGGCCTTCGCCGCGTCATAATCCGTTTGACCGGCAGCTTCCTTACGCGCCATGTCAAAGTGCGGTATTAGACGCTCGTCCTTCTTTCGTTGGCTTCCCCTTTCACTGAACTTTGTCCTGGCGGTTTGCTTTTGCTTTGCATGTTCCCGCTCCACCCTTGTTAATTCTGATATCTGCGCCTCAAACCGAGCCAACTCAGCACGCAGTTTCTCAGTATGGCTAAGATCGATAGCAGATATTTGCGTTTCTAGCTCATCAACGCGATTCTGAGCTTCAACAAGATTCTTTATCTGGCTTTTCGTAGAAGAAACTTTTTTAAGATCGGAAAAAAGGTCATTCAACTGGCCCAGTGCAATCTCGTGTCGCTTCTTGGACTGCTCTGACGTTAGACGTTGCTGATCTATCTCACTGATTTTCTGCTCTAACAAAGTTATCTGGCGTTGTGAGATGGATTTGCCGATCTTTGGCAGGTCTGGCAGATGCAGGCGCTGAATACCACCTTGCCTTGCAAACATTCCATCTGGTGTCAGTGCTCGATCCGCACCGACGAGATCCTTTGTTTCATCGACAAGGTCGATATTAAGCAGTAACCGCTGCAGGTAAGCCACGGCATACGGACTCTCCCCTCTAATCAAGTCCGCAGCAGTACCCTGCCTTACATTATCCTTATTAACCCAGTGTTGGACTTTCTTGGTATTCACGACTACCGCGTTGTAGAGGCCTTGCTTTTTCATGCCACGGTAGATAGAAACGGCTTCTTCAGCGTCCTCTGGATCGACTACAAGCGCTTCGGCATTGTTGCGCAAAAAGGCCTCGATAGCGGGTTGCCATTGTTGCACGGTGATCTCAGTCAACTCACAGATAGGCGTGGCTACAATATTCCTTTCATCTAGTGCTTGGATGAGAAGTAAAGTATCCCGATTAAGGTCAGATTTTCCCTGACGTATGTTTTCAAGGCGTTCCTGTTTATCCTTTCTCTCCTGTTCTGCCTGGTGATGCTCACTTCCTACTTCAAGCAAACGGTTAAACAATTCACTCTTTTGCTTCTCCAGTGCCTTTCGTGAGTCATCTATCAGACGATCAGTGGAAGATGGGTCTAGAGGCCATTGTCCTTCTCCGGCAGCCGCATGCCTTGTCATCTCATCCAGAAAAGGAACAAACTCTGAGTGCAAAAGATCTTTATAGCGGACAACCTGGGTGGATAGGGCAAGCACACCACGAATATCCTTCAGTGTTCCCTTGATTCTCTCAATTTCTCTTTGGAAGTTGTTTTTCTTTTCTAACAGTAGCTTACGCTGCGCCTCATTCTCATCGGCATCAATTAAGGCTTTGACCTGATCGCGTGTTTCTCTTACTTCCTTAAGCTGCATTTCAGCAGCATGCATCTCGGCTGTTTCTTTACGGTAGATCGCATACAACTCCCACATTTCTTCCTTGAGTGCTTCGATCTTTCCATCCAGCGCCTCGAATTCGAGTTCCGCTGCACACCACTCATAGGCTGCCGCATAGGTCGCCTTGGATTTCGCATTCTTGAAAATATTAAAAATTTGAGTAAGTTGTTCGATCTGTTTCTTGGTACGTACTACTGCGTCCTTCTTTCGCTTATAGGATTCAAGGCTGTCGCGCATCTTTGCGATGTCAATCGGTTCTGCGTCCAGAATGCTTGTCTTCACAAAGTCCGATACAGACCCGTCCAGACTTGTCATTGATATGGACTGTTTGAAGGCCCGGCGGTATTTTCTGGTGTCTGGTGGATAATCACGGTGGCACAATGATCGCGTCAGCTGGTCAACATACTTTTCCGGCTCACGGCCAAAAAGAAAGCACCCCTGCTCTGAGGTTCGTTGCTTAAATAATGCCTTGAGCTGCACGTAAGGCTTAGGAACGAGATGGCCAAGTTCAGTTTTATCCAGAAAGTCATATAGGGTGAATTCAACGCCTTCGAGGATAAAAAATCCCTCTATCTCTTCGTGTACATCATCACGACGAGCTGAGATTGCAGCCCCCACCGTGGTTGGTTCGCCGGTGACATCATCGGTAAAAACTAAACCAATCCGGCATAGTGCATCATCTCTAGGCTGGTAGACTGAGTTTGCCCCAATTGCATCTTCAGTTTTGACCAAGCCAAGTACATAACCACGGATATCACGCTCACTGTGCTTATCCGGTGCCTTAGCGTTGGGTTTCCAGTCTCGCCGATTACCACCCAGCATGACGTATTGGATAGCGTCAAGGAAACTGGATTTACCGGCACCATTTGCACCAATGAGTGCAGTGTGTCCCCTGATCTCCCACTCATCCGCTTCGAATAAATACCAGTTAACGAAAATTATCCGCGTCAATGATTTCATGACTGCCCACTTCCTTGTTCGGGATCGTTTTCTTCCATTTCATCCTCTTCAGACTTTTCCACTACCGGCACATCCTCCGCCATGAGATATCCCGCGACTTTCTCAATCATATTTCCGCTAAGCAGCTCACTAATCGTTGGATAGATACGAATTCTCACAATGCGCGGATCAAATTCATCCTGTTCGGTATCAAGTATTCCGTGGTTTGCAAAGTCTCTTAGATACTCTCGAAACACTGTTGATGTTTTTGGCATGTCACGCTGTGTGAGTTGTAGATAACGATCCTCAAAATCCTCAACAGAAACCAGTACACTGCCGTCCTCTTCAAGATTGAAGGCATTTAGTTCCTCGTCATAGATATAGCGCAGTGCCAATAAAATTAATGTTTCCTCAAGTTTCATCCGATAGACAAAATCTTCGGGAGTAATGCCCACATATCCATGATTTTCATTGATCACAAGCTGATGGTTGAGCGCATCCATCAGGTTTCGATAGTATTTCTGGTATCGCACCACACGATCGAAATGACGACGCTGCCTCGGCTTGGTCCTAAGCAGAAATTGCTTGGCGAGTAACATCTGAGCAGTCAGTTTCAGATCTGCCTCATCGAGCTCTTCATCGGCATTGAGTAGTGTTTTCAGATCCTTGATCATTGAATGCGTCCGGTTCTTTGGATGATGACCTCTGTCATTTCAAGGTAATCAGTGTCAACCATCTCACTTGTCGCAGATAACCGGTAGTTCCTCCCTATCAATGGGTAGTGCTCTTCAGTAGCGCCCTGCTTGACGGTTTCCAGCTTTGCCAGGCGATGCAGCGCTAGTATGTGAAAATAGTCGCGGATCGTATTGATCTGGAAGCGAGTCAGTTCTCCAGTGACATTCCTACCAAGCTGTTGATGGAGAAGCTCAACCAGCCCTTTCTCAGTCACCTGGGCTGCCTGGCGAGCCATGCGCTCCTGTCTAATACGCTCAACCATTTCTGGATCAACGTGTTTGAAACGAATAGTTCTTGGCTCAGGGGGTTTACGAGGGCGTTTTGGTTTAAACAGACGAATCTCAAAATGAGATTCACCCGTAATCCAGGGGATCGGCACATCTACTATATTTTTCTGATCTGCGTGTGTGGCAAGTGCTGTAATAACCTGTTGGATTATTCGCCCCGTTTGACGAGGCGAGCGGCGGGCGTAATCAATGACCGCATCAACACGCTGCTCATACCTCACCTTCATACTATCAATGGCATCAAGCTGCGCTTCGATATTGAAAAAAACACTCTCAAGACGTGAGAGGTCCCGTTGCAGGTTCAGCTCTGATTCTGACTCAGAATAGATATTGCGATATCCGGCGAGTAGCTTCCTGTAATTTTCCTGGTTATATCTGAGTCCGGAAGCAACCTGTTCTAGCAGGAAGTCACGAAGAGCAAGTGGATTGTCGCTTGTCTTTATGGTCGCGTAATCCCTTATAAAAATCTCTCGAAGAAAATCGTCGAAAAATGTACGGATGACTTCTTTTGCTCGAATCTCTCCTTGAATTCGATCGTATAGATCTTTTATCGAGCCTCGTATTCCCTTCAGGTGGCGGGAAAATCTTGTGGCGTCTTTGGCCAGCTCAATCAGAGTATCTGCATGGGATGACGGGTCGGTAACAACCTCTTGTATGGCAGCACGTATCGACTTCAGCTTGCCAGTCATTACCAACGGCCTACCCTCGGCAATCTCCAGCAACGATGACATTAATTGACTGACGTTGTGCGGCATAGAGACAAAGGTATGGTATCCGCGGCGCTCTTCCTGCAGCCAACCACAGCTGAGCAATCTTGAGTACATTTGGTTCGCCCGGACATTAATAGGGGTATCCGGCTCTGAAACCTCCTCATCATCCGGCAGCCAAAGGCTCGGATAGGATTCAATTACCGACTCGATGACACGAATGACCTCTTGGCGTGCATGTCCATATTCCGAAACATCCACGTCTTCCTCGAACAACTTGACATGGAGACGCTCCAGCACCCGCCAGTAAAGGCGATTAAGACTGGACCCCAAAGGCTTGAATATCGCCTCAGGTAGTCTTTCGAAAAGATGGCGTGTCTCCATATTTTACTTTCCCGGCACTACGATGAATCCATTTATATGTTAAGTTACTTTACAGGTCAAGTATCTTTACATATGATTAAGCATAACTCAACTAGACCCAAGGGCCCATCATGGGTGAAATATCCTGGTATCAAAAAGCTCGCCTACGTACTATCGAGACCCTAGCCTTCTGGCGGGGCAGAATCAATTCCCGCGACCTGACCGAAACATTCGGTATATCCAGAGTGGTGGCGCTGGGCGATATTCACCGGTACATGGAGCAGGCGCCGGGCAATCTTATCTACCGTAAAAGCGATAAAGCCTTTTTTGCGACCAGTATTTTCAAGAATCAGTTCACGTCGGGCGTTATTGATGAATGGATGACGCTGGATGCGTCTCTTTGCGAATACGTCGACAAACCACAATTTGCAATCAAGCCTGAACTCGCACGACCACTGATCCAAGCGATACACAAAGGTACTGGCGTCACTGTCGTGTACCGCTCAATGGAACACCCTGATGGGACAGAAAGGTCGCTTTTCCCTCACACGCTGGTCTACTCGGGATTTCGTTGGCATATACGTGCGTGGTGCTGTGTGAGAGAGGCCTTTCGGGACTTCAATCTTTCCCGTATCTCACGTGTAACTGCACTGAGCGAAGCGCCTTCGTCAGAGGCCGCACCAGACCAGGATGAACTATGGAACATGATGGTGGATATTCACTTCATGGCAAACCCTGGCATGAACGAACAAGAACGATCGCTTATTGAAGCTGAGTTCGGCATGGTGAATGGGCTGCTAAAGGTGAATACACGTGCAGCTCTCGTGATGTACACCCTGCAGGCTTATCAAGTGGATCCCGACCAGGAACATGACATCTACAAACAACGCCTTGTGCTGGCCAACCCAGATGATATCGCTCCTTTTTTGTGGTGATTCTGAGTAACAGATTGAACCCACAAACCAGTTGATCCCGGACAATACATCGATTCCTGCTTATTCTGTAAAGATGCCTACAGGATCAAAGATATTTCTTGAAGGTACTCGCCGTGACCGCCACCGTCAGCGCAAACAATGTGGCAAACGGAAGGACAATGAAGGTTGGATGCAGGCTGAACGGAAGGGCCAGATACGTAACCCAGGTGATCACTACGAGCGGTAGCACTGCCTTCTTGGCATAGTGGTACACGAACGAACTCTCTCGCCCTCCGCCCCAGCGCCGAAGATCCCGTTTCACCAGTCCGTCAACCAGGGCCACCAGACTGAACAACAGGAACACCGGTGTCGCCAAGGTGAGAATCGCCAGCCGTACCGAGAACACCTGCGTCACCTGCATGGCCGCAATTATAAATTCAGCGAGTGGCCGATAGATCTTGTGCAATGTCGGCCGCATGCCTTGCTCTTCCGGTCGTGGTGATGGCGAAACCCAATGGATAAAGGCCACGACTCTGGTAACCTCAAACAAGTAATGGTAAGTCCCGTCGGCTACCTCTTTGGCGAAACGGGCGGGATCCGATGTCACCACACTTCGGCGGAAGTCGGTGTCCAGATAGCTGATCTCATTTGAGAGCATTGTTCGGCTGTGGTCGAGACCTTGCTCCGGCCACCAGAGCACCATACCCACCCACTCGACGACGATCGAAAACAACAGGGAGAAAAGCAGCCACAGGATCGCTTGCGAAATCGTTGCCAGACCTCTGCTGAACAAGCCCTGCTGTACAGCCGTTCGCCGCGGATCGGCAACTGTTTCAGCCATGTGTATCTTCCGCTGGTTCGCTCGGTGCCGAAACCTCGGACACAGCCATCCACCACGGTTCCTGCGCTCGGTACCACTGATCGTTGGTGATATAGGTGCGCTCCATCTCGTTGGCGATGTCGGCCAGACCTACCGGCATGGCCTGATCCCCACGGGTATCCGGGAGTGGCATGCGCAGCTTCCAGAGCTGGCCACCCTCTAACAGCGCAAAGGCCTGGCCTTTGGGCAACGCCACGAGCTCTGCCGGTGTCAGCATGGGGACTTCCGAGACACTGATACGATCCTCGTTGCGGGATTTGAAATCCACCCCGGAACCGGGGTCCGACGAATCGTCCACACCCGATACACTCATCAGGGTAAACACCTCAACCTTCGGCAGCTGGTCGGTCATCATTTCGGCAGTGGCCAGCTCCTTGACACGCAACATGATCAGCGTATTGAAGTTACCTGCTACCTGCCCGGCCTTGGCACGGCTGCCGATGCGTGCCTCCACGTCAGACCAGGTCTGGGTGTAGGCCGTAACCTGGAAACCGGCACCGCCGGCCTTGTTCAACAGCGGCACGAACTCGTCGCCGATCAGTTCGTTGAATTCATCGGCGTGCATGGAGATCGTCGGCAGGGTGTTTGCGGCGACCTGGCTGGTGTTGATCGGATCGACCTCCACGCCGTGTTTGTAGATGTGGCCGGCCACCGATACCAGATCGGCGAACATGGAATTGCCTACCGCACTGGCGACGGTGGTATCGGTCAGCGCATCGAGGCCGACATACACGATCCCCTTGCGACGAATGACGTCCATCCATTCGAAAATGGGACGTGAATCGGTCTCGTCCAGATAATCCGGCGATATGAGTTCCGCGATCTTTCCGGTGGTGAGTTTTTCCATCAGCGGTCCGACGGAACTGACGATCTTGTCGAAGTAGGTCTTGTCGTACTTGAAGGCCGACACCAGACCATCAAGCACCGGATCATAGAGATCCTGCTCCTGCAGATGCCGCATCAGTGCGATGGCCTCGTTATTGCGGCCACGCAGCGAGTTGGGCAGGTTACGCTCCTTGATATTGGCCGCGATATCGGCCACCTTCTCCTGCCAATCATCCGCGCCATGCTGGCGCAGGTGCGCCCGCGCATATTCCATGAACAGCGGCTCGATGTCGTTGATGTAACGGCGGACCTGGTTGTAGTCCGGCCGACGCCCCAGCGCCACCAGGGCGCGGGCGATGATATTGACGAAGCGCCAGGCGAATTCCTTGAAGGCAGCGGAGTTGCCCTCGCTCGGGAGCTGGTTGGCGATGCGGGTTGCCACCTCGGTGATGCGGGAGAAATTGCCGATGGCATTGTAACGGGCGGAGACTTCAGGGTACCCGAGATGAAACATGTAGAAGTCCTTGGCGCGTCCCGCCCGCTTGGCCTCGGCATATACCCGCCGCAGGAGATCGGCGTCCCCCTTCGGATCGAACACGATCACCACATCGCCCCGCCGGATATCCTGGGCGATGAGGATCTCGGCAAGCCGTGTCTTGCCAACGCGCGTCGTACCCAGCACCAGGGTATGACCGACCCGCTCACCGATATCCATCCAGACATCCTGCTCGTCGGGCTCCACGGCATGCAGGGCCGGCTTACCCCCAACGGCAGGCAGCGGCGCCAGTGGATTCCACCATCCGCGTGAACGGAGATAGCAAGCCAGTAGATTCAATAGCGGTATCGATTCCCAAGCGACCTCCTTTCGGCGTGCCCATTGGTACAGATACCCCGGTTGCACGTAGTGTTGGACCTCGGGACGGAGGGTGTCACGCAACCGCTGTGTGTGCTTCTGGCTCCAGCGAAAGCCCTTGCCGAGAAACAGTTTGTGCCGACTGAGCGGGATCTTGTCGGCACGTAGTCGGTAGGTGGGTAACCTGCGCATATTGCGCTGATAACGCATGACCCTCCAGGCCTGTCTGGCCCGGATCATTCCGATCAGCATGAGCACCGCACCGGCGCTGTAGGCGACGCCCGGTGGCATCATCAGCGCCCAGGGGGCTAGCATAGCGATGGCCGCCGTTGCGAATGCCACTAACGTCGACCACAACTCAACCGGCGGACGCAGCAAGGCCTCGATAGGATGAGCGCTCACTGCTCAATGCCTTGTGATGAAACCAGTACGGGATAATGCGAAACGTCCAAGGCCCTGGCGATGTCAGTAGCGGATGCCGGCATGATGGGCAGCCCCCCTGACAAATTGGCAGTGGCCTGCAAATCCTCCCGCGTATCGGCCTGGACCAACATGCCAACGGCGCCGATCGCCTTGAGGCGCTCCCGGTGTTTAACAAGCCATTGTCTGGACTGCGGGTCGGAGCCGATCAAAAAGAATGGACGAGCAAACGACCGATTGTGCGCCCGCGCTTGCACCGGCCCCGGACTCAGGCCGGGCGAGCGAATCGGCAACAGGGCTTGAATGTCTGCGGCGCCAAACCTGGGATAACGCGTCGCCGGACGATTCGTTGATCGCTTGCTGCCTTCGAGTATCTCCAGGTACGGCGCGAGTGGCCGGGTATGGCCGTTATCATGGATCACTGTCACCCCTGCCCATACGCACCAGGGGGTCAGGGACATTAGCGCCAGTACGATACTTTTCCTTATATATGTAGCCATTGTATTGCCTCGCCGTCCGGATGTTTTAGCCGCTTGCGTCCAGCCGCTGCCAGTGCACGACGACCCGTAGCCGGTAGCGTTGGGCACGCGCCGTATTTGCAGGGGAGTGATAACAACCAACGCTGGCCCACCAATCGCGCCTCTTGTTGAAACAGCCCTGTAAAATCCCGGCCGCGACCCGCAGGTTGTGATACGGATCCAACGCCTGCCAGGTGTTGCCCAGCTTGTCCTTGTGATACTTCCAGCTCACCTGCATCAGGCCGATATCGATGGATTGTTCACCGCGGACGATAAAACTATTCAGTGCATTCCATGCAGCCTCACGCGACGAATAGTAATAGCCGCGTCCGGCGACATTGAGTGTCCAAGGCCAGGGGAGACGCATGCGGTTGTCGTTCAAACTACGGCCGCTTTCTGCCAGGGCAATGGCGTACAAAATCGTGTAGGGAATTTCATATTCGGCCGCGATGGCGCGATAGCCGCTTGGCACGGTTTCACCGCACCATGCCGCTGTCGACCAGACCATCCCGAGCACTGGACCAATCCAAACGTCCATGGATCGTGCCCGAACCATTGTCAGAGATCCGAGGCGCGAAGCACCGACAGGTCCATCCCCTGCCGTCTCAACATATAAGGTATTTTTCCTTTTCCCTGGGTGAGTCTCTCCAGTACACCCGCCTCGTGGTTGAGGGTGACACGACGGCTGCGTACCCACTCGGGCTTGATCGCATGACCGGCCGCCCAATCTCTCACCGCCTGGTCATCACCGGACTGCACGCCGACGATATAGATATCGATAGCCGCCACTGTGTCGATGCGTTTGAGCAACTTTCCCAACAGTGCATCACAGGCTGGGCAATCCGGCCGGGTGAAGAAAAGTACCCGGTCTCCTGGCTGCAACGAACTGTTCTTGTCGCCGCGCCCGGGTAATCGATTGATATCGATCAATTGCTCGTTCGGATACAGGCGCTTTCCGGCCTCATCGTACGCGTACTGAAATGCCAGTATCCGGCTCACATCCTCACGCATGGCGCGTGCCCACATCTCGGCATAGCGCCGACGTTCATCCTGATCGCGGGCATGAATACCCAACACTTCGATGGGTGAGATTGTCGACGGGCTGATGCTGCCGCGAATGCCCTGCATCAACAGTTTGTAGCGACGCCATTCTGTCTCCGACAATTCCCATAAACGGGAACGTGCCCGCTCCGATGACGTCAATGTATTTTCATTCGACGCTGAATTGCTGGTATCGGATTCCTTCACCTGGGTGCCGGATACCTCCACGGCGAATGCCGGAACCGATAACACAAGCGCCAGTGTCAGACTTGCCAACCTCAATTGGTTACTCATTCGGGTACGCTTCCTCACCATCGCTGGTACCTGGCGTTGCTGTCTCGCTCTTGTTTTTATATGCGGCGGTCAGATCTCGATAGATAACAAAATGGCGGTCAATCAAACAGTCTGGTAATTGCGTATGCTCGACACCTTCTGCTTGCGTACCTTTACCTGGCAGGTTTTCTTTCACGTTCACCGCCGTAGATAATTCCACGCCCACAGGACCATCGTCCGCATCATCACTGGTTGCAGAACCCAGCGAGAAGGCACCAAACAATAAAAGAATTGCAATAAACACTTCCATCAGCATTACCTCCGTAACGATGCCGTATAATCCTGTCCTGCAGGACCGTGAAACGCGATCTGCCCTTTCGTCCGATCGATGTGCGCTACATTCCAACCGGATCGTTGCTCACCTTCACGTAAGAAGCTGACTCGACCGTTCTGGGAGATAGCCACATAGACCGCGTCGTCCCACAGGTCAATGGCATCGATGTTGAATGGCGGCTTTGCCGCTGCGTGTTTTTGTCGTTTCACTACCTGTTTCTTCGCTGCGATCTTGAGTCCGCTCACGTCTTTGGCGATGGCCTCCAGACGGGTCTGCGCAGCATCAATGCGTTGTTTGAGATCCTCATTGCCTTTACGTAGCTCCGCGACCGACTCATGAATCGCGCGCACAGTATTGGCCAGTCCAGACAGCTCTTGATTCATGTTCGTGTGATCGGCTCTTAAAGAATCGAACCACTGATTGATCCGTTCCAACAAGTTTCCAATGCTTTTCTCGATCGTCTCGAACGTCCCGCCGGTCTGTTTTTGGACCTTGCCGATGGTCATGCCATCGATATCCGTGCCGATGCCGCCCACTGTTGTCTTGTCAAGCGCCACCAGATTGTGACCGACCGCTGTTGCTTCTTTCTGGGAGCTGTCGACCTGGTCCCGCAATATCGCAAGTGTGCCGATCGTGATCACGCTGATTACGACGGCCATCAGGATCGTCTTTTTCGATGACTTGGCCGACTTCGGTTGAACTTCAGTCTTTTCGTGCGCGGCGCCCTGTTCCCGTTTATCCGGCTGTTCCACCTGTGTCTCATTCTCCATCTTGCGGGTCCTCTGTTTTCAAACTGGAATCCGGTTCGTGCGTGGCGCTTGTCACCGGCGTGCACAATTCGAAGGTGATCAGTCGATGCACCGGGTCCTGCACCAGGCGAAATACAGGTCCTGCCAGTGTCTCCAATGCTTGCTGCAAGGTGATGGGGCCGAGGTTTCGATGTACGGCAGGCAAAGGCAGACCCAACAGACCCGCCGTTACAGAATTTGCAGTGTGCTGGTCCGCCAATCGGTAACCGCTACGCTGCAATAGGTAGTGCACCGCTTCGCCGATCGTCTGAATGCGCTCCGGAAACCTGACCGTGATGGTTGTAGACAACAAGTCGGCCTGCGCGGCGGTCGGCAGTGCGCGTAGCGCCGAATACCTGCCGACCTGTACTTCACCGGCGAGCAGTTGCGGGCTGATGGTCACACAGGCCCCTGCCACAGCAAATGCTAAAACGAGGGCCGGACGGAAATTGCGAGGCATATGTGTCTTCATATTCAGATCAGTCTCAAGGGTGTGCGCACAAAAGATCTCATTCGTATTTGTGCCGCTATCATTGCCCCACTTACCAAACCTTGAAACGGAAAATCTATTCAGCAATCAGCGCGGTTTCTCGATCAAACTGTCAGCGGCCAAGATAAATCGACGTGATCTGCTCGCGCTCGTGTCCCAGTTCCTGGCTGATCGTCAGGCGCGCCTGCCGATCGATGGCCTTTTGTTCCTGGGTCAGTGCCTTGATGGTTGGACCGCCTGCCGCCGGTGCCGACCATCCGGTCAACTCGTGGTATCGCTGTTGCGCATAGGCGTGTCGCAGGCCGTGCATTTTTGAAAGACCGGCATTGGCGGTATGTCGCTCGTAGATCCGGAGTTGTTGTCGGTAGTTGCGCGAACTGGGTATGAGTGAACCTCTCCCGGCGAGTAAACCCGCACGATTAAGCACCGCACGTTGCGCCTCGTTTCGCAGCGGGATCACGCGTGATTTTCCTCCCTTGGTCCAGCTCTCCTTGAGTGCAATGTGGTCACCTCGATCCGCAAAGCTCGGCTGAAACTTCATGGCTTCTTCACGCCGCAGGCCGAAGGCCTGCTGCAATTCCAGACTCATCCGCACATGCTGGTCGCGGACCTTTTCAAGATCCGGTGCCGTCACTGTCTGCGCCTTCGAGACGTTGGTCACGAATTGCCGATCCGGGATACCGTAGTGATCGTTCGATCGTGCCACGACATTCTGTCGATTGACCTTTTGTGCCCACCACCGGATAACGGTCAACCGGTTCTTGATGGCGCCTACCGATATATCCCCTTCCTGCCACTGCTTCACCAATGCTTCGACATGTTTCGGTTTCAACGACTGTGCGTTCATCTTTCGATAACCCAGTGCACGGAGCTGGTTGGCGATCAGCGTCAACTGACGTTCCCGATCCGCCTGTGTTCTGTAACTGCCGTCACGATTCCGCCGGCAGAGTTGCTTGAGTTGGTAGTTCAGTTCTCTCATAGTGTTCTCGTTTTCAGGTAAGTGTTTCTGACCACCCAGGGGCCGTAGCCGTCGGGGTCCGCTAGCGCGGAACAGTCATGGGACACCACTCCCATTCGACCTGAATGTGCCTGGTCACAGGCAACGCGGGTTCCCCCTGTTGGGGTTGGTCCGCGTAGACCAACATACCCATAGATGGGCGTTTTTCGATCATGGTTAGATATCACCTCCTTTTAATGAGGCGGAAATACATTTCCGCGGTTTGTGGAATATAAGTGTCGACAACATCACCATTGGTGGTCGTCTCGGCTCGTCGAGTGGATGCAGGCTTGCGCCTGCGGATAAAGCAGACCTTGCGGTCCGTTCTGGCTGGAAGATGGACCAACGGCAAAAGCCGTAGCGCGTCTAATGGTCCGGGTGCGCTCAATTGCCACTGTACACGCAGTGGCCACGGTTAAAATCGATCAGAGGGCGGCAGTATAAGAACGCATCACGCGCCCGTCACGTTGAAATCCAGCCGCAAAGCCGCGTCGTTTCCGGGTTTGCCGCCCTCGTCACTACCCCGCTGCGCTCGCTAGTGACGAGGGCGCTTCGCTGCAATCCAAGCTGCCCGCCAGGCTCACGCCTGTCATGCGGCTTGGAACTTGTGGTTGGCGCAGGCTTTCAGAACAAATTAGCCTGACCACAGGGGACCACAGGCGCCGCTGTTCGCGGCCCCGCCCTTGGCTGCGCGAGTGAGACGCTCGCTACACCGTGGCGGGCAGGGCCTATGGACTCTGTGGACAGCCCGCTTTCTCAGGACGAGCCCTAGCCAGCATTCAATCTGGCCTGAAACTCGCCCACTACCGCCAGGATCTCTTCGAACGTTGGCACATCACCGTAGAACATTTCCTTCTGCATGGCTTCGTAATCAGTCTGCCAGGCGGGTCGGTCGGCCTCTGCAGGTACCAACCGTAACTGGCCAGGATCAAGCGTCGAATAATCGAACCACGTATAGCGGAAAAAGACCTGACGGTGCGCGGCAATCCGATGAAACAGATCGAGATCGCGGGCTGACTGATCACCAATACCCGCCTGGATCAACCGGTAGAGATCATAGTAGTGCCGAGCCATAGCCTCCCGCGGCCATTTCTTGTCCGATGGTCGAAAGGTCTCCTCGTGCAAGAGCATCGCCTTTTCCCAAAAAGTTCGTCTTGGCATGACCGCTCGAACATCGGTTCCCGGCCCTGACAAAAGATCGGGGAAGGCATCGCTGATATAAGGCCTTACCTCAATAATTTCGGCAGGATCCGTATCTGAACGAGCACCCATTTCGATCTTCACGGCACGACGAAGATAGGCTGCCTGCTCCGGGAAGGCCGTCGGGTAGAACAACAGCAACGTCTGTTCATCAGGATCGTCGGGATCAGGCTCAAGCGTCCATTCCAGCGTATCTGGCAAATCCGCTGAAATAATATCGATGAGCGCCGGATAAATTCTGTCCCTGACACATTGCTGGCACGCCACCCTCAATGCCTTGAGACGTTTTCCTGTCTGCTTCTTACTGGGCGCGTTCTCAGGGGCATTGTCACCGTCAAAACCTAAGGCACCCCGGTCGATGACGATATCGATATCTTCCGAGAAACGCTCTATGAGGTTCCAACACTTGGATAATGATGTGCCACCCTTGAACGTCAGGTGTTCGCCCCATTCGGGTAGCTCGAACAATTTGCGCAAGGTCCAGCAAACCCAGAAGTCCTTTTCGACGGCAATCTCAAACAGGTTCAGTCGCGCGCCGGTCTCCGTACAGACCAGCCGGCGGCGTTCTTCCGAGATCGCGAGAAATTCTTTCATCCTTTACCTTCCTGTCCGGCCAGCGTGCGAATGATATCGGCGATCCAGGCCGGAGCATATCGAATATCCTTCATCAGTTGCTTGCGCGCATTGTCATCGAGTCGACGATCCAGCCGCTTGATAATCTGCTGGTCGACGTTTTTCCGGCCCAAGTGGCGCAGAGCCTGGATTACCAACCCACTGCTCTTTCCCGCGGTGGCCATATTGCGGGGGGTGGTGTGCTTGAGGATGATCTGGCGCTTACCAATCTGCACGGTCCGCGTGCGGCCGTCCGTTAAATAAACGACCTTCATGGGTACTTGTGTAGAGAGCCCAAGAAGATTGGCCGCGTAGGCCCCGGAGGGTTGCAAACGCGTGGCGTCACGACCTGCCAGGGCGCTGGCGATGTCATCCGTCGATGGCTGCAACGGGCCCAGCTGAGGGTCGGTTTTCGGGTAGTCGTACAACCCCCGGGCCAGTTGGCGAATGAGGCCGCTGTCCCGGTGCCGCATCAGTGCCAAATCGACCGCCTGACGGGTACCGAGATCGGTGAAACTGTCGGGCGTAAAGACCCAGCCCCGCTTGCGGGACTGAATCCGCCGGAGGATCTTGCTGTCGGTGCTGTCTGCGTGTTTTCCCATATTCTTGAAAGAAAATAGTATACTTTTTTCTTTCAAAAGAAAAGCGGAGTCAAGGCCTGGTCCAGTGTCATCCACCACACCGTGGTAGGCAGGATCTGTGGACAGCCTCAATGCCGGGTCGTTGGACGGTAAAGACGGTGGCGATAATAATATTCTAGACATAGGCTGGGTGGTTACACTGTAACCACCCCATCTGGCGATGGCGTCGGGAAGCTGTTGCAGTACGAAGGCCTTGGCGATATATCATCGCTGCGCAACAAAACAAGAGAGGTGCCACTTTAACCCAAGTGGCCAGGGGCAAGATGCCGGTGGATTCCGGCGCATTTAATCCTCGTCAGGCAAGAGGATGGTGATTACCGGTTCCCCGGAATCACCCGGGCCGACGATCAGTTTCAACGTCGCCAGCATCGTCTCCTTCGAATACCCGTCGCGACGCACCCGGTAGAGCTTGAACAGCAGCCGGTCACCGGAGCCTGAGCCGTTTCGGATGGCGTGGGATGCCATGAAGAGCACATCCCACAATCGGCCGGACTGATCCTGATGTACCTGCCCTTCACTGTCGCCTTCCGACCAGGCCACACAATCGGCCCAGACATCGGACGTCAGAGCTACCGGCCATTTGAAACCAGCTTCCTGTGCCATGGCACCCGCATCGATCAATACCCCATCCTCAATGGCCTGGGCGCGGGTATACGTGGATATGACATTACCGAAAAACGAATCGGCTGTTTGTTCATTTGAAGAGTTGGACATAGTGTTTCTCCTTTGTGAAATAAACACCGGGTCACACCTCCTTCCCTGCCGGGAAAGAGAATGCTTTCCCGGCAGGGTTTGTGAAAAGAAATGGATGTCAGAGCAAACCACGTTCAGCGAACGAGACACTCTCACCACCCGACACTACGAAGTGGTCGAGCACGCGTACGTCAACCAGTGCGAGTGCCTCTTTCAGTCGGCGAGTGATCATTTCGTCCGCACGACTGGGTTCAGCAACACCGGATGGGTGATTGTGGAAAAAGACCATGGCGGCCGCGTTCACCTCCAGGGCCTGTTGCACGACGACGCGAGGATGAATCGAGGCGCCATCGATGGTGCCCTGAAACAACTCACGCACAGCGATGATTCGATGCCGGTTGTCCAGAAACAGACTCCCGAATACCTCGTTGCGGTAATCGGCCAGGCGAAGACGCAGAAAATTCCGTGTCTCCTCTGGACTGCTCAAGGCCCTCCCGGCTCGATGCTTAACTGCCAATAATTTCATTGCCAGCATCACCACTGATTGCTTCTCCTGGTCGTTAAGCTCCGACGGCTTTAGACCGGTAAACCGGTCCTCCGTATTTTTCATGACTGATCTCCTCGAATTGACGGGGAGACCAGACCCTCGGGGGAATGATTCCCCGATGGGTTGGAAGATGGCCGGGTAACAACGTTACCCGGCCGGTTGTGGATCTACGCAGCGGTCTCTTGCTCCGTAACGAACGGCTGGCCGTCGACCTTGGCCCACGCAATGCTAAGCAGACGGGCCTTCAGGCTGACACCGGTTTCGCCGGCCTTGTCACCGTTCTTGTAGGTAAAGGATTCCGCATACAGATCACTGAGCGTGAATCCAATAAGCACCTTCAACTTGCCCTCCACGGCCGACTTGAGCTGGCGCACAATTTCCTGCGCCTTCTTGCCGGACACGGGACACTCGAAATGCGTGTACTGGACGTTGTCGACACTGCCACGCAAAGCGGCAATGGTGACACTCAGAAAAGGGGTACCCTCTTCCGGTGTCACTTCCCGGACACGGTTGAGATAACCGATACCGTTGGTGTGAAGATCGAAATACTTGGTAGTTTCGTTGTTAGACATAACACTGACTCCTTCTGGTTGGTTTCGTCCGGAGCAAGCGCATCCCTGACGGGACGGCTTCCCCGGCAGGGTTTGTGAAAAACGGAAACAATGACGTTTCCTTAAAGCTGGACCGAGGCATTCGCCACGGTGCCTGTTGCACGGTCCTAAGGCACCTTGTTTGTCACTGAGACCGCAGTGACCACGTATAAAACTATTCTCAAGCCACGTCCGACTCTTCGCAGACGTATTGCAGATACTTCAGCATCCCGCGCGCATTGGCGAAGGCCGGATGTTCGGCGATGGCCTGATTGGGAAACCAGTCAGCAATATGTTCCACCAGCGCGACAGTTCCACCACCAACGAACAGCACCCGGTCCAGCTCTACGCCCAGGCCGAGTTGTCGGCGGGTTTCTGCATAGAGCCGTTCGACGAGCTCCCTCTTGGCGGCATCGACCAAATCCGCGACGTCATGATTCTTCCCATGGAGGCGCACGACTCCGTGATCGACGGCGTGCGACACAAGCTGCTCACCCACGCTCTCCAGATCGAAGCGTTCTTGTATGCCGTCAGCGACGCTTTGTTTCACGTCCAACATGCCGCCCTGCAGGGAGCCCGATGACGTGTGAATAACGCCCTGATCCTTTACGACCACGTAGTCTGTGGTTCGCCCACCGATGTCTACGATGGCGATCGGTACCGACAACCGTTCTTCGTCGAGGATAACTTCATCCCCTTTCGCAACGATGACGTAGTCGTACCATGCGGCCAGCGCCTCCGGGATCACATCAACGAATGCAATGCCAGCCGGCAACCGCTCCATCATCGGCTGGACGACCTGCTTCAGGCTGTTGCGCTTTTTCTCGATCGTGTCGCGACGCTGCTCGCCGTTCTTCTTGTAAAATGCACTAACGGGTAGCCCGGATACCGTGTGAACGGATCGGCCTGCCAGACCTGCCTCCTGGAGGGCATGTTGAACGATGGCGCGGTTCATACCTGAGGTGGGATAACCTTCGAAATGGGTCGGTGCGCCGTCGACGGCGCCCACCGAATACATCGCCCCTTCGGTTTCGTACTCGAAGATGCGTTGCTGGCCGTCGTGGATCCAGGTCACACCGGATTTGCCGACCCTTGCCCGCGACGGAATGGCAATCAGCCGTCCGTCCGGCAGGGCCACTTTGGTAAACGCATAACCATCATCGAGACCCACCTGGATGGGTGTCATCGTATTGGAATCCGACATTATTTCTCCTCCGTTCTTGTATCGTTTGTTTATGCAACCGTTCTCAGCCGATCACCTTTCTCAGTCCTGCAAATGGCTTCTGGCTACCAGGTCTGTGTTCCTCGACCGCCACGGGGATTGTCTTGGTCGTCGTGTCTGATCGAGACACGGGTTCCGCCAACCAGGCGGCGAATGCGGATCTCGGTTTACTCGATGACACACCCTGTCCCTGTGGTCGCTCCATCTGCAGCGGATCGATCTCGTCCTGCGCTACCCGCAACGTTTGGCATTCATAGCGGAATCCCTGCACCAGGAGCCCACGCAACCACTCTTGTCGCCGGCCTTCGGGGATTCGCTCCAGCCGGTTCAGGATAAGGGACTCAAACGCCACCCGTGGGTCGAGCTGGAGTACGACGCGTTTTCCTCCTGCTGCTTTAGCCATACTGCATCGACCCTACCGGCATGACACGTGTTGTCACTGGATTATGGCGACGAGGTTGCTGCATACCAGAGAAAACTAAGTGCCACCAATGTCGTCGTTTACCGGCTCCAGAATATCTGCCTTTGATACCGACTCAGCGGGTTTGAGACGGATGTGTTTGGCCGCCTCTTCGGGGAATCGGATCTTACGGGGCGTAAGCGGTGCATGGTGCGCACCGCTCAACACGTCTTCTGGTACTTCGCCCATGACCTGGCGAGCGCGACTTGCGTTGGCAGTGCCTTGTTTCAGTGACTCGCGATCGACGCCGAGGAACTGATAGCCCTGAGGCACCGCGAAAGCACCTCGAATCCTGCGCGCACAGGTATTGAGCAAACCCTCCGTCGATGAACCACTCAGAAGTCCCACATGGTGGGCCGTCAATAGCGTGCGCACGAACTTGTCGTATTCGGCGATCATCTGTGCGCCACGATAGGCGTAGGGATTGGCGAACTGCAATGCGATCCGATACGGCTTCATCGACTCCGCCACCGTCACTTCCAGGGCGGTGAGCTGTTCGAGTCGGGCGTCTAGTGCCACCTGTTCGCTCTTGACCAGATTGCGAATCCGTTCGAGCACCTCATGAACCTTGATCAGCCACCAATCCGCATAGGGGTCGTCACTGCGTGCCGCCTGCCAGATCACGCGCAACCGATCGGCAAATCCCACCAGACCAATAATCGCTGGTTTGTCGGCACTGCCGTTACGACCACGGATCAACCGCTGCGCCTGTCGGGTCTGGACCGTTAGCCAGACCTGCCCGCGGAGCGCACCGGGGCCGGCATCGATAGCCGCTTCTTCAGAATTTAATTCTGTTCGTTGTTCTGGATCTGATTTACCGGAAATCATGTGGCATACCCTTCATCCTGATGATATTAAATATTCCCACTATCAATCCATGAGCGGTGCCGACAGACAAGCGTTTATTCGCGCACGATTCGGCACGGTTGATTTATCGATGTGATAACTGGAAAGGTAATACCGAGAGTGGTTACACTGTAACCGCTTCGTTTCAGATCCGTCGTCAACCAGACTCGTCGTCTGACTGTACCCGTGCCGGCATGTGAATGGACTTGCGTATCTCGGCCAGCCGTTGTTGACCGGATTCATGCGACCTGTTTTCTTCTCTGCGTTTTGCTTCCGCCAGGCTGTCTTCTTGTTGCTTCAGATACCTCAGCCGCGCCTTCTCTCGTTCGATGCGTTCATCGCGCACCTTGATGCCGAGGTTCGGCACGAATTCACCCTTGTTCGCGGCCCGACACAAGAAGTGCAGGAATCGCATCTCGTCATACACAGGGCTCATACCCTTTTGCTCCGAACGTAATCGCCCCTCCAACTCATCAAGGATGGATTGGCGTTCGTCCGCAGGAACGGTGTTCAAATAACGATCCGCCAATGCACGCTGGTTCTCTGACAGCCGCTTCGGATAGATCAGGGATGGATTCCCATCCGTGCCCATGATAATTTTTTTCTCTTCAGTTGTTTTTGTAGTAGTAGTTTTATTTATATAACTACTACTACAACTACCCGGCTTCGAATTTTGTGGGTCCAAAATTTGTGGGGCCGAAACTTGAACATGGGTTTTGTCCAGCTTTGAATTTTGGTCCCGGTGATCTGCGCCGTCTTCCCCGACCACGTTTCGCAATCGGGTCATCACCTTCGCGCTGAATGCAAAATAGCGACGCGGCGAACCCTGCTGGATCGCTTCAACGGCTTGCATTCGACGTTCGATCGGATGTCCCTGGGCACAGATATCGATACCCTCATGGATGTCCTCGTCAATCGTATCCAACACCCCTTTGGCGACCAGACACACGCGTGCATGATGATGCGTGAGCGACTGTCGCAGGAAGTTCATGTAGTCGGGGTCCAGATGCAGAGCATCGGCCAACGGCAGCGGTTCATCGTGCAACGCGTAGACGTTGCCGCGGAAGCGACCGCTCGCCTCGCGCAGCCGGGCACACAATGTCAGCCAGCGGGTGGCGCGTAGAATGGCGATGGCTCTGGAGATGGTCGACGTGGAGGAAACATTCGTTTTCCTCGCGAGGTATTCATAGCTGGGAAAAGCGGTGTTGCCGCCAGTCTCTCTGGCCTGTAGCAGGATGACCATCCACACCAGTTTGTCCACGGGTTCGAGCACAGGGTCTTGCACCACCAGCGCGGGGAACGACTGATGCCAGTTCCCCACGAACAACATGGTATCGGCGTTTGCATTACCCGAATCCTGTTGTGCGCGTTCTATGGTCGCCTGGATCAGTGCGTCCAGAGCGTGGGTTTCGGGTCGAAGTCCGCGAGAACCCTCACCCATCCGAAAGCGCTCGCTCCGAAGGGGTATGACTACTTCGACCCGTCAGATCACCGTATTGATTCCAGCGCTGCGTCAAATTCCATATAGCCCGCATCGATACACCGATTTCACGGTGGATGGCAAGATATTCATTCGGCGAGAGTGGACCGTCGGCTTCACGCTCCACTCGTTGAACCCAGGCGTTCCAAAGTTTGTGCGTGCTCGCTTCATCGGGTTCTGCCGGTCGGCCGACGGAGGGATCCACGGTTAACATGCGACGAAGTCGTGTGTATTCGCGGGAACCTAAACCGAACAGCGTCTGCATCATTTCCAATGGCGCATCCGCAGCAATCAACACCTGTTGTAGTTCCTCGGACTCACGTTGCCGACGCAGGTGATCGATCATCGGCCAGTACACTTCCCGATTGAGGTCGATCTCTAGGCAATGGGCACGTAGCGACTCGACGCGATAGAGATCGGCAAGATTCATTTCGCGCAACGCCTCGATTTCGCGCGGCCCGAAGTTCATATTGCGCAGCGCGGCCTGGTCCCCTTCGGCCAGACAACGGATCGCGTACATCAGCACGGCCGTGATCAGGTCAGATTCTTTGGTCCCGTCCATCGCGCCTATTCCCAGAGTTGAGTCTGGGAATCCTCCGCGACGCGGTGAATGTGGCGGTAGGTATCCATCAGGTTGAGAAGATCCCGCCAGTCCTGCTCACTGAGTTGGCGCCAGAGTCGATAGCCGGTGTGCCCCGGATCCAACGTCCAGACACTATTGAAGAGTAGACCGGCATCCTGGTTCTCGAGCGCCTGTCGAAGGATCGAGTCATCGGACAAGGTGGCGATGACGGCTTCCAGCGGTGCCACGGTCATCTCCGCACAGGCGGCCAGATGCCACCACAGCATAGAGATTTGGCCGAGCGTGTCGGCGTCTAACTGATCGGCCAACGACGAATCCGGCACGTCGCAGAGAATGAATCCAAGCCCCTTGCCGGACAGTGGTGTAACCAGCTCGCCAATCCCGTTGCGTTGTGCGAGACGCGCGGCCAGTGTCCAGGCCCGGGCACGCAAGGATTTGAGATCTGTGAGGCCGGGCTCGCCGATAGTGATCGATTGCGATTCCAAACTTTTGATTGAACGGGCTGGTGCTTCGATTGGAGCGTCTGGCAGGTCCTCTGATTCTTCCTCAGATGCATTGGGCGCTATACTACGTGATGATCCTTGAACGACAGGAGTCTTATCGTCAGCTATCGCATCCGTGCTGTCGTCCTGGGTCTCACCAGAAGTTTGAATACCGGCAACGCCTTTTATTTTTACGGGAGTTGCTCTCGAAGAAGAATCCTCTTCGCCCGATGTCACCGCATCGTCTTCGCCATCAGGCATTGAAAGATCAATATCGCGTCCAGCAAGGCGTGCATCCAGTTCGACTCGAATGGTATGGATGCTCACTTCAGCTTCTTCCGCAATCTCCGTCTCGATAGCACTGCGCAACAGCTCGAGATCCCACTCCGGACCGTCGTATCGCCCACATAAAGTCGCGAGCACTGCGTCGAAGGTTTCGTCGTCACCCAGATCACGTTTCTTCCAGATCCCACGCGCCGCTCGGTCCAGGGCGCGAATCCGTTCCACCTGTGGTCTTCCCAGACCCGACTGCAACGCCCGCGGAATAACCGGAAGCAAGGTATGAACCGCGTATCCCATTTGAGAGATCAGCCCGTGACTCAAGCTATAGCCGCGTTCTCTCAGTATCGTTTCAAGGCGCCTTTGCGAAAGGCTATCGATACCCATTTCCGCTTCGAGCAGTTGCCTGGCATCTAATACGGCCTGTGCCTTGTCGATAAAACTCAAGCCACCACGCAGATCGTTTTCCCTCAGATGGGCCAGAAGCACATCCGATTCGTGATTCCATGGCCTGTACAGGCAATGAACCCGATTGAATGCCTCGTCACCGGTTTCTTCATACAATTCCTGCAGGATCCGCAGACGGGTATTGCCACCGGCGTGGACCACATAATCGGTTTCGCCGGGACGGCAGGTGATAACCAGTGGCTGATCCATGCCGTCGGCGCGAATTGACGCCTTGATGCGGTCGTATTCCGGATTCTCGCTCCGCCGCGGATTGCGGTCATAGGCCCTGATGCGCGTGATCTCTACGTGCATCGGTATAGTCGTGTCAGCCACCCCAGCCTGTCCGGGCTTGGGTGGAGACGCGGATGGTTCCGGTATCTTGTCTGCGCTGCGTTTACTCATTTGACGTGTCATATTCAGCCGGTTCCTCACCCACACCGACGAATATCTCCGGATACCTGACCAGGCTCTCCCGCATCACCACCTTCAGCCGACCCTTGGTCCCAAAGGCAACTTGCCGGGTCCTTTGCTCGATCCGGGTTGCCAGCAAGGCGCTGGCATACCGATGCTTTCCCGCCAATTGGTACAAATACGAGACTGAATCATTACAGACGACGGCCAAATCGGCACGTTCCCGCTTGTTTGCTGCTTTTAAGAATTGTTTTAGCTCCATGAGGAGAAACATTAGCACTGAGCTAATTCTCTGGCAATCTACAAGTGTTTATCTTAGTGCTAAATTTTTTCCTAAATTGGTGCTATATTATTTCGCATGATGCGAAAACAAGAACATACCCGTCTCCAGAATCTTGAGCTGCTCATCGCCGAGGCAGGCTCGGCCGCCAAGCTCGCCCGTATTGCTGGCACCAACAGTTCGTACGTCAGCCAGGTCCGCAACCAGATGCCGACAAAAAAGGGGACACCGAGGGGGGTCGGCGATGATCTGGCCAAAAAACTGGAACACGGGATGAAAAAGCCCGAGGGCTGGATGGACGAACCCCACGAGGACAGTCAAGAACAGCCAGTCGCCTGCAAAGAAGTGAACGCCCATGGCGGACCGGACATTCGCAGTCTGCACCCGCTCATTTCCTGGGTACAGGCGGGTGAGTGGACTGAAATCTCCGAGGGTTATGTACCGCAGTACGAAAGTGAATTACTGCCCTGCCCTGTAAGGTGCAGCGAGGAAACCTTCGTTTTACGTGTTCACGGTGTCAGTATGGAACCCAGATTCCATGAGGGCGACCTGATCTTTGTGGACCCCGACGCCACCCCGGTTCATGGCAAATACGTAGTCGTACAACTTGACGAGTCCAATGAAGCCACCTTCAAGCAGCTTATCGTCGAAGAGAACCGACAATACCTGAAGGCACTGAATCCCGACTGGCCCAACCGTATTATCGAAGTCAACGCGGCTGCGACCATTTGTGGTGTCGTAGTGTTCAAAGGAGAAGTAGTGTGAGCGCACTCTCCTATGTAGAAATCTGGCGCAGAAAGACCTGGAACACATAGCTTGGTATTAATTTCGGTGATGCAACGTCCATAACGTATTCCCCTGAACCAGCCCTATTTCTCCATCCACGTATCCTTATTCGGCAAAGAGTTTATCACTTTGCTAAACATTCTCTTTTGCAAAAAAGATTCGCACTATGCTAATGTTTTTGGCATTGCACAACCAAAGCCCCAGAATCTGCATTGCCGGGACAGAGAGAATAACGATGGATGATGGATACCGAACCGTGTCGGGAAAGACCCTGATCAACCGAAAAACATTGCTGGCGATGATCCCGCTTTCAGATCGCGCCATCTTCAATATGGAAAAACGCGGGGACTTTCCTCGCCGAATAGTACTGACAAGCCGCAATGTCGCCTGGGATTTAACCGAGGTGGAGGATTGGATTGAAGCGCGAAAACGCGCTGAAGACCAAGCTCACCACCCTGGATTTACTGCCGCTTCACGTTAGTCCACTCGTCAATCATATCAGCCCAGTCTTGCAACATCGCCGTGCGCTGTTCTCGGTACTCGGCCTTGTTATAGATAGCCCTCACTCCCTTCTGCTCATGCGCAAGACACTTCTCGATCCAGTCTGTGTTGTAACCTGCCTCATGCAGTAACGTGCTGGCCGTACGGCGAAGATCATGCGGACCAAATTTGGCGAGTGGCTCGCCGTTCTTCTGGGCAGCCCGGTATGTCAGCGCAAGAACCCGATTCAACGTTGCGGCGCTCATAGGCAAGTCCGAATCATAACGAGACGGCAGCACGAATTCAGATCCGCCGGCAAAAGTCTTTAGTGCGATAAAGATGTCCAGAGCCTGGCGAGACAGGAATACCAGATGCGGGTTGCGTCGTTTCATGCGCTCTTTCGGAATCGTCCAAAGCGCTTCGCTGAAATTGATCTCTGACCACGTCGCATTGGACAGCTCCGATTTTCTCACCATAGTCAGCAACAGCAACTTGATCGCGGCTCTATATTGCGGCGATGTCCCTACTCGATCCATGTACCGATACATCAGGCCAATTTCGGCAGTCGCTAAAGTCCGATCGCGTGGTTCGAATCTGGCGATGCTTGTCGGGCGCACCATATCTGCCGGGTTCTCTACCTTCTGTCCGCGCTCAATCGCCCAACGATAGACCTGCAACATCACTTCACGAGCATGAACTGCTGTTGCTGGAGCCCCTCTTTCGACGATGGCATCGGTCAATGTGCGCAGATCCTCATGGGTGATTTCGCTCAGCTTTTGACTTCCGAACCGCTTTTTCAGCTCGCGGGTGTATACCGACTTGCGCATGTCGCGCGTCGACTCAGCCATCTGATAGCCACGCAGCCATTTCTCGGCCCATGCACCGAACGTCTCGGCATCCTTCACGCGCGTCTTGTCACGTGCCTTTTCCCTGGCCGGTGACTTCCCGGCCGCGATCATCTTCTTTGCTTCGCTGAGTCGCTCTCGTGCTTCTGAAAGCGTGACGCCACGCTTGCCATACCGGCCTATCGTCAACGTCTCCTGTCGACCGCTGATCGAGTAGTTGTATCTGAAGGAGATGCCTCCTGCTGGTGTCACCGCCACATAGAGCCCATCGCGGTCGTTCACCTTGTAGAGTTTGTCCTCGGGCTTCAAATTTCGCAGCTTGGTATCCGTCAGCATCACAAGTCCTCCCCTAGGGGTAAAAATACCATGATATTTCATAGCATGTTTTTATGCTTAATATTGTTTTTTATCAATGACTTGATGATTTTTTATACCATGAATGGTCTGAAGAAGATGGCATGGTATTTTGTCGAAGCCCTGATCTTGAGGGTAACAATACCATGAAATATACCATTAAAAAAGTTTGCTTGGAGGTGCCAGCCAGTGCCAGCAGGTGCCAGACAGAAATGAGGATATTCTAGCTATAACAATGAGTTATATGCGTTTTATGCCTGTAGGTGCCAGCCAGTGCCAGACGTGGAATCATTCCCACTCTATGGTGGCAGGCGGCTTTCCTGAAATATCATAGGTTACACGCGAAATACCGGCTATCTCGTTAATAATCCGGTTAGAGACATGGCCTAAAAACTCATACGGCAAGTGAGCCCAACGGGCTGTCATAAAATCAATCGTTTCAACGGCACGCAGGGCGATCACGTATTCATAGCGACGGCCATCGCCCGTCACACCGACCGATTTTATCGGTAAGAAAACGGCAAAGGCTTGGCTGGTTTTTTGATACAGATCGTGTTTATACAGTTCACTGATAAAAATATCATCGGCAAGGCGTAATAACTCGGCGTATTCTTTTTTAACTTCACCTAAAATACGCACGCCTAGGCCGGGGCCTGGAAACGGGTGGCGGTAGACCATATCGTAGGGTAAACCTAGTTCCACACCCAACTGGCGCACTTCATCTTTAAACAGTTCACGCAGCGGCTCGACCAATTTTAGCGTCATATCTTCAGGCAAGCCGCCCACGTTATGGTGCGATTTAATTAAATGCGCCTTGCCTGTTTTAGAGCCTGCAGATTCAATCACATCGGGGTAGATAGTACCCTGTGCTAACCACTTCGCATCAACAAGTTTTGCGGCTTCTTCATCAAAAATTTCAACGAATAAGTTGCCAATCACTTTACGTTTTTTCTCGGGATCTGAAACGCCCTTTAATGCTGACAAATACCGTTGTTCCGCATCCACTCGAATCACTCGAACGCCCATGTGTTCGGCAAACATCGCCATTACTTGGTCACCTTCGTTTAAGCGCAGCAAACCGGTGTCGACAAACACACAAGTCAACTGGTCACCAATGGCCTTATGCAATAAAGCCGCAACGACTGACGAATCAACCCCACCCGATAAGCCAAGCACTACCCGATCAGAACCCACTTGTTGTTGCACATCGCTGATGCTGGCTTCGATAATATTTTGCGAGGTCCACAACGCTTCGCAGCCACAAATATCCAGTACAAATCGGCTTAAAATTCTGCCGCCTTGTTTGGTATGGGTTACTTCAGGGTGAAACTGCAGACCGTAGAGTTGTTTTTCTTCATGCGCCATGCCCGAGATCGGGGCGCTATCGCTACTGGCCATTAATTTAAACCCTACTGGCAAATCAACCACCTTGTCACCGTGGCTCATCCAGACGTCGAGTAAGCCAAAGCCATCGTCTGTGACATGGTCTTCAATATCTTTTAGCAGTGCGGTATGGCCCCGAGCACGGATGCTCGCGTAGCCAAATTCTTTTTTATCCGACGCCTCAACGCGACCGCCCAATTGTGCAGCCATGGTTTGCATGCCATAGCAAATGCCTAAGACGGGCACCGCTAATTCAAAAACAACTGCTGGTGCTTGTGGCGCGTTACCCTCGGTCACTGTTTCTGGGCCACCCGACAAGATAATGCCGTTAGCCTTAAAGTCAGCAATCGCTTGTGGCTCAACATCGTAGGGGTAAATTTCACAGTACACGCCGATTTCCCGAACGCGCCGGGCGATTAGTTGCGTGTATTGTGAGCCAAAATCTAAAATCAGGATTTTATGGGAATGAATATCCCCATGTTGTTGTATCTTCAAACGTAACCTCGTTGCTTACCGTTCAATACGGTAATTGGGTGCTTCCTTGGTGATGGTAACATCGTGTACATGACTTTCTCGCATACCCGCACTGCTAACCCGTACAAACTTCGCCTTATGTTGCATCTGCTCAATGTTTTCGCAACCGGTGTAGCCCATGCTGGCGCGTAAACCGCCCATCAGCTGATGCACAATATTCACCATGGTACCTTTGTATGCGACACGGCCTTCAATGCCTTCGGGCACTAATTTTTCGGTCTCACTGGTTTCTTGGAAATAACGGTCACTCGAGCCCTCTTGCTGCGCCATTGCACCTAATGATCCCATGCCACGATAACTTTTGTACGAGCGACCTTGGAATAATTCAACTTCGCCCGGCGCTTCTTCGGTACCCGCCAATAAGCTGCCCAACATAACCGAGCTAGCACCCGCAGCGATCACTTTTGCTACGTCACCTGAAAAGCGCACCCCACCGTCAGAAATAACAGGGATACCCGTTCCTTTAAGCGCCTGCACCGCATTATCTACAGCAGTAATTTGTGGCACACCAACACCAGCGACGATTCGTGTAGTACAGATTGAACCCGGCCCGATACCGACTTTAACCGCATCGGCACCTGCCTCGGCTAATGCTAAAGCTGCTTCAGCCGTGGCGATATTGCCACCGATAACTTGTAAATCAGGGAACTGTGTTTTGACCCATTTAACGCGATCCAAGACCCCTTGAGAATGACCGTGCGCGGTATCCACAATAACCACGTCAACACCTGCTGCCACAAGCGCGGCCACACGTTGTTCGGTACCTTCTCCGGTACCAACCGCAGCGCCTACCCGAAGGCGACCTTGGGTATCTTTACAGGCCAGCGGGTAGTCTTTGGCTTTTTGAATATCTTTAACGGTGATCATGCCGCAGAGTTGAAAGTCATCATTAACCACCAACACTTTTTCAATCCGGTGCTTATGCAATAAACTAATCACTTCCTCTTTGCTGGCACCCTCTTTGACAGTGATCAGTTTTTCTTTTGGCGTCATAGCCGAGTCAATCAGCGCATCCATATGCGTTTCAAAACGTAGGTCTCGGCTGGTAACAATACCGACTAACTCTTTACCGTTAACGACAGGGACACCCGAAATATTGTGTTGCCGTGTGAGTGCAATCACTTCACGAATGGTGACGTTGGAAGTAACGGTTATCGGGTCTTTGATCACACCACTTTCAAAACGCTTCACTTTGGCCACTTCGTAGGCTTGTTGTTCAGCGGTCATGTTTTTATGGATAATTCCAATACCGCCTTCTTGCGCTAAGGCTATTGCCAAACGCGCTTCGGTCACTGTGTCCATGGCCGCAGACAATATTGGAATATTAAGAGAGATACCACGTGTCAACTGGGTTTCAAGGCGTACGTCACGAGGGAGCACCGTAGAATGAGCCGGTACTAATAAAACGTCGTCAAAGGTTAAAGCTTCTTGTTCAAATCGCATGTTTTCCGATCTTATCATAGAAAAAGCAGCCCATTATAATGTATGCTCCAGTATTTATCATCTTAATAGATACACAACAAGGCATTATGTTTAACCAAGGGAAAACCTACACCGTTTCTCAGCTCTGCCGTGAAACACGATTGTTATTGGAGGGCCATTTTCTCACGGTGCTGATTGAAGGTGAGCTATCCAACCTTTCACGCCCCGCGTCGGGCCATATTTATTTTACTTTAAAAGACCAACAGGCCCAGATTCAGTGCGCCATGTTTCGACCACAACTGCGCAAAATAGGGTTTAAACCGGATAATGGCACGCACGTCCTGTTAAAAGCCCGGGTCAGCCTATACGAAGCACGCGGTAACTTTCAACTGATTGCTGAACACATGGAAGCGGCGGGTGAAGGGCTTTTGCGGCAACAATTTGAGGCGTTAAAAAACAAACTTACCAGCGAGGGCCTGTTTGATAGTCAGACCAAAAAAACCTTACCCTCATTAATTAAAAAACTGGGGCTTATCACCTCACCCAGTGGGGCGGCTATTCACGATGTTTTGAGTGTATTTAAAAGCCGTTTCCCGGCACTGGCGGTCGTTATTTACCCAGTTAGCGTCCAAGGTGACGGCGCAAAACACGAGATTGTAGAGGCGATTGAATTGGCCAATGCACGCAAAGAATGTGATGCCCTCATCCTTACCCGTGGCGGTGGTTCCATAGAGGACCTATGGGCCTTTAACGAAGAAATTGTCGCCAGGGCTGTGTATCAATCCGATATCCCTATCGTCAGTGCGATTGGGCACGAAACTGATGTCAGCATCTCTGATTTTGTTGCCGATTATCGCGCAGCAACACCCTCTGCCGCTGCTGAGCTGGTCAGCCCTGAACAGCAACAATGGTTCAACCAGTTTGACCAACTGGCCAAGCAATTGGCCCGTCTTGTCAACAACCAACTGGCCAGCCAACACGCGCGCTTGGACAGGTTGCAACACTTATTAAAACGCTCTCACCCAGGCAGTCAACTGCAGTTACACTCACAACGTTTAGATGAATCCCAGATGCGTCTAATAAACAGCTTAAACCGACAGCTGCAAAGCTACCAAAGCTTAGTCACACAATTAAACACCGCCTTGCTCAACAACACCCCTAAGCGAACGGTTCAGCAGCTTCAACAGCGCTTAGACAACCTAGCCCATCGCTTACCCCAACAAATTCAACAACCGCTTCAGTTGGCGCGTTTACGTTTTGCCAGCTGCAATAAAGCCTTGGAGGCTCTTAGCCCTCTCGCGACATTATCCCGTGGGTATAGCATTACTAAACAACACGGCACTGGCGCTATTATTAACAAGGTCACTCAGCTCAGCATCGGTGATAAATTTGACGTTCAGCTGAGCGATGGAACCCTATTAGCCACACTCGATAACATCCATGAAACTACTTAAATTCACACTGCTACTTTTTTTACTGCCGTACGCCCTTGCCGCTAACAGCTTTCCGCAGCAGCAACTGGTCCCCGGTGGTATTGCGCTTATTACCCTTAATGGCGACAAACAACCCACTCTCTATTATAAAAAACAGCGCATTTTAACCCTTGCACACAAAGGACAGTGGCTGGCTGTTGTGGGTATACCCTTGAGCGCAAAGCCCGGTAAACACACCTTATATGACGACTCAGCAAAAGCCGTCACCTCGTTCACTGTTATTGATAAGGACTACCCCGCGCAATACATCACATTAAAAGAAACCCCTAAAAATAAGCGTTTAATTAACCCAAACCCGCTCGATTTAACACGCATCAACAAAGAAAAAAAGACCTTATCCAGCGCCTTATCAACATGGACTGACCAAGCTGTTCAACTTAACTTTATTTTGCCTGCTCACGGCCGTTTAAGCAGCCCGTTTGGGCTGAAGCGTTTTTTTAATAAACAAGCAAGGAAACCCCATAGCGGTTTAGATATCGCAGCTGCAAAAGGAACCCCCATTGTTGCACCTGCTGCCGGTACCATCATCGACGTCGGCGATTATTTTTTTAACGGCAACACGGTGCTTATTGACCATGGGCAAGGGCTTATAAGCGGCTATTTTCACTTAAACAAAACCCTAGTGAACATTGGCGACCCGGTAACTCAAGGGCAAACGATCGCTGAGGTAGGCGCTACTGGGCGAGTCACTGGGCCCCATTTACATTGGAACGTCTATTTAAATAAGACCAAGGTTGACCCCGCCTTTTTTATTAGCGACTATATACCGCAAATTCAATTGAATAAGACGACACCCTAATGCAAATTAAAGACCTCTGCACCCATTGTGGTTATTGGACTATTAGCACCATTGAACACGATGACATTAATGCAACCTTCACGTGCACGCATTGCAAAAATGAATTTCAGCTACCTTGGAATACCGAGACCCGCTTTTTAATACGGTCATTAAGGCAAAGTATCAAGAAACGTACAAAAGAATACCCTGAATTACGCGAATTAAAAAACCCAGGTGACTTTATTAAGGTAGAAGCCAAGATCAATCAAACCAGCAACTAAACACCTTATTGGCTATACCTATTGTCTAACGGTGCTTGCTTGGTTTGTGCGGTTTTTTCTGTAATGACTTTGAGCTTTTACTCTTCGCAATATGGGTCGCTGACATTCTGCTTTGTTTTGCGTAAGGGTTGTCTGGCGACTTGAACTCTATTCGAATTGGCGTTCCAACCAGGCCGAGTTTTTCGCGAAACACATTCATAAGATAGCGTTTATAACTACCCGGAACGGCGACTGTTTGGTTGCCATGAATAATAACAACCGGTGGATTTTGTCCGCCTTGATGGGCAAATTTAAGTTTAATTCGACGTCCGCCAACCAAAGGTGGCTGATGCGCGCGAATAGCCTGCTCTAAAATATCGGTCAAGCGCGGCGTTGCCATATCAATCATTGCTGAGCGATACAAGGCGACGATAGATTCAAACAATTTGCCCACGCCACTGCCGTGCAAAGCCGAAATAAAATATTGTTCCGCGTACTCTAGGAAACTCAATTTTACATCGATCTGACGTTTTACCTTATCGCGCTGATCCTCATTTAAACCGTCCCACTTGTTTAAACCGATCACCAAGGCACGACCCGTTTCCAACACCATACCTAACAAGCTGGCATCTTGATCGGTTACACCTTCACTGGCGTCGATTAAATAGATCACCACGTGTGTATCGTCTATCGCGCGCAAGGTTTGCACAATACTAAATTTTTCTACTGTTTCTGAGACCTTAGAGCGACGACGGACCCCGGCTGTATCGATCAGCGTATACTTTTGTCCGCCACGTTCAAATGGAATAAACACACTGTCACGGGTGGTGCCCGGTTGGTCAAAAACAACCACCCGGTCCTCCCCCAATAAGCGATTAATCAGTGTCGATTTACCGACATTTGGGCGACCAATTACCGCGACACGAATACCCGATCCTGGCAAAGCGTCGTCAAACGACTCAGTGACCGGCAGCAGGTCGAAAACATGTTTTAGTAATTCTAGAACACCCCGTCCATGCGTTGCGGCAATAGGCCAAGGTTTCTCGAAACCCATCCGGTGAAATTCGGCAATATGCGTATTGGCATCTAAACCATCGGTTTTATTCGCCACCAGTACAATTTTTTTTCCGAGTTTTCGTAAGTTCTTGGCAATTTCCTCATCGATTGGGTGGATGCCGTGCCGTGTATCGACTAGAAATAGCACCACGTCGGCTTCTTCAAGCGCACGTTGTACTTGTTCTATGGCGACGCCATCAATCCCCTCGTCGGACGCAGTAATACCCCCAGTATCAACAACCAGTGAGCGAATATCCCCCCGCTTAACTAAGCCATACTGTCGATCTCGGGTCAGCCCTGGATAATCGGCCACCAAGGCATCTCGGGTGCGCGTTAAGTAATTAAAAAGCGTTGATTTACCAACATTAGGTCGGCCGACTAGGGCAATGACAGGTAGCATAATTTATTTTTCAACACCTGACAGGGCAATAGAGGCTAGGCGAATGGCTGTTATTTCCCCTTCAACATCTTGTACGTAGACGATATCGCCATCGACCAACGGTTCCATTGTGATTGCTGCATCAGCCACTTTTAAACGCCCAACTAAACGCCCACTTACTGCTGATAAAACGTGTAAATAACCCTCATAATCGGCGGTTAGCAAATACTCACCCGATCTCACTAAGGGTGTTAAATCCCTGTTCTCCAATTGGTCTTGAGTCCAATTGACCGAGCCATCATTTTGGTCAACCGACCACAAATGATTTTTCACATCAACGACATAAATCGACACCCAATCGGCTATCATTTTTTTATACGACGACATTTCAGAGCGACGCCAGGTAATTTGCCCCGACCTTACATCTAAAGCGACCACTCCACCATTAAAGGTCGCTGCGTAAATTAAGCGTTCGCCAGCTAATGGGTCTGAGTCAACATCAACCATTCGCGTTAAAGCGCCCCGTCCTCTCGGCACGGCGACACTGGTTTCCCAAATTTGCAGACCATCTTTTAAGCGTAATACCACTAATTTACCGTTTGCATAACCACTGATCACACCACCGCTTTTAATTACCGGTGAGCTCGTGCCCCGTAAACTCAGTGCGGGTACATCTCTGATATACGACCATATTTCTTTACCATCGCTAGCGTCTAATGCGGTGATCGCCCCATCAATACTGCGAGAGACTAACAAGCCCTCTGAAAAACGAGGAATTGATAGCACTTCACTGCTCACTTGGCTGGTCCACGCGGTATCGCCATCATCTAATTTTAGAGCAACAACTTCAGCATCAGTTGTACCGAAAAAAACATTTTCAAAGCCGACTTCAATACCGCCTGAAATAGGTAACTTGGTATCGACTTGCCACACTGTATTACCTGTTTTTTGGTCTAACGCTTGTACCACACCGTTTGCATCAGCCATAAAAATTTTGCCATCCGAAAGCGCCATTTCTAATTTTAAAAAGCCTTCGCTGTGAGCCCTACCAACTTTACGCTGCCATAATTTGCTTAGCGTGACTTCCGGCACAATCTCTTCTAATGGTTTAGCTGGCGCAGACTCATTCTTAGCGTAAGGGCTCATTATGTCGATAATGCTGCTTTCGAGTGATTTACCCGCTGATTTTGTCGATTCCATGACACCTGAACAAGCTGCCAATAACAGGCTACATAGGACAATAGCAAATCGAATCATTTTTTCACCTCACTGGGCTGGGACATCGTGTCGCTAGCAAAGCTGGCAACGGGTGGTCCTAAGTCATCCAGCTTCAATTGCAATAGTCGACTGTCTAATGTCGCTGTCCTTAGCGCAACGGTATAACTTTGCCGTGCTTTTTCACTATCGCCTAATAAGCGATAAGCATCACCTCTTAACACCTCGTATTGACCAACAAACTCGCCCGGATTTAACCCACCTTGTTCATTGATGATCGAATCAATGCTGTCGATAACAGCTTGCAATTGTTGTGCGGCAAGTCGCAAACGTAATGCTCGAGTACGAGCGATATGCTGAATCGAGTTATTAGCCGCCTCAGCAGCCACTTTTTCCAGTGTAACAATCGCGCCATCACGGTCACCCTGTTCATTTTGCGCTTTTGCTTTTTGCAAGCCCGCCAAGGCAGCATAAGGCGTGCCTGAATAGGATGTTTCTAACTCTGTTGCCAACACTAAGACCGTGTCAATTTTTTGGTCCTTACTCGCTTGTGTTATCTGCTGATAAATATCAGAGGCTTCGACCGTCTGTTGGTGCGTCCAGTCCTTCCAACTTTGCCATGAAAAAATGGCCACTAACCCAAGGCCTACGCCAAAAATTATCGAACGTGAGTTATCCGACCACCATTTTTTAATGCTTTCTACTTGTTCTTCTTCAGTTTGATAAGCGTCCATCGTGTGTCCTGTATTAGCTATTATTTGTTAAAAAGTTAATCAATTCGTCTTGCGGGATTTGTTCTTGTTCTTTTCGTTCACGCAAAAACTTAATACCTACGTGTTGGTTTTCGACCTCTGACTCGCCTAAAACCAGCGCAAACGTTGCGTCTACTTTATCGGCTTTTTTAAACTGGCTTTTCAAGCTTGCGTCACCACAGTGTAAAATAAAGCTGTGCGTAGGTAATTCGTCACGTAGTCTTTCCACGAGTCGCATGGCTTGATTTTTTGCTGCTTCACCCTGATGAATGATATACGCTAAGGGCTTCACGGCCACCCAGGGCGCATCGTCTAACAACAATACCAAACGCTCCATGCCCATTGCAAAACCGACCGCTGGTGTTGCTTTACCGCCAAGTTGTTCAATCAGCCCATCAAATCGCCCACCGGCACAAACCGTCCCTTGCGCGCCTAATGAACTTGTCACCCATTCAAATACTGTATGTGAATAATAATCCAAACCGCGCACTAAACGCGGATTATGCACACACGTCACGCCCGCATCATCCAGCAGTTGGCGTAATGTCTGAAAATGTAGCGTGGATTCTTCGCCTAGCGAGTCCATCAGCTTCGGAGCTTGTTCTATCAGTGACTGCATTGCAGGGTTTTTGCTATCTAAAATCCGTAAGGGATTAGAATGCAAACGTCGCAGGCTGTCCTCATCCAACTGTTCTTTATGTTGCTCTAAAAATTGTGTTAATAGTGCTTTGTAGGCTAAACGTTCTTGGTTAGTACCGAGTGAATTAATTTCCAATGACAGCTGATCAGCCAAACCCAGCTTTTTCCATAAGCGGTAGGTCATTAGAATCAACTCGGCTTCGATCTCAGCACCCGATATGCCAAAACACTCAACCCCCATCTGATGAAACTGCCTATAGCGCCCCTTCTGTGGTCGCTCGTGCCGAAACATCGGCCCTTGGTACCACAATCGCTGTGTTTGGTTATAAAACAGGCCATGCTCTAAGCCGGCTCTGACACAGCCCGCCGTGCCTTCTGGGCGCAAACTTAACGAATCACCGTTACGATCATCAAAGGTGTACATCTCTTTTTCAACGATATCTGTCACTTCACCAATTGAGCGGCAAAACAGATCGCTGCTTTCTACGATCGGCATACGAATCTCCGCATAACCGTATTGCTGGCATACCTCAAACATCGCCTTTTCTATCATTTGCCATAACGGTGTTTTCGTCGGCAAAATGTCGTGCATGCCACGAATGGCTTGTAGTTTTTTACTCATGAGAATTTACTTTGAAGTCGCGCGGTAAAACTTACTTTTTTCTAACAAACCCATCTCCTGAGAATCTGGATACAGTCGTTTCAGCTGTAATACGTAGCTTGCTACCGCACTTTGGTTCGCCAACTTGTCCTCTGCCTGTATACCTAACCATAATGAAGCTGACGTATGCATAGCCGCGTCTCTATAACGTTGTAAATAGGCTCTAACTGATAAATAATTTTGTTGCTCGAATTTTAATTTTGCCATCTGAAAAAGGGCTGGGGGAAAGCGTTTATGCCGTTGTAACGCCATTCGATAATAATTCTCTGCTTTGGCCAAATCGCCCGCCGTCCAAGCACAACTGCCCGCATTAGTAAGTACAACGTAGGGGGTTTTATACAAGGGGTTTTTTAACGCTAGATTAAAGTGCTGATCAGCGCGTTCGTACTGTTTAATGCCGCAAAGGTAGCGCGCATAATTGTTTTGGGCACTTGAATTTGCCGGGCTTAACGCTACCGCTTTTTCGTAGTGTTGACCGGCTAAGGCTGCCTCGCCTAAACGGTCATATAAAACAGCTAGCACGTTGTGCGCATTACTGGAGTTACTGTCTATGTTGATAGCTGTCTGTAACTTTTCCAGAGCCACTTCATTCATGCCTCGGTTCATATATTCAACGCCAAGCGACACGTACACATCCGCAGGGCTGCTTTCATTGCCTTGCATATGGGCTGATTCACTTTTTAATGGCTGAGATTGGCAAGCAGACAAAACAATAAAAAAACACAATACCAATAAGCGAAAAAGTCGTATTTTCATCATGTTGCAACTGCTTGTAATTTTAACTGGCGTTTAGTTTTATCTTTAACCTTACCGACCAGCTGCCCACAAGCCGCATCAATATCATCGCCCCGCGTTTTCCGCGTCGTGGTAATTAAACCCGCTTCTTTTAACACCGCGGTAAAACGATGAATCGCATTATTACTAGAACGCGTATATTGGGTATCAGGAAAAGGATTAAATGGAATCAAATTTACTTTTGATGGAATGCCTTCCAGTAGGCGTGTCAATTGGTGTGCCTGTTCAACCGAATCATTAATCCCGCTGAGCATAACGTATTCAAAGGTGATTTTGCGGCGTTTCTCATCTTTGATGTAGTATTTACACGCCTCTAACAACTCAGCAATCGGGTATTTTTTATTAATGGGTACCAATACGTCTCTTAACGCATCATTCGGTGCGTGCAATGAAACCGCTAAACTCACGTCACTTACGTCAGCTAAACGCAGCAGCGCAGGCACCACACCCGAGGTACTAACAGTCACCCGTCGCTTTGCCAAACCGTAGGCAAAGTCATCCATCATTAGGTTTAAAGCAGCTACCGTGTTATTGAAATTTAACAACGGCTCACCCATCCCCATCATCACTACATTGGTCAGGTTCGCCTTACCTGCCAAGGCTCTTGCTGCGACCCACACTTGACCAATAATTTCTGCCGTTGATAAGTTGCGGTTAAAGCCCTGTTTGGCGGTTGAACAAAACGTACATTCAAGCGCACAACCCACCTGCGATGAAACGCATAAGGTACCCCGCCCATCTTCCGGTATAAAGACCGTTTCGATTCGATTTTGGCCGTCCAGTTCAAGCACCCATTTATAGGTGCCATCTTCAGATTTTTGCTCAAAAACAATCTCAGGCAAACGCACCTCGGCAAGCTCAGTAAGCGTCTGCCGAAGTGCCTTGCTTAAATTGGTCATTAACTGGAAGTCGGACACCCCTTCTTGGTGTATCCATTTCAAAACCTGTGTTGCACGAAACGGCTTTTCTCCCATTTCGGCAAAAAACGTTTCTAGACCTTTACGGTCAAAGTTCAGCAGGTTTTGTTTTACAGTCATTCGTTATTAACGTGTACGCTCACACAGTTCGTTATCACTGAAGAAAAACTTAATCTCTTCTGCAGCAGTTTCTGGTGCGTCTGAACCGTGGACAGCATTCTCATCAATGCTATCGGCAAAATCAGCCCGAATAGTACCCGCATCTGCTTCTGCTGGGTTGGTTGCACCCATCACTTCTCGATTCTTAAGAATAGCGTTCTCACCTTCAAGCACCTGAACCATCACTGGACCAGAAATCATAAACTCAACTAAGTCTTTAAAAAAAGGACGCTCTTTATGTACACCATAAAAGCCTTCCGCTTGGTCGCGACTTAGGTGGATCATTTTGGACGCTATAATGCGCAAACCAGCAGATTCAAAACGCGCATAAATTTGACCGATAACATTTTTTGCAACGGCATCTGGTTTAACAATAGAAAAAGTACGCTCAAGCGCCATAGTATTACTCCAACAATAAAAATTAAATTTAGAAAAAACCGTGCAAATTCACGGCATTAGGTTATCTGATAGATCACTATCACAATACGCATAGTTTACAGATAGAGGCCTACACTGGCAATCAAGTTATCACCCGTATGAGGTAAACAAATCAATGAATTGAGTGTTGTTGAATAAATCTAAAATTAAACAGTAAAGCTCTCACCACAACCACACGCGTCTTTTACATTGGGGTTGTTAAACTTAAAGGCAGAATTGATGCCTTCTCTCGCAAAATCTAACTCAAGCCCATCTAAAAAGCCCAACGAGTCCTTGTTAATAATAATCTTTACACCGTGCGCTTCAAACACTTGGTCTAACTCACCCACTTCATCAGCAAAATCAATTACATAGGAATAACCTGAGCAACCCGACTCCCGCACACCTAAGCGTAAACCCAACCCTTTACCTCGTTTATCCAACTGACTTTGCACTTGCGCCGCAGCGCTTTTTGTAACATTAACTGACATACACAACCTTTTTATTAAATTCACCTGCTGATTAGAGTAAGCAACAGGCCTAAACGTTCAATCCATTATAACGCTATTGACACGCTATCGAAGAAGACTTCGTTAATATGCACCGGGCCATCAATACAATTAAATCAAAACGGCGCATTGTTGCGCCTTTAATGTAAGACAAGCCGTAATAGCCAAGCCATTATTTATCATTATGTAAACATAGCGCCTTTAACCTATACTAACGCATTACAGCGGTTGATAGTCGCTACTTAATAGAACACTGGCCTGGTTATACACTATGTTTGATATTGGTTTTTTTGAATTATGCTTAATAGGCATTATCGCTTTATTGGTCATCGGCCCTGAAAAATTGCCGCGCGTTGCAAGAACCGTCGGTTTATGGGTCGGCAAAGCCCAAGGGCTTGTTAAAACCGTTAAATACGAAATTGACGAACAGCTGCGCACCGAAGAATTAAAGCAATCCATGCAGCAAGCAACGAATTCAGTTAAAAGCCAAGTATCCGAAACGATCGAAGACGTTGAAGCCAAGTTTAACGATCTACGCGACGAGCTAAAAACAGCACCTCAAGACGAAGCTAACGAGCCGCCTGCTGCACCTGATACAAAAAAGAACCAAAACGCTGACTAAGCCAACAGCATTAACCATAACGGCAAACTAACAAAAAACAAGGCCGTACTAGCCACCAAGACGGTCGACAACAATTCCGTATTCAAGCCGTAGCGCTCACTCAAAATCATAGTTGCCATCATAGATGGTGTCGCTGCCATGAGTACCGTCGCCTGTATCGTCTCAGCGTCCTCCACCGTGGCATTGGCAACTGCAAACACTACCGCTGGTACTAACAGCAACTTAATCATCGACGCCAAAATCGCCAACCCTTTATGCTTTTTTAAGCTAGCAAATGATAACGACATGCCGACCACAAGCAGCATGCCAGACATCGTGACATTTCCCAACATAGTCGTCGCTTTTTGTAAAAAGTCCGGCAGGCTGATGTTGTAAATATTCAACCCAATGGCGATGACAAACGCCCAAATAGGCGGCAAGCTCAACAACGATTTCAAAAACCTTAGCGGCGTTTGCCGTTGTTCGTTATTGTCACCCCACTCTATCGCCAACCATAGCCCAACAACCCAAAGCATCGGTGTGATCGCCATAATGTCGATATAGATCGCAAAGCGCGCCGCTTCTTCACCCTGAATTGCCTGCAATAAAGGCACACCTAAAGAAATGATATTACCCAAGCCGCAAACCAGCATTAACGCCCCCAGCTCAGGCTTACCCCAACCTTGGCGTTTTAACCACGGGTAAAAACCCCAGCAAGCCAGCATGCCAACAACAATGCCTACATTAGATACCAAGGGCGCACTAAATATATCACCTGTTAAGGTCACTCTAGGAATGACTGAAAAAATAAGCGCCGGATAAAAAAGGTTCAGCACCAAGGTACTAATCACACGTCGAGTATCCACCAACGTCAACCCCGCAGGCCGCCAGTGGCGCAATAAAACACCCATTAATATGATGAATGCACTGGGCAATAATGCCTGATTTATTTGATTAATTATGTCCATAATACCCGTCAGTTTACGTTATCAACGTCTATTCTTTTTTTCTTAAAAAGACACCCCAGCCTAACAACCTATTTTTAAAAAGCAAAAAAAAGCCCCGCGTAATGCGAGGCTTTTTAATCGTTTAGAAATTAAGCTGTAACGTTAACAGCTTGTGGTCCTTTAGGGCCATTTTCTACGTCGAAGTTCACTTGCTGACCTTCGTTTAATGTACGAAAACCTTCGCTAGCAATAGCTGAAAAATGCACGAATACATCTTTGCTGCCATCTTCTGGAGTGATAAAGCCGAAGCCTTTTGATTCGTTAAACCACTTAACGGTTCCTGTTGCCATGATAATTACCTCAAATAAAATTAAAAATAGTGTTACAAGTCTTACAAGGAAATTAACAAGAGCAGATCTTACAAAAACCAGTAGAGAATGTAGCGATACAGATTCTAACCCAGTTCAAGAATAAAAACACTCTTTTATCTACTTTAATGCGATATAGCCTGTGATTACGTTCGATAGTCGGGTATAATCCTCGGCTCTTAATGGTTGTGCTGATCGGTCTGCACTCCACTCTCAAATCGGTAATTTCATTTTACCTAACTTTACTAGCAAGTTTTCCGCCTTGACCGTACCGCTTTAATCTGTGGTGGTTGGATCTCTGGAGAAATAATATATGTCGTTCGAATCCCTCGGCCTTAGAGCCGAATTAAGCCGTGCTGTATCAGAAAAAGGTTACACCACCCCTACTTCAATCCAACAACAATCCATCCCGCACATCCTACAAGGTAGAGATATTATGGGTGGCGCACAGACAGGTACAGGTAAAACAGCCAGCTTTACGCTGCCTATATTACAACGTCTAATGGAACACGGTGAGCCGTCCAATAAACCATCTAAGGTGCGTGCGTTAATTTTAACCCCTACTCGCGAGTTGGCTGCACAAGTGGCTGAAAGCGTCGTTGATTATGGCAAACACCTACCTTTATCGTCATTTGTCATCTTTGGCGGCGTTAACATCAACCCGCAAAAACAAAAGCTTCGTAAAGGTGTTGATATATTAGTCGCTACCCCGGGTCGCTTACTTGACCACGTCTCTCAACACACCGTCGATTTATCTGCGGTTGAGATTTTAGTCCTCGATGAGGCCGACCGTATGCTCGACATGGGCTTTATTCGGGATATCAGAAAACTGCTCGCCATACTGCCAAAGAAAAAACAAACCCTCTTATTCTCTGCCACGTTTTCTAAAGAAATCAAGGCACTCTCTAGCACGTTATTACACGATCCCGCATTAATAGAAGTCGCCAAACAAAACACCGCCTCCGAGCTGATTTCACAGATCGTTCATCCCGTTGACAAAAAACGTAAGCGTGAACTGCTATCATTGTTAATCGGATCAAATAATTGGCAGCAAGTATTAGTATTTACTCGCACCAAACACGGCGCCAACAAACTAACCGAGCAACTAAATACCGACGGCATTACTGCTGCTGCCATTCATGGTAACAAGAGTCAGGGCGCACGCACCAAGGCACTTGCAAACTTTAAAACCAATGCAATTCGCGTACTGGTCGCCACCGATATCGCCGCACGTGGCTTGGATATCGATCACCTACCCCATGTGGTTAACTTTGAACTGCCTAACGTACCCGAAGATTACGTGCACCGTATCGGACGTACAGGCCGTGCAGGCAGCCCAGGTGAAGCCATGTCACTGGTGTGCGTCGATGAGCTTAAGTTACTTAAAGATATCGAGCGACTGATTAACCGTCATATCGAAAAACTGGTTATCGACGGCTTTGATCCCGACCCAAGCATTAAGGCAGAGCCGATTAAAAATGGCCGTAATAACACGCCACGCTCAGCAAAAAAGCCCAATCACAATAATTTAGCTCGCTCTAATAAACCAAGAGCGCCGTCTAACGGTGGCAAGCGTCAAAACAGCCAAAATAATCGTTCGGATAGCTTTGGTAATCGATAAAAAGCCTTCTTGTATTTAAAAATTTTTACGGATATATATTATGTTAGTTAGTGCAAACATCACCATGCAGTTTGGCGCCAAGCCTTTATTTGAAAACGTTTCCGCAAAATTCGGCAACGGTAACCGTTATGGCTTAATCGGCGCCAATGGCTGCGGAAAATCAACCTTTATGAAAATCCTAGGCGGCGATCTAGAGCCCAGCGCGGGCAATGTATCAATGGATCCGGGCGAACGCATTGGTAAGTTGGGTCAAGATCAGTTTGCCTTTGAACAATATACAGTGATCGACACAGTCATCATGGGGCACGAGGAATTATGGGCCATTAAACAAGAACGTGACCGCATCTATTCCCTGGCGGATATGAGCGAAGATGAAGGTATGAAGGTTGCTGAACTGGAAGTCGAATTTGCTGAACTGGATGGCTATAGCGCCGAAAGCCGCGCGGGTGAACTTCTAATGAGCGCAGGTATCGACCAAGACCTACACTTTGGCTTAATGAGTAATGTCGCGCCCGGTTGGAAGCTACGTGTTTTATTGGCGCAAGCACTGTTTTCAGAGCCTGACATTTTGCTGCTAGATGAGCCCACCAACAACTTGGATATTAACACCATCCGCTGGTTAGAGGGCATTATCACGCAATCCAAAAGCACCATGATCATCATTTCGCACGATAGGCATTTTTTAAATGCCGTGTGTACCCATATCGCTGACATTGATTACGGTGAACTTCGTCAATACCCCGGCAATTACGACGACTTTATGATGGCCTCAACTCAAGCACGTGAATTATTACAATCTGAGAATGCCAAAAAGAAAACACAGATCGCCGAATTACAACAGTTCGTCAGTCGTTTTTCTGCCAATGCTTCAAAGGCTAAACAAGCGACCTCACGCGCTAAAAAATTAGAAAAAATTGAGCTGGCTGATATCAAACCGTCATCACGGGTCAGCCCTTTTATTCGTTTTAAGCAAGCGAAGAAACTGCACCGCGAAGCCGTCACCGTCGAAGGCTTAGCACACGGTTTTGATGAAGGCCCATTATTTGAAAATTCATCCATGATTTTAGAAGCGGGCACACGCATGGCCGTTATCGGAGAAAACGGCGCCGGTAAAACGACTTTTTTACGTTGTTTAATGAATGAACTTTCAGCGAACAAGGGCACCATAAAATGGGCTGAAAACGCGACCCTCGGTTATTGCCCACAAGATGCCAGTGCTGATTTTAATGTTGATATGACGCTGTTTGACTGGATGAGCCAATGGCGCAAGCCAAGCCATGACGATCAAATTGTACGCATGACACTTGGTCGCTTACTGTTTTCATCAGATGACTTTAACAAAAAGGTATCGGTGTGCTCCGGTGGTGAGAAAAACCGTTTATTATTCGGTAAACTCACACTCGGCGAAACCAATGTCATGCTGATGGACGAACCGACTAACCATTTAGACATGGAATCAATCGAAGCGCTTAACTTGGCCTTAGAAAATTACGATGGTACCTTGATTTTTGTCAGTCATGACCGTGAGTTCGTCTCATCGCTGGCCAACCGTATTGTAGAAATAACCCCCAAGGGCATCATCGATTTCCATGGCAATTATGATGAATACCTACGTAGTCAGCAATTAGACATGAAACAAACGGGATAGCTTCATATAACACCCACGAATGGCCTGTACTGACTGTTTGGTACAGGCTTTTTTATGCACTAAGCACTAAGCCTTAAGGTTCTGGCAGGCGGTCAATAACCGTTGCATTTCAACCTGTCCTTTAGCTCGTGCGACGTCAATATTTCTCGTTGGTATTTTATCGGGGTGGGCCACGGTGCTAAGCGCTTTTTCAACACTTGCCTCACGTAAGATATGTAACATCGGGTAAGGCGAACGGTTGGTGTAATTTGCCACATCATCGATATTCTGCCCGTCAAAACAATACGCTGGGTGAAAGCTGGCTAATTGAAAAACCCCTTCGAAACCCTGGTCTTCCAGCAACGCCTGCGACACCGACAGTAAATCCAAATAATCCTCAAACACGTCAAAACCCACCGGAAAAATCAACAAGGAGGTTTCTCTTGATGGTTGCTCAGCTAATTCCTTTAACTCGTCACTTAAGGCCATTAAACAAGCCTCAAAACCACCTGCATCCACCACCTTATAATGAACATTATTGGCATCAACGACTGGCTTTGCGAAGGGGCAAAAATTTAGCCCCACAATCACCGTCTTAACCCAATGTTGGCAACTGACTATGATCGTGTTATTTGTCGTGCTCACCAGACCAAATCATCGGGCACGTCGTAGCCTGCATACTCATCATCCGTTGCTGGCGTATTATTGTCATTCCAGTAAATGATTCGCTTCTTATCACGCAGCTCTATTTTTCCCGCAATAGGTGCTGGCACTACCTCATAAGTTTTAATGAATTTTACGATTGCGGCTGTTCCTTTTACCAAACTTTGGCGCAAGGCACTGCTGATATAAATGGTCCGTATTTTATTGTTATCACTAAAATTAAAACCCACACCGTCATCGTTTTTGGCTAATTTATTATCATTGATCAGCTGATTTATTTGCCCGATCAATTGCTTTTTTTCGGCTTCCTCATTCAATGTAGCGTTGAGCTGCTTATCTTTCTCTAGTTGCTGCACCTTTGCTTTGTTGGCTAATTGAGTCGCTTCATCGAGCACCTGTGTTTTATGCTTTCTATTATGTTGCGTCTGCTTACGCTGCTCATTGTTTACTTTATGGGCCTTAGACTTACTGGTTAACCCAGCGTTTAAAAGTTGCTCGCGCAAAGAAAGATTTTTCATCGTAGGTGAGGTTTAACTCAAGGTGTTTTAAAAAGCACATCATACAAGATTTAACTACGTCATACACGGCTCGGGGCTTTCAACCTTAGTAGATTCAACCCACCCGGGTTCCGAACATTGCCTAACAATCATTCGCGTACCTAAACAGCGTATTAGAAACTAATAGGCCTGAACACCATACTTCAAGAGCAACCTCGGTAATACGTCATCAAGGTTCAGGACACCTTTGTCCGTTAGTTCAAGTAAATTGAAGCTATATTTTTTCTGGAGCGTTTGTTTTTTGCCATTCGGCCTGCCATAGAAATAATGCGTCGGCAGTTATCGGCTTACTCAAAAGGTAGCCTTGCCCATAGTCGCAACCCAGCTCTTTTAAAGCTTGATAAGCCGCTGCATCCTCTATACCTTCAGCCACTACCTTTAGACCCATATTATGCGCTAGGTCAATCGTTGAGCGAACAATAATGGTGTCGCTTTCATCACTGACCATGGTCATCACAAAGCTTTTATCAATTTTTAATCCGGTCACCGGTAATTTGGTTAAATATTGCAACGAAGAAAACCCTGTACCGAAGTCATCGATATTGATTTTGACGCCAATCTGCCTTAGCCTCGCCAAATTATCTAATGTATCGGCTGTGTGCTGCATCAGTGCGCTTTCAGTGACCTCAAGAGTCATAAAAGAAGGGCTTAATTCAACGGTTTCTAATTCTGCGCTAATAAATTCAGACAAGCTAGAGTCCGTTAAGTCGTGCGCGGAGATATTTACCGAAACACTTATCTTAAACCCACGCTTATGCCAATCACGTAGTTGCTGTATCGTACGTTTAATGACCCAACGGCTGAAAATGCCTATATTGTAGGTCTGCTCAGCAAGCGGGATAAAGCTGTCAGGGTAAATAATGCCTCGATACGGGTGCTTCCATCGCACCAGTGCTTCAACGCTGTCTAATTCACCCGTTATCAAATTGATCAACGGTTGATAATGAAGAACTAATTGATCATCTTCCACCGCGGTTCGCAACGAGTGTGATAATTCGAGTCGATCAAAACTGTCCTTATCAAGACTGCTATCGTAACGTTTATACGTTTCTGCGCTCTGCTTAGCCGCATACATCGCCACATCAGCCCGCTTTAACAAAGCCTCCGGATCATCTCCGTCGTCCGGAAACAAAGCCAAGCCAACGCTAGCCTTAATCTCAAATGTTTGCTTCTCTATGGTAAAAGGTTTTTCCAATATTGCATTAAAACGGTCCATAAACTGGCTTTGTTTTTGCGGATTTGCCTTGGGTAAAAGAATCAAAAATTCGTCACCACCCATGCGAGCCACCGTGTCACCACCACGCATAATGCCAAGTAAACGCTTGGCAATTTCTGTTAGAATTTGATCACCCACGCCATGTCCCATGGAATCATTTATTTCTTTAAAGTTATTTAAGTCCAACAACATAACGGCTAAGGGTTCTTGTCCACGCTTAGCGTTAAGAATTGCCTGCTTTAGGCGATCATTAAACAGTGTTCGATTTGGTAGATCAGTCAGCGCATCGTGTAACGCCATGTGCTCGAGCTGATCCCGTTGTTTTCTTTTTTGCGTCACATCTTCTTGTAAAATAACGTAATGCGTCACTTCGCCTGGCGCGCTTTTTACCGGGGAAATATGTGTGTTTTCCCAACGTATGGCTTTATTAAGAAAGGTATTACGTATTTCACCTTGCCAAGCTTTACCTGTCTTTAGCTTTTTCCAGATGCTATTCAAGGTTTTTTTATCCGTTTTATCGGCGTTAAAAATATCCGCTAACTCACCCTTTACCGCTTCGTTACTTTTACCTATATGACTGTAATAAGCAGGGTTTGCATACTCAATTTTTCCTTTAATATCGGTAATAATTAAGGCTTCAGGGTTTTGTTCTACGGCAAGCGACAACATCCTAATCTTTGCTTCATCGCTTTGCCGTTGAACAAATATTTTGCGGATCATTAACACGCCGATCAACATCAAAATAGAAATAATAAGTGCTACCAATTCGGTTGAAAAAACTGCTAGCCAATTATCGTTAAGCGTACCTTGTTGATATAACAAGCTGATTGTGCGGCGGGCTGCCATCAATAAAAACGCCGCTGATAAAACCGTCCAAGCGAGCGCTCGCCCAGTGAGCGGGATTAAACGCAACGCCAGCACAACAGCCAAACATTGAACGGCTACTGACAGCCACAAAATCGTAGAAATATCCGCCATAATTGTCTTGTCGTTCACCGTTATTGTTACTTTTAATAACCCGGCTGAAGGTTAACCCATCGAAAATGTCCTTATCCTAATATAGACCAAAAAAGGCCTTATCGTTGTGCCTTTTGCATCATACTTGCCGTAAAACCCACATTGGCGGCTTATTTGCCACGTCTTTTACCCCCCACAAACCAGCAGCCACCACGCAGGCCATGCTTAATAAAGGCGTTAGCATGCACAGCCATAGGTTAAATTTAAAGTCTAAATGCAGCACAAATGCATATAAACCAAACGATACCAATTCAAACATCAACACCGCGATTAAGCCCGACACCACACCAATAATTGAAAACTCAACCCAATGCGCTTGATTCAGCAAAGCACGGTTAGCGCCTAGGGTACGCATCAACGCACCCTCGTTAATACGGTTATCAAGGGTTGAATTGACCGAGGCGAATAACACCGTAAAGCCGGCTAATAAGGCGAAATACAGTAGATAATTAACCGCCGTCGTTAACTGCGTTAGGATGGTTTTAAATTGTTTTAAAATCGCATCTACTTCCAACAAGGTCATACTCGGAAATTGCTTAAGCAGTACGTTTAATACCTTCTTATTGGCATCGGATAGGTAAAAACTGGTGATATAAGTGGTCGGGTAGCTGTTAAGCGAGCCCTCGCCAAACACCATATAAAAATTCGGTTTCATGGTGTCCCATTGCACACTGCGAATGTGCGTGACGACAGCATCCATCTGCTCGCTACCAATGCTAAAGGTTAGCTTGTCGCCCAAAGTCAACCCTAAGCTATCAGCCAATTTGCTTTCGACCGATACCTCACCTTGCTTGGCTGCACCCCAGTGCCCCACGATTGTTTTATTGTCGCTCGGCAGGCTATGACCCCAGGTTAAACTCAGGTCGCGGTGGGTTGCGCGCTCACCTTGTGAATCTTTACTCACGATCCGTTGCACCGGAATGTCATTAATACCCACCAAGCGCCCCCGCACCACGGGGTAAAAATCAGCTGCAGGAATGTCGTGCTGTTTTAATTGCTGTTCAAATAAACTCGCTTGCTGCGGCAAAATATTCATCGCAAAGTGATTGGGTGCATTATCGGGTAGTTGTTGCTGCCAGTCTTGAACCAGATCATTGCGCACGGTAAAGCTCAGTAACATCGCCAATAAGGTAATACTAAAGGCTAAAATTTGCGTCACACTGGCCGTTGGGTTTCTTAATACACCCTGTAATCCCAACCGATAACTCAGGCCCACGTGCGGTAATAGTTTACGCAATTGCTTGAGCAAGCCCATCAGCAAAACGCCCGATAACGCCGTGGTAATCAGCCCCCCACCGATGATCGTCAGCATCAATTTGTAATCTTGTGTGTAACGCCAAATTAAGCCGGAAATTAACAGTAAGGCAAGGCCATACACTAACCACGCGCTGTTTGATAAAGGTTCTAACTCACGTCGCAACACGCGCAGCGGCGACACCTTTTTTAAACGTAATAAGGGCGGTAAGGCAAAGCCGATTAAAATCGCAAAGCCTGTTAAAAAACCCAGCATTACCGCAATCATACTCGGCGCAGCCACTTTAGCCGGCAACAGGTCCCTGAGCAGTTCAAACAAAGCCTCTTGTGTTACCCAGCCGAGCAAGGATCCGACCGAACACGCCAGCAGCCCTAAAATAAAAAACTGGTACAAAAACAGACGCAAAATATCGTTTTGCTTACAACCTAAACAGCGCAAAATAGCGGTCGCATTAAAGTGTCGTTCGCTATAACGTCGGGTAGACATAGCAATCGCCACACCGGCAATTAAAATAACAATGATGCTCGACAAGCCCAAATAACGTTCGGCGCGAGATAAGGCGCTGCCTAATTCTGGACGATCGTCTTGTACATCCATTAAACGTTGCCCGGGAATGAGCCAAGGCTTCACCCACGTACTAAACGCTGCCAGTGCATCCGCCTCGCCACTAAACTGAAAAAAGTAATGCACGTGACTACCCGGCTGTAAAATTTTAGTCGCTTGCAAATCAGCCTCGTTCATCATCACCCGTGGGGACAGGCTGTATAGATCACCGCGTTTATCCGGCTCGTACGTAATAATTTCACTCACGGTTAGCGCTTGTTCACCCACCGTCACCTGATCACCTAGACTCAGCTTTAGGGTCGATAAAACCCGCGTATCCAACCACACCTCACCGGCCTTTGGGCCGTGGTTGCGCACCGTTTCAACACTGTAATCGGCCTGCGTGGTTTTTAACTCGCCACGCAACGGGTATAGCGGGCTTACCGCCTTGACACCGGCTAGCAATAGTTCATCATTTTCAATCAGCACGGTAGAAAATTCAGATGTTTTCGCTTGTTTCAAGCCCAGTTCACGGGCTTTCTCTAACCATTCAATTGGAATTAAATCAGAACTGGTTATCACCAAATCCGCCGCTAAAAACTCTGCCGCTTGGGTGCTCATGGTTCGGTGCATGCGGTCGGCAAATAGGCTGATCGCGGTCGAACTGCTGACTGCAATAATCAACGCCAATACTAACAGCGTTAATTCGCCGCTGCGCGCATCGCGTTTTAATAAGCGTACGGCTAAACCAAGTCGGTTCATGTCAATTTGCCTGCATCAATGTTAACGGTACACTGGCATCGTGCGGCTAACGCCGTATCGTGCGTAACCAATACCAGCGTGGTATTTTTTTCTTGGTTTAGCTCAAATAATAAATCAATGATCTGTTCGCCGGTTTTGCTGTCTAAATTGCCGGTTGGCTCGTCGGCAAATAAAATCGCCGGTTCGGTAACAAACGCACGCGCTAAAGCCACCCGTTGCTGCTCACCGCCGGATAACTTCATTGGGGTATGGTGCAAGCGTTGTTCAAGCCCCACGCGTTTGAGTAAGGCCGTGGCGGTTTGTTCTGCACCCTGATCGCCGCGTAACTCGAGCGGCAACATCACGTTTTCTAGTGCGGTTAAACGCGGCATCAGTTGGAATGACTGGAACACAAAACCCACCAGCTTATTGCGTACGTCTGCGCGACCATCTTCGTCCAAGGCCGTTAGCTCTGTACCCTGTAGGGTCACGCTGCCATTGCTTGGCGCGTCTAGGCCTGCTAACAAACCTAACAGGGTCGATTTACCCGAACCAGACGCCCCCACAATGGCGATACTTTCGCCTTCATTAATGGTTAAGTTAACAGATGATAAGATAGTCAAACTACCGTCCGCGACAGGGACGGTTTTACCGAGGTTTTGAGCTGTAATAATGGCTTGTTTATTTTTTAACATCAATAGGGTTCACAATGGCTAGGTTAGTTTTACACCCACAGGGCAAACGTTTCACTCTGCGAGCACTTCGTATTAAAACAGCGGGTAAAGCATCTCTGCTTAAATCAGCTTTAATCATTTTACTGGCGTTTTTATCAGTCGTTTCAACCGCGTCGTTCGCCAAAACAATCGTCGTATTAGGCGATAGTATAAGCGCTGCCTACAATATGCCTGAAGAAAAAGGCTGGGTAAACCTACTACAACAAACATTACAAGCCAACGGCTACCCACACACCGTGGTTAATACTAGCATTAGCGGCGATACCACCGCCGGTGGACTGGCACGTATTAACAAGGCGTTAGAGCAACACAAACCCGAATTAGTTCTACTAGAATTAGGCGCCAACGATGGATTACGCGGTTTCCCGCCCTTTTTAATCAAAAAAAACTTACGCGAACTAATCAAACGCAGTCAACAATCTGGTGCGCAAGTGCTGTTACTAAGTATGCGCATCCCGTCTAACTACGGTAAACGCTATACCGATCTATTTTATAACAACTACCCCGAGCTAGCCGACGAAATGGGCATTCCCTTTGTGCCGTTTATTTTAGAAGACATCGCGCTAGCACAAGACATGATGCAAGCCGACCAGCTCCACCCAAACGAAAAAGCGCAGCCGATTATTGCAGAACGAGTTTGGCAGTACTTAGAGCCGGTGTTGGGGATTAACTAATTACCGCCATTTGTTTTAACGTGTATGAGTAAATCAGAACGTGGCAAGTCACGGCTTGACGCTGTGGCTTGCGAGCCTAAGAAAGATGATTCGTGAACATCAATACGGCACAGCGCCCTCCAACCCTTTCAGTATCTAATACATCACTCGAGCTGACTTAGCCACTGAGTACCACCCAGTCTTTCTTGTTGTTGCAGGTTCCATAGTGCTCTGTCTCGCAGATGCTCGGCAGGTCTAGCAGGGTTGTAACGTAATGGACTAGGCAGTGTTGCCGCTAGCAATGCTGATTCAAATGCTGTTAATTGAGCTGCCGGTTTCGCAAAATGATAACGACTAGCAGCCTCCAGTCCGAACACACCATTTCCCCACTCGGCAATATTCAAATACACCTCTAAAATACGTTGCTTACTCCACGTCACCTCAATCAATAACGTAAACCATACCTCAAGCCCCTTTCTTAGCCAACTGCGCCCAGTCCACAAATAAAGATTGCGGGCGACCTGCTGACTGATGGTGCTAGCCCCCCTTAATTGCCCACCATTTTCTGCGTCACGTATTGAGCTAATGATGGAATTGATATCAAAGCCTTGATGTAATGGAAACAGCTGGTCTTCGGAAGTAACCACAGCAAGCGCCGCTTGTTTTGGGATCTGATTCCAGTTGAGCCAGATTTTCTTTAACTTATAACCATCATTACTCGCACTCAACCATCGGTCAGCCATTACCATGGTTAAAGGCGGGTTTATCCAACGAAAAGGCACCACTATCAGTAAACTCAGCACCACAAAAACCAAGGCTAGCAGTACAAGATATTTAAGTAATAAGCGTTTAATTTTAGTCACCGACAAATTTTAGCAGAATCGTTTAAAAGACGTAGCGCTCGATCAGGGCATGATTCGAGCCGGACAGTTACACCCGAATGAAAAGCGCAGGTTGAATAATTTTGACCCTAACAACGGGTTTTGAGTTATTTTGTAGCATTATGCTACAATAACAGCCTGTTTCCGAAACCACGAGGTTCACATGGCAAAAGCATCGTCCCCGATTCGTTTGCAAAATGATTTAATGCAGGCCGCTGGCTTAACCGCCAAGCGCTTTCACCGTAGTGCCGCCGAACAAATTGAGTATTGGGCCGAGTTAGGCCGTTCTGTGTCATCCACTCTCGACCCAGACGTTTTATTATCGGTTGTTTCTGGCTTAACTAAAATTAAAACAGAACCCGTCTATAGCCCAGCCATTGATCCCAGCGATGTTTTTGATGCACTAGAGCGCGAAAGAAAAGACGGCAGCCTATCAAGTACCGTAACCCAAAGCGCTATCCGCTACCAAGCCTCAACAAAGCACCCCGGTTACCTTGAACGTATCGAGACCGATGGCAACACCACCGTGGGCATGTTTGAGAATGGGCAGTTCACAGCCAAATAAAATTGAACGCCGATAATAAAAAACAACTCTGGGTACTCGCCGGGGGTAATGGCGCAGGCAAAAGCACGTTTTACAGAACCCGCCTAGAGCCGTTAGGTATGGCCTTTATTAACGCCGATGTTTTAGCCCAACAACTGTTTCCAAACGAGACAGAACAGCGCAGTTACGAAGCCGCTAAAATTGCAGAAAATTTGCGGTTAGACTTATTGACCGAAGGTCGCAGCTTTTGTTTTGAAACGGTCTTCTCGCACCTTTCTAAAATAGATTTTATCGCCAAAGCAAAAACCTTGGGATACGAAATAGTATTGGTTTATATCCACTTAGAAACCGCCGCACTTAACCAAGCCCGCGTATCCCAACGCGTCAGCGAAGGTGGCCACTCCGTACCCGCTGAAAAAATCATCAGCCGGCTCCCTAGGGTTACGCAAAACATTAAACACGTGCTCCCCCTGTGTGATTTCAGCTATATCTTAGATAACTCCCGCCTAGATAACCCCTTTCAACAAATTGCTGTGCTAAAAAATGGGCAAACGCACTTTGTTAAAAAAACACTTCCTGTATGGGCTACAGTATTGCTAGGTGACTATTTAGATAAAGAACATTTGAGTTAAAGAGGTCCAAGAAAAACCATTTAGCCACGCTCAACCGATGTTTAACTTACGATATCAAAGTGTTTTCAAGCCCAATCTTTGTAAATAATCGTATGTCCCATCATAATATTCTTTTGGCCTAGTATGGTCACTATCATCACCTACTGGTACAAATATGACCATACCTTGTCTTGCTCTGGTTAACAAAACACGGTATGCATTCTTTTGATACGTTTGTCGCTCTGGTTTGATGATTCGTTGCCACTTAGCGCCACGAAATGACCAATTCTTCCAATTAGTATTGTCATATCGAAAATCCGCATCCCAAGCCATACACACCCAATCTAGTTCAAGCCCTTGCACATCAAATTCAGTCGCAACATCTTCAAGGTAATAAGATGAACGCACATCTTTTTTATCATTCAAAAACCAGTGCACAGGGTTTGCTTTTACGCGAACGTCAATTGCGTGGGGTTTCAATCGTTCTGCTTGTGAAGACACCACCATTCCGTATCGTTCTGACCCTCTAGCTTGTGTTTTCACCCAATTTTTAGCTACATCAAGGTCTATTGTCAGTACGATTGGGTATTTATCATGAATTAGTGATAAGTTGTTGCGAGCAGCTTCTTCATCAAGGTCTAGCAATTGTTTTACAAAAAGCGATATCTTTTCACTTCGAAAAGAACGAACAGATGTACGTAAATGCAACTCAGGTTTAAAAGTAACCATTGAATTTTTTCCAGCTTGCTTAACAAGCTTTCCCGCACCATATTCACTGTCCGTCAAACGGTCAGAAAGATATATTTTCCAATGCGGGAAAGACTGTTCGATCGCATCAAACCATTCGCTAATACCTGCCTCACCCGTATTAATCTCTTGCCCACCACCAACTAGACAAACCACTACCGCCCAATCCTTGTGCCTATCCATACATGATATTAAAAACTCAGGCTCAGACTGATTAAAGTCGAGTCTGTTCTTTTTTTCACGCATAAACTTAACCGTTTGTTCCTTCGTCCACGCTCTTTGGGCTTCATCGAATAACGCAACATGATCAACAGGTGGTTTCAACAAATCCAATAAACATTCATCACAAAAATGATGTACATTTTGAATGAATGATTTAACTTCACCAAGCGCAACACCTTTACGTACTTTTTCGCCAGCCGCCCTTTTTCTAGCAACCTTATCGCGCGCTAATGCTTCTTGCAAAATTTTAACTAAAGGCCCATTACCTGAAAGAAAAACGCTATACAGTTCATCATTCGGATCAATATGGGTTGATGCAACATCCAGCCCCACTAACGTTTTTCCTGCACCGGGCACACCTGTTACAAACACTATGGACTTTTGAGAATCCTTCTTTGAACGGGCGATAATCTCCGCAACCGTATTAGATGTTTCTGACAGGTTCAAAGTGCTTGCATCACTGCGTGAAATCGCACTCACAGAATGACCATTATAGAGAGCTAAAGTTGCTTCAATAATTGTTGGTGTTGGCTTGTAACCACTGCTTTCCCATTCATTACAGTCAATTAATTGTTTAAGACAAACAGTTAACACTCGGTCTATGGTGTTTTCTAAATTTCCGTTGTTACAACAAATAGGAGAATGCAGGTCGTCGTCCTCAAGCTTGCTTTCAACTGTCGGCGCCTTAGTTGCAACCAGAATGGGTATTATTTTTACGTTATGACTGCCTTCATGAAAATTGTGTAAATCCAGCGCATAATCCATGACTTGATCTAAGTCGGCACTGTCATAAGTACTAGCGCCTACTTTAAACTCAATAACAAAAACAACAGAGCCCGTGATAACTACAACGTCAATTCGCCTACCCATTCTTGGTATTGAAAATTCAAAGTATATTTTCCCCTCATGTTCAAGCAAGCACTCTCTTAATAAGGTCGCTTGTTCAATCCATGCATTTCTTTGGAAAGCGGTCAAATCAAAGGAGTGCTCTCTAGTCATTTGCCCTAAAACTTCATCAGGTGCTTGGCTGAAAAACCTGAAATCATCGATGAGTAATATGCACGTTTCATTTAATATCACCCAAAAACACCTTCATATCCATGAACTCAAACAACATTATTCTCCTTAAATTTTAGCTCGAATGAAACAATAACCGATCATACCCAACACGTTATAAATGACAACAAAAACACCACTTCTGGCTTCAACGCAGTTGCTTTATTTATATGGTCATTCTATTCAGCCACAGATATTCTTATGACAACCACTTTTAAAACACCATGTTTAACTCTTTTGCTTTGGCCCATTACCCGCATTAACCAGTGCATTCATGCTAGTCTAATCCCCTAATTTTATGCCCACTTGGAGCAGGCTTTACTTAGGCCAATTTATGGATAAAATCGCCATTTTTGTTGATGTACAAAATATTTATTACACTACTCGGCAAGCGTATGGCCGCCAGTTTAATTACCGTAAATTGTGGCAAACCATTAGCCAACAAGGCAGCATTAGCCAAGCCACCGCGTATGCGACTAATCGCGATGACGATGGCCAGCAGAAATTTCAATCAGCGCTAAAACATATGGGCTTTAGCGTTAAGTTAAAACCGTTTATTCAACGCAGTGATGGCAGCGCTAAGGGCGACTGGGATGTGGGCATTACGATTGACGTGCTAGACGCTGCAAAGGACGTTGATACGGTTATTTTACTGTCGGGCGATGGTGATTTTGATTTGTTGCTGAAAAAAATAAACCGGCAATACGACGTAAGCACTGAGGTTTACGGCGTGCCCGAGCTTACCGCTAAATCACTGATTGATGTGGCCAGTTTTTTCCACCCAATTGATGCTGATTTATTGCTGTAGTTGGTCTAATTCAAATAATGGGGGCATTATTAACCCGAAACCAACCGGCGATAGAATAGCGGTCGCCTAGCGCGGCAAGTACTTCATGCGGGATTTCTTCGCTTAAAAAAACCACCAAGGTCGCTAAACAGGGCGACACTTGAAGACCGCTTTGATTTAAGTTTTTGGGATACAGTACCAGTTGACCACCGTCGGCCTCATTCCAATCGGGGTTTAAGTAGGTAACGAGTGATAACACGCGATTGGTCTCGCCTTTAAACGCATCTTGATGCCTTGTGTACACATCACCGATGGCGTAGTGCGCAAAATGGCTTTCAAACGAAAACAAGCCAAGCAATAAACGTTGGTTTAATGCCATCTGTAAGGATGCCGCCCATGCAAGCCAAGCCTGGGTAACCAAGGTATTGCCGTTGATCCAGCTAATATGATCGCCGCGCACCAACGGCTTAAGCCGATGCTGTTGATCGCGCCCAATGCCCGCTTTTTTAAAATCGTTGACGGGTAACAGGCGCACCTCGGCTGCTAATAACGCCGCCAATTCAATCGGTATGGCATTGGTGTGCACGCTATAGCTGTCCCGGTATAAATCATTTGCAATCAGGTCAAATAACAGTGGCGCGCTCGCCCCGTCTAACACTGACGTGGGTGCTTGAAGGCTAGACATGGCTTGTGTGCTCAGGAGGGGTGGCTGGTATTATAGTCGGCTTTCGCAGGCAAGGCGCTTATTAACCGATCGGCGGTAAAAATAACTGAGTACCGGCTTAATAACCGGCAAACAAATCAGTACGCCAAGCGGCATTAAGAGCGGTATTTTTTTCATCATGATACTGTAGGCATCCATTTCTGAATGGATAGCCCCATGGGCATCTTCTATATGAAGTTCGCGTAGCGCTTTAAATGGGTCGATTCCCCGTTGCCGCAAAGCTTGGTCTTGGCCGGTGATATCAAACCAACTGAATAAAGCCGCCCGTTTACCAGCCAGTCGCTCAAATAACGCACGGTCTTTAACGCAACCGGGGCACGATTGGTCGTAATACACGGTTATTTTTTCGACTGACACGGCGACTCGGGCGTATTAAGGCTTATCGAGCGGTTCAAAATGCATTAAACGCGCTTGTAGCGCCTCGATTTCTTCCAGTAAATCTATCGCCAAGGCGACACCCGATAAATTGATCTGTAAGTCTCGCTGTAAACGCATGGCTGTGTGTGCGCGTTGTAAGCAACGGGCCGAAAAATGCCACGCGGTTTGTTGCTGACCCGATGGTTCGAGCACCCCTTCAGCTACCAGTTCAAGCACCCATTCGGTGCTACCAGCGCAGGCTTGGCACAAGTCGTTGAGTGACAACTCGGCGTTGTCGTCGAGTAAATCACCTTTTAGTATGTCGTTGTTCATATTGTTAAACCCCCAAGTTTTTACGTGGGTTATAGGCTAATGTTTGCTCCATTTGCCGATAAAGTTGTTTAGCCTCGTCGCTATCGGCGACCGGCAAGGTGATCTTTGGCACCACGTACAAATCACCGGCTGGGGTACTGGGAATGCCGCGTGCTTTTAAACGCATCCGCCCACCGCCTTGCGTACCAGCGGGAATTTTTAAGTCAACCGGTCCGTTGGGCGTGGGTACTTTAATGGTTGCACCCAAGGCCGCCTCCCATGGGGTAATGGGCAAATCAAGGTAGACATCATGACCATCTACCCGATAAACAGGGTCGGCTTTAAATTCAATTTCTAAGAAGAGATCGCCTTTTTTGCCTTGCCCGTAGCCGACCCCACCTTGACCCGCTAAACGAATTCGCTGGCCTTGCTTAACGCCTTTGGGAATTTTGACGTTTAAGGTGCGCTGCTTGGTGACTAGATGACCGCTTTGATCTAGCTCGGGTGAGCTGAGCGTAATACTACGCGTAGCGCCTTGATAGGCGTCTATTAACTCGATGCTGACTTTAGCGTGATGATCTTGCCCACGGGCGTTAAAATCTGCTTGGCTGCGACCTTGCGGCCCCTGATTAAAGTGCTGACCAAACAGGGATTCAAAAAAATCACTGTAATCTCCCCCACCCGCATGGCCGCTCCCTGCGCCACTAAACTCATAGCCCTCATCCCAGTTTGGTGGGGGGTTAAAGTCTTGCCCGGCTTTCCAATTGGCGCCGAGTTGATCATAGGCAGCACGCTTTTCTGGGTCCTTTAATGCTTCGTAGGCCTCACCCACCTCTTTAAAACGTGCTTCTGCGTCGCTTTCTTTATTGATATCGGGGTGGTATTTACGCGCTAATTTTCGATACGCGCGCTTGATTTCATCCTGCGTGGCGTCACGTTTAACGCCCATAATGCTGTAATAATCTTTAAAGTCCATTAACTGCCCTACTGATGATTAACCTTCTAGTCTAAAGCCCACTTTTATCGTGACTTGCCAGTGCTTAACGCCACCATTGGCAATGTGCCCGCGGGTTTCGATTACTTCAAACCAATCCATGTTTTTTAATGTTTTTGAGGCCGTGTTGATGGCATTGTTTATTGCGTCGTCGCTACCAAGCTCGGAGCTGCCAGTGATTTCAATCTTCTTGTAGGTGTGATGACTCATAGTAATCTCCAACTGTTGTAATCAACTTAAGCATATACGCTTAATGACCGATCAACAACGCTAGTTTCGTGCCTTTTTTCAAATAAACAATTATGAGCCAAACACCCTATTAGGGTAGAATTTGCAGCTGTTGCTTTTTACCCGTAAACAAACATACGATTGATTTTATGAATACACTGGAACACTTATTTAAGAAAAATCGCGCCTGGGCCGAGTCTATTAACCAACAAGACCCAGAGTTTTTTACTCGCTTATCTAAGCTACAAGCGCCTGAATACCTATGGATTGGCTGCTCAGATAGCCGTGTACCGTCCAATGAGTTAATTGACCTTGCACCGGGCGAGGTGTTTGTACATCGAAACATTGCCAATATGGTGGTGCATACCGATTTGAATTGTTTATCGGTTATTCAATACGCTGTTGACGTGTTAAAGATTAAGCACATTATTGTTTGCGGTCACTATGGCTGCGGTGGCATTAAGGCTGCACTGGATGATCAAGACCACGGGTTAATTGATAACTGGCTGGGACATATTAAAGATGTCGGACGCCTAAACGAAAGCGCATTAAGTGGTTTAAACCCCGGCGAAAAAATCGACCGTTTATGCGAACTGAACATCATTGAGCAAGTATCAAACGTTTGCAAAAGCAGTATCGTTAAAAATGCATGGCAACGCGGTGCCGAGCTATCGATTCACGGCTGGATTTATAATATTGAAAACGGCATTTTAAACGACATTATCAAAACACCCATTTCGGGGCTAGAGCAAACTTAAAGGTCGATATCTTCAAGGTCAATATTTAGGGCATGACCGGATATTTTTAGCTCATACAGCGACAAAGCCAATGACGATAACATTAACATTAAGCTCACGATAAAGCTTAATTGCCCAAGTAGTGACGACTCTAAAAATAAGAAAAACATTGCCAGCACACAAAAGCTGATACTTAAAACCCCCATTATTTGCATCCAAATGATCAGCTTTATGCGTAAACGCAAACTGATGATTTGACGCGCGATCAGGGTTTTATTTGTCTCGTTAATTTGGTGGTGTAAGCCCCGAATAACCGCTGCTAAGCCCAAAAAACGGTTGGTATAGGCCAGTAGCAACAAAGAAATGGCAGGGAATAATAAGGCGGGGGTTGATAAATCCACGGTTAAACTCGATAAACATTAGGCGGGGTTATTCTACCCATTTTTTTTATTGGCTGGCGTATTAAAATTCGTACTCCATTAATAAGCGATAGTTGTTATCAGGGGCTTTGTAACCAAGGCCGAAGATCGATCCGACTTCCCAGTGCACTTTTTTTCCCTGCCCAAGATGTATATCACCCATCAGCACTGGGCCTAAAGCTTGACCTGACTCGCTGCTATAAAACTCAAGGCCAGGTTCAAAAAAAGAGCCGTAGCGGTATTTGGCTTGTAAGGCTAACAGGGACTCTATCTCGTTATTAATGCCTTGTCCCCATTCATAGGCTACAGTGACATTAGCGGTCCCAACCCACTGACCCCACTGCTTTGCCATCAACAGCCCGGCCGAGGCTTCCCAAGCATTGATGTGTTGTTGTTTTTCTAACTCAAACAACACTCCCCAATCAACGGCGTATTCACCTTGTTCAGTTAATTGCCATTTTGCCTCTAGCTCAATGGCATCTAGGGTTAGATGGTTGTTATCATCCTTGGCAATGAAGTATGCCTCAACAAATACGCGGTCCGATACGGACTGCCCCAAGCCAAAACGATAACGTTCCTCACCATCGGCTGAGGTCATTCTTACTTCCATTTCCCGTTCAAGCGGTTGCACATAAGGGTGATAGACCTTATCAACCGTTAAACCGTCCGCGTGCACGAGTGCAGGCAATAACACACTGGCTAGTAATAACTGTCTCATGTGTGCTCGATTGAGCTTTTTTTAAGGTACACTCGGATAGATCTTAAGGCCAACGACGAACTGATCAATAAGCTAATGATATAGGCTGTCACTTGAATCGGCGTTGGTGTCGATTCGTAGCCGATTAGCGCGCTGAGTATAGCGCCAACGACAGAACTTTCTGTTACCCACCACGAACTATCCCACAGAGGCGCTTGGCTTATCAGCAGATCAGCTTGCATTAGGAACTGAATGGTTTGCGACACCATACCGGCCGAGATTAGAATTAAAATACCCACGCAAAGCCGCAGACTATTTAATACGCTTAGGCTCACGATTAAATAATAAAAGAAAACCCCTATACTAAAGCCGATACCCGCGCCAATAAAACCGCCCACTACAACCGATTGGATTAGCGCAGAGTCGCCCCAAAACCCTTGAAGGTAAATAATAATTTCAGAACCCTCACGCACCACAGCCGCTATCAAACACAGCGACATACTCAAAGAGACGGCGTAACTCGAGCGCGCTTGTCCAATCGACATGAATAAGGACACAATCGCGATAAAAATTAAGCCATAAAGTACGCTATTTAACACCTCCTGCCCAACGCCGTCGAACCACCCCATGATTGAAACGATATTGATCGCGTATAGGCTGGCTGCAAGGCCGGCGACGAATAACGCGGGGATAAAAAACCCACGTGAAATAGTCAGCGTTCGGCACAGAGCCAGCAAAACACTTACGATTAATGCGGCTTCAAAAACTTCCTGCAAGATGATGATGACGGAGTGTATTAGCATACGGTTACTTGACTAAAATTTTACCTTGCGCCGTTTTAGGGAAAAACTCACCATAAAATGGGTACTCGCCGGGCGGCAAGGGGCCAATAAAAATAACGCCTTTTGACTTTGCTGGAATAACTTTTTCACGATTCAGCGCGTAACTTTCAAACTCCTCTGCTGTTGCATCCAAGTTATTAATCACCAGTTTAACTTTAGTTTGCGCCGGTATTTCAAACTCAGAGGGGTAGAACAGGTGGTTACGAATCTCTATTTCCTGCACCGGTGTCGCCACCACCAAGAAAGGTGCCATTATGAGCAAACTTAGGCCTACTAGGTGCAACATCTGTTTTATAAGCATGGGAATTGAAGTGTTATTTTTAATCCGCCTAATGTATCAGACGAGTCTAAACTAATGTTAGCCCGGTGCATCGTTGCAATGTGTTTAACGATGGCGAGCCCCAAACCACATCCCAGGGTACCGGAGGCATGCTGGTCACCATCAACCCGATAAAAGCGTTCAAAAATGCGCTCATGATCTTTTCGAGCGACCCCTGGCCCCGAGTCTTCAACCGACAAGTAAACCTGCCGCTCGTTAACCGACAATCGCACGATGATACTACCCTGTGTGGGAGTATATTTGCAGGCATTAAGAATGAGATTTTGTAATAAACTTTCTAAAGCAAATTGATTGCCGTGGATCAACGCACACTCGTCCCCAAGCAAACTAATGCCTTGTTGTTTAGCATCTATTTGAGAGAATTCGTTGGCCAACACGGTCTGAGCAATTTTATGTAAATCCACTGTGCCCATTTGCTGCATGGCTTGATCGGGTGAGTGGCGGTACAAGGCCAATACCTGCTCAACGACATGCTCCATTCGTTCGACGCCCTGTTTTAGCGACGCTAGCTCATCGTCAGAACTCGCTGAACGTTTTATAAAATTATGCACTTGTACTTTTAACGCACTGATAGGTGTGCGTAATTCGTGTGCGGCATCAGCAGAAAACTGTTGTTCGCGCAAAAAGGCCGCGTTCAATCGTAATAATAAATCATTGGTCGTCAGTAGCAGCTGGTTAATTTCCACAGGCGTATTATTCATCACAACCGGCGATAAGTCGGTGGCCTGTTTATCGTTTAATTGCTCGGTCAACTCCTTTAATGGCTTTAAACCATAACCGATCGCAAACCAGATAATTAAAGCCGCTATGGGAATCGCCAGCACCGTCGGCATAATGGCCGATAGCACAATATTATCTGCAATCTCATAGCGTAAATCGATACGTTCGCCTGTAATTACCCACCGATCTAACAACACATCCTTCAGCACAAAAGTCCGCCAACGAAATGCATCAAAATTCACATCATGAAAACCGGTTGAAAATGCTGCCGCATACACTTTTTCACTTGGCGCATTACTGGAGCGCGCGATCAGGGTTTTATCATTCGACCAAATTTGGAAAAACACGGTGGGTTCAAGCGACATAAAACGTTCCACCCGAGGACTCGTGTCATGGTTTGCGTGAACAATAATGCTGGCCAAGTTTTCCAAACGTTCATCGAATAAAGCGTCGGTCTTCGCTAAACTTGAATGATAGCCCTGCAGTAACGATAAAAACGTCACGGCTGTAATTGTTGCCAATAACGCCAGTAATAAGTAGGTACGGATCGATTTCATGGCAGTTTGACGATATAGCCGACCCCTCTTAGGGTTTGAATAAAGCCAGCGGGCAGTTTTTTTCTTAAATGATGAATATGCACCTCTATGGTATTACTCACCACTTCTTCACCCCAGCTATATAATTTGGATTCGAGGCTTTCTTTTGTTAACACCCGACCCACGTTTTCCATCAAACCTTTTAGCAGCATAAATTCACGCCGCGACATCGATACGGCCTCTCCGGCGACCAATACTTGATGACTAATTGAATCTAACATCACATCACCGATCACCAAGCTGGCGTGCTTGAGTGAACTGGCACGGCGTTCTATCACTCGAATTCTTGCCAATAACTCATTCACATCAAACGGTTTAGCCAGGTAATCATCGGCGCCTAAATCCAAGCCAGTGATTTTATCGCCTAACGAAGAGCGTGCGGTTAAAATAAGCACCGGTAACTCGGCGCTAACCGCACGTATCAAATGCATGACCTCTAAGCCATCCATATCAGGCAGGCCTAAATCTAAAATCACCATATCGGGCAATTCTGTTTTAATCGATGCAATCGCCTGCTTACCTTTTGACAAGCAATTAACCGCAAAGCCCTCAGCGACAAGGGCCTTTTTTAACGCCTCAACTAGCGCGGCGTCGTCTTCTACTAATAGTATTTGCATGGCTTAGTTTAGCGCGTCTTTGACCTCAAGTAATGCGTTAGCTCTATCTTCGTGTCGATCTTTATCAGCCACAGGGCGGGCTGCCCGGTTAGCTGATAATTAGCAGCGGCCCAGTCTTCTTGTAGCGCCATAACCCCATTATTCGCTTGTGCTAGCGTGCTCAACAGTAATAATAGTAACATGGCCGTTTTATAAATTTTTATCATGTTGGGTCCTTTAATTTGGCGCGTTGTTTTTAGCCGCTGCTAAATAATGTTTGATTTTTTCTAATTGCTTAACAATGGATTTTTCGACTAAACCCGGAAGCAATCCATTAAGCCTTACGAAAAGCTTTTCTGGCCAACCGACAAAATATTGCCTGTTGTGTGTTTGCATAAACGAGAGCACTTGTTTTGCCACCTTTGCAGGATCATCCATTGTCGAACCTAACGCTTTATTCATCGCTTCAGTAGCTGCAGTATTAATGGCTGTTTTAGTTGCACGTGGTGCAAAATATTGCACACTTACATCACTGTCCATCAGTTCTCGTCTTAAGGCTTCACTATACCCTCTTAGGCCAAACTTACTGGCGCAGTAAACGCTAGAACCCGGAAAACCAATACTGCCAAACGTCGAACCAATATTAATTATCTGGGCTTTTGCTTGTTGCTGTAACAACGGTAACAAGCTATGGGTTAGTAATAACGTACTGGTCAAGTTAATGGTGATGATTTGAGCGATATGCTCTTCCGTCATCTGTTCAAACAAATCGAATTGCCCAATACCAGCATTATTAATTAACACATCTACCCCTTGGTCTAATTGCTTACACACCTCAACAACACGTGTTCGACCTGATTCACTAGCAATATCTGCCTGAATGGTGATATGTTTTTCACCTACAGCTGCCTTTAATTTCTTCAATTTATTAGCATCCCGGCCGACTAGCAGCAATATCGACCCTTGTTCGCTAAGTAATTTAGCAATAGCACTCCCTATGCCACCAGTGGCACCTGTTAATAAACAGGTTTTATCTATCATTGCCGTTTTCAATTTTTGGCCGTGACACATCGGAACACATCACCGTATAAGCGATAAAAAATAGTGGCACTACGAATAATAAGCGCCTGCTCATTCGCGTCTGTTATCTTATTCATTAAGCCTTTAAAAAACTCAACATGCTCTTGGTCTAAAGCACCGTGTGAACGTAGGTAACTAAACGCGTCATCCGGTAAATTTAATGCCCGCTGAATACCATCGGCTGCTCTGTCAGCCGTGGTAATACTGGTTCCTTCAAGCACATGTACCATGCCAAAAAAACCCAAGGGATTGACACGGTTAGTCATATCGTAGGCATAGGCAATCATCAGTTCCGTTTCAACGGCCGGTAGGCTGTTCCGTATTGCCTCCTTATCACCCCCACAAGCGGCAATATCGTTCAGTACCCACTCTTGATGGCCCAATTCTTCTTCGATATATTCTGCAACCGCACACCTTAACCACTCCTTTGATTCAGGCAAACGAGCGCCTACCGCCATTAATAACGGAACTGTATGCTTAACGTGGTGATACGCCTGTGTTAAATAAGCCACGTACTCCTCTAAGCTGATCGTGCTCGACACCGCCTTCTCGATTATTGCTGCTTTAAGCATCCCGGCTCTAGCGTGTTGTGTTGCTGTTTGTAATCTTTCAAAAAACATCTGTTACTCTCCGTTTAATATGGGACGTGTATAGCTCAACACCATAAATTGCATCTATCCGATGCTGGTAGGCCTTCAAAATAGCCCTGCGTTTGGGTCGACCATTAGCTGTAAGTAGCCCTGCTTCAACGCTGAACGGTTTATCTAAAATGAGCCATTTTTTGATTTGCGCATAGTCTGGTAAGGAGCCATTAACCGTATTGATCCATTGTTTAATTTGGCTGACACCCGTTAAGGGGTTTGCTGGATAAAGCAACGCTGTGCAATAAGGCTTAGCATCGCCGACCACAACGCACTGCTTTAACAAACCGTTACTCAATGCGCAGCCTTCCACCCATTCGGGGTTTATATTTCGACCAAAACTTGAAATAAGTAGGTTCTTCTTACGGCCATTAATAAATAGATAGCCTTCATCATCTAAGTACCCCAAATCACCGGTTGCAAGAAGCGTCTGCCCCCATTTATCGGCTTGATCGATATAACCCAAAAATGTATTACCTGAAACCATTACCTCGCCTTTATTGATTTGTACAGACACGTGGGTCAACGGCTTGCCAACAGAGCCTACTTTTAGATTTTTTTGATTATTTAAACTCACCACTGAACTGCATTCAGATAAGCCATAGCCTTCATAAACGGGAAGTCCAAGCCGTTTCGCCTTATTGAGCAATGCGAGTGACACGTTGCTACCACCCACGGCTATAAATTCTAACGAAGCAGGCAGCCGCCAACCCTTCTCGATTGACTTAATCAAGGCCAGCAATAGTTCAGGCAATACAATAAGGCTGCTTGGTTGATGCGCACGTAGGGTATTGAGGAAAGCCTCTATATTTAACCCGCTGCTGCCAGTAAATCCCATTGATTTTTGCGTTAAGGCCAAAACAGATCCGGCAGATAACAGGGTTAAATAAACACCCGCAACGTTTTCTAATAAGGTGCTAAACGGTAAAAGGGATAGATGTTTTTTTGCGCCTAGATTGACTACTTTTTTAAGTGCCTGCGCCACTAAAAGCTGTTGATTGTTTGACAAGCAAACACCTTTAGGTTCACCTGTAGAGCCTGATGTAAAGGTGATTTTTGCAGTCTGCTTTGGCAAAGCAACAGAAGCACTAGGCAAGGTGCTGACGACAAACCCGCTGTGCATGCAGACAGATTCATCCACATTAAATAAAGAACTCAGTCTGTCACCGTTGCTATGAATAACCGCACGGGCACCCGCTTGCATCACCGCATGAGTTAATTGTTGGTCCGAAAAAAACTGCGGCAAGGGTAATAAGGTAATACCCGCGAGCTGGCAGGCCAAATCTATCATGATCCATTCGGGGCAGTTATCTATATATAAGGCTAGTACTTGGTTTTTAAAACCACTGAGCTCTTTAGCCAGCCGTTTAACCGATACAACAAGTTCAGAATACGAATATGCTTTATTCATACCTATTAAAGCGGGTTTGCTGTGTGAATTGTCAGCAACACCTTGTATAGCCCTCCATAACTTTGACATGATTAAACCAGCTGTTGAATGATTGCATCTAATTTACGCTGGTAATGACACAGCATAAAACTAGCCACCGGATGCGTGTTCAACTTAACAAAAGCATCACTCAGTTGACCTGCTATAACCGTCGGTTTATTTTTATAATAACCGCCCCAACTTTCACCTCGGTCAGGCAAACATTCGGGCGATGCAACACAAACCTGATGACTAACAATACCTAAATCATCCACCATTTTTTGAACCTGTGGCGTTGCCGTAAACAAGGCCCATTCAAATCCAGCCTTGTATAAAACAGCAACGATCAGCACAAACAACAGTTGACTTGCTGCGGGGTAACTCGAGGTTAAATTACCAATTTCAGCGATTTTTCTTCGCTCGACCACGCTGCCCACTAATTGACTTAAGGTTGTTTCTACGTTGCAGCTTAAATACTGCTCTAGAAAAAAAATTTCATCGCTCACTCCCAAGCGAAAACCAATCGTACTGATTATATTTTTTTTCGTCCGCGACGTTAGCAGATACGGCAAAAACGTATGTACCTCAGCTTGATGGCTTTTGTAAAAATGGTTGGCAATAAATTGCTCAACAACCACTCTTTCTTGCGATTGTTTATAGACCAGGTCAACCGATAGTAACGGCAATAAGATCTGCTGCTGCTTTTCTACAGCACTGTGGTCAGTTTTATTTAATCTTGCATCCGATGTAATAACAGGCATATGTTGTCACTCCAATTTCTAGTCAGCGACATCATAGGAAATTAATATTAAATAAAACTTAAGGCGTTCAGATTCATATATCTATTGCCGGCAAAAGCCCTTAAGCACTTACTAGGCACAACAAACCAAAACTTTTTAATCATCAAGCTGGTAGCGGCCACGGTCTTTTGTTAAGTTAGGTAAGCTTCTTTACCCTAGCAATGGTTAAGTCACCCAACACCTATAGGC
>TARA_R110002111_G_scaffold247140_5_pt1 | contig 75533 bp, 57 predicted proteins | sample TARA_R110002111 | Tara Oceans TARA_R110002111 (sample SAMEA4397363) | marine metagenome | biome: Polar Biome; feature: [ZZZ] marine water layer (ENVO:01000295); material: water (ENVO:00002006), including particulate matter (ENVO:01000060) such as... | depth 199 m
GCCGGCCGTGGCACACAACACTTAGAAATCGTCGCTCAAGTAACCTTAATACTCGTTTGACTGCTCGGTTTGACCTTCAATGCCGGCGAAGGTGCTTTTCACCACCTGTCGCACGAGCCGCTGGTCGGCTTCCTGCTTCAGCTTGGCAATGGCATCGGCTAAAGGCATCGGTCCCAGATCGCCGTCGATGCGATCGCGCACTGCAACCGCAGTCTGTTCGGCTTCTTTGGGGCCGACGACAAACATGTACGGAATCAGTTCCAGCTGGGCATCGCGGATCTTCGCGTTGACTTTCTCGCTGCGGGTGTCGATGGAAATCCGGAACCCGTTTTTGCGAAGTTCCGCCGCGACCTCGTTTGCGTAGTCGAGTGTTTTGTCGCTGACGGGCAGCACGCGAATCTGTTCCGGTGCCAGCCAGAGCGGAAACGCACCCGCGAAATGTTCGATCAACATGCCGGTGAATCGTTCCATCGAGCCAAACGGGGCACGGTGAATCATCACAGGACGATGCGGATGATTATCGGAGCCCGTATATTCGAGTTTGAACCGTTCGGGCAGGTTGTAATCGAGCTGCACGGTTCCGAGCTGCCATTCACGGCCGATACAGTCCGACACCATAAAGTCGGCTTTTGGCCCGTAAAACGCGGCTTCCCCTTCGCACTCGCTGAAGGACATGCCCGACGCTTTGAGCACCTTGCGCAGACTGTCTTCCGCATGCTGCCAGTTCTCTTCACTGCCGACATATTTATCGCTGCCGGGATCGCGGAGTGAAAGCTGCACGCGGAAATTGTCCAGACCGACCGAGGCCAGCACGAATTTGACCAGCTCGAGTGTGGCCTTGAATTCGCCTTCGACCTGCTCGGGAGTGCAGAAGATGTGCGCGTCGTCCTGAGTCAACCCGCGGACGCGTAACATGCCGTTCAGTTCGCCCGTCTGTTCGTGACGGTACACGGTGCCGAACTCAGCCAGACGCACGGGCAGATCGCGGTAGCTGCGCGGTATCGCTTTATACATCTCGGCATGATGCGGGCAGTTCATCGGCTTGAGCAGATAACGCTCGTGTTTGTGTTCCCAGGCTTTGAGGATCGTGATTTTTTCTTCACGGCTCGCGCCCGGCGGAAATTCAAAATCGCAGTTCATCACGCGCGAGGATTTGAAAAAGGTGGCTTCATCCTCAGCCGACAGATCGTCTTCTTCCAGCTTCCGCACCCAGAAATCAACCAGCTGGCCGGCATCGTGGCCGAACAGCGGCGCGAACTGGGAATCGCGGTAATAAGGGAAGTGGCCACTGGTTTCATACAGTTCTACACGGCCGATGTGCGGCGAGTAAACCGGCTGATAACCGAGGCGCGTCAGTTCAATCTTGATGAAGTCTTCGAGCACCGCGCGGATGGTGGCCCCTTTGGGCAGCCAGAGACAGAGCCCCTGACCGACTTCGGGGTTGATCTGGAACAGCCCCAGTTTTTTCCCCAGCACCCGATGATCGCGGCGTTTCGCTTCTTCCACCTGTTCCAGATACTGTTTCATATCTTTCTTGCTGAAAAAGGCGGTGCCATACAGACGCTGCAGCGGTTTGTTGCCGGCGTCCCCTTTCCAGTACGAACCGGCAACCGACAGCAGCTTGAACGCTTTGACTTTGCTGGCATTCGGAATGTGCGGTCCGCGACACAAGTCGACAAATTCCCCCTGTCGATAAAAGCTGAGCTGCCCGTGATCGGCGAGACCGGTTGCGATATGTTCTGCTTTCGAATGCTGATCCATTTCATTCACGAACGAAATCGCTTCGGATCGATCAAGAGAGAACCGTTCGAACGGCTCTTCTTCTTTGATGATTTTCTTCATCTCTTCTTCGATTTGGGGGAAGTCGTCTTCGCTGATGGTGTGTTCGAGACCAAAATCGTAATAGAAACCGTGGGGCAGGGTCGGCCCGAATGCCAGTTGAATGCCCGGCCAGAGACGCATCACCGCGCGTGCCATGATGTGGGCACAGGAGTGACGTAAGACGCCCAGCGCTTCCGCGTCGCGGTCAGTCAGCAGGCGGAGTGAAATTTCTGGAGAGCCAGAGACCTCTTTCAAGGGACGAAACGCATCACAAACGGTTCCATCCACTTCCGCAGCGACGACCGCATTGGCCAGCCGCTCGCCGATGGATTGGGCCACATCTAAGGCTGTACTGTTGTCTGAATACTCTTTAACGGTTCCATCGGGTAATTTGATCTGAATCATGCGTTTATCTGAACTTCGTCTAAAGTCGGAACCACCACAGTCGCCGTTACAAAGGGCTCACTGCTCAGGCAGTTCGAAGGAGGTACGGTCTTTATATTCGACAGGTTATGTCCGCGTCAATGTTCGCCGTTTCGCAGGAAAATCGCACGAAACCATTGAAATTGGTATGATCGGTCAGACAGGACGCACGATTCCAGCATTCAGCGGTTTTTTTCACAGAATACCGCCTGGAACTTGACGATATCTTCATCGATGCTTACCCTGCTTAACCTCAGGACGATTAGCTCAGTTGGTTAGAGCGCCACGTTGACATCGTGGAGGTCGTTGGTTCGAATCCAATATCGTCCACTTGCAAGCCCTTGGTTTTAATCGACTTAGGGCTTTTTTTGTGTGTTGCGTTCACTGAGAGTGAGAAGAGAGCGGTTTTTGCAGTCACCGAATCAGGTCTGGTTGCTTTTTATGTGACGGCCGGGAGAATCACGCTCATTCGATTTTTGGTTTCTTTGCCAATAGGACCGGGTCTTGACCATCAAAGACATAAATAGATTTTCCTGCGTCGTCTTTCTGTTCAATCAGTTTGTATTGATCTAAACGGAACACTTTCAGGCCGGGTGCAATTTGCTTGTATTCCTTCAGCCACTGCGGAGTGCGTACAATTGCTCCGTTCAAAAAGGCGCCATAAAAAATGGTCCGTTTAATGTAGGCTCCGTGCAAACGGGCACCTGACAGCCGGGATTCATGAAAAATAACTCCTTCCAAATTTGTGGCTTGAAGATCGCTGTCAGTCAAATTAGAGCTGAAAAATCGTGCTGATTCCAGATTTCCTCCTCGAAAGATGGCCCCTTGCAAATTTGTGTCTGTAAAATTCGCACCTGCCATGCGTGCTGCACCGAAATCAACTCCTTGAAGCGCTCCTTCAAGATCATGTTTTATTAACCTACTTTTACTGAGATCCAGATTGTTCAAGAAGGCGCCACTGAGGTCAATTATTTTTCCGGAGTCCCGTTCCAGCTTAATAAATTCCAGGACAGCTTCTTGTCTGGAACGTAAATCCGCTTTGGGAAGTCTGGGTTTACTCTCTTTAAATACTGATCTGTATAATTCGGGTAGAGCACGATCATCAGGAGCCTGCTCCTTATACAAGGTATCCAGCAGGCGTTTTCGATTGGCCTGCTTGTTTGTTGCAATCTGTGTTTCAATCTCTCTGCGAACTAGAGACAGTTGTTGATTCTGTAGATCAAGTTGTGAATCGAGATAGGAGTTGTGCTTTTGAAGCAGAACGGAAGTGGCCAGCATTATAAAAGCAGCGAGAAAGGTGAGCGTTACTACGAGCAGACTGCCGCGATCTCGGAAAGAGGGATCAGTCTCTTTCACTCCCTGAGCAGAGTCTTTGCTGAATCTCCCTTTGAAAAACCAGGAAATAAAACAGACGAGAGCAATCGCTGCGAGTTCAATACCCGCAATTCGAATTGCAAGTCCGAAATTATCTTTTAGTCCGTCCAGCCGAAGTATGAGAAACGGAGTGGAAATACAGGTGAATAATAATACTGTGGTGATCAGCTTCAGTCGAATGGTCATGGAAATTCACAACTAAAGGATGGTTGGCAAATGTGATCCTACTGTGATTCTGACAGCTAAGTACGAAAGATGCAAATGACAACCTGTCACACTCAAAATTAGAAACGCTGTTTGCCTGGACGCAGATTCGAGAGCGTTTTATAGGATGATTTGAGACCAGTGTTTTTTCAGCGCTTCGATGTCGAGATCTCCGTTCCAGCGGTCATCCCACTTGATTCCGGTTTTGGTCCGACTGTCAGGATTCAGGCCGAGACGCAGCGGCTCATAAACCGGGCTGCCACTGAGGTCCGCCGGACTCTGTCCTTCCGCGAGTGCCTGCAGGGTTACGCTGATCATCGCCGTTTGCCAACGCTGACTCTGTTTTTTCTTGAGCGGCTCCTGTAGAAAACCGGCATGGTCCAGCACGGTTTCCACGGCAGTCGGATCTTGTGTTCGTGCCAGCGCCAGTAACGCGAGAAGTCGCTGCTGGTCTGCCTGATCTCCCTCTGCCGAATTCAGCAGATTCATCAGTGTCGGCACTGCTCGTTCTCGGGCACACTCGGCGTACAGACAGCAGACCACTGTTTCCCATTTACCGTAGAAGTCATCGTCAAAGGTAATGTGTTGTTCGATTGCCTGCTTCAATGCTGCTTCCGCCTGATCGCTGCCGATCTGGCTCAGGCAATAGGCAATCTGGACCGTTCGGAACGGACTGATATATTCTCTGGCCAGAGTTTGTTCTAACGCGGCACTCAGAGGAGTCACGACTTCCGGCCCGCGTTGGATCACGCGCGACATCTGCTCGTGAACGCTACTCGGATAATGCGGCGAAACATGGCCCAACGAAGCAATCAGTCCCGGCGTCGAATTGGCCCGGCTCGTTGTGACAAAAATCAGCACAAACGACAGTGTCAGCGCGATCGCATTCACGCCGAACGGCAGGAGATTTTTCCGCAGCCATTTGTCTTTCGTTTCGAGAAACTGCAGTACTCGAAAGACAAGATAAAAGATCCAGCAGAGCACTACCGGCAGCCCGAGCACCAGCGGGACAATGCACAGGACCCCCAGGATCAACAGAGGCACGCCAAAATAGAAAAACCGTTTGACCCCCGTCGCCAGCGGCCGACTGAAAAACAGAGATAGAAGCAGCCAGCCGACAAAGACACCCATCAGCGATCCGAGATAGGGAAACTGCACCTCAGTTACACTGTTCACACAATTCATACAGGCCTCTGCTGACTGTGTCGGCAGAGCAAAGAAAAACAATGCGAGCAGGATTAAGAGTCGAGTCATTGGGGCTTTTGTACCTTTGGTTTCAATCGGAGCCAGCTAAGTAACCAATTGTAATATTCCAACTATTGCGACAGAGAAACCAACAGCTAAAAACGCAAAAGGGATACAGCAACCCATCACTTTACACATTTTGCGTTGTCGACCTGCACGTGTTAGAGGGATACCTGTTTTTCTGGATATTTTTGCCTTAGCACCTGATAATCCGGAAGCGCGCTTCCATGAAAACGAGAGTCCTGGAATTCCCTTTTTTCGACCCATGATATTTTCTCCCGCTCATTTGAGAGCTAACAGATAAGCAGTAAATGGCCTCAATAAACATTGTATCTGTCAGTGCTCAATTGTAAAGTAGTGTCAGGTTCGTCAGTCTGACACTGGCTAGGTTACTTTGTCATTGCGCTGTATGAATATGTCCAATCAGCTGATAACGGTTTTGACTTAACCGACTGAAAATCAGGCACACCAGAGATGACAGCCAATGCAAAAAATCAAACAAATGATTGATGATTCAGATTCCAGATCAGGTAAGGTTTTTGACATCATCATACAGGCAATGATCGTTTTATCGCTTGTCAGTTTCTCCGTTGAAACGTTGCCGGATCTATCAGAAGAATCCCGAAATATATTACGAGAGATTGAAATAGTCTGTGTGACTGTTTTTACGATTGAATATATCGCCAGGGTCACGGTGGCAGTCAACAAGCCTGCGTTCATCTTTTCGTTTTTCGGGGTGATCGACTTACTGTCCATTCTTCCCTTTTACCTCGCCACAAGTCTCGATTTACGGTCACTCAGATCCTTCAGGTTACTTCGCCTGATTCGGATATTGAAATTAGCAAGATACAATGCAGCGGCAAAACGGTTCCACCGTGCCTTTCTGATTGCAAAGGAAGAAATTGCACTCTTCCTGTTTGCCTCATTGATCGTTCTCTACCTGGCGGGTGTGGGGATTTATCACTTTGAGAACCCCGCTCAGCCAGAGGCGTTCAGCTCCGTTTTTCACAGCCTGTGGTGGTCAGTCACCACTTTGACTACCGTTGGTTATGGAGATATGTATCCGATCACAGCCGGTGGTAAACTTTTTACATTTTTTATCCTTGTGATCGGTTTGGGCATAGTTTCGGTTCCCGCAGGATTAGTAGCGTCAGCGCTCTCCAAGGCCCGAGAGATGGAAGATCAAGAACTTAAAAATCAGGCTCAAATCGCTCCCGAATGAACTGATCCAGCAACAGCTTCACGCCCATCTACAAATAGAACGACTCTCCGCGTTCAAACGGTTCGTTCCCACGGTAGGATGAGCTCACAGCCTGTTTAAGCGATACAAGCCGCAAAACCTGCCCGGCTGATAACCGGTTACTGTGACTGCTATGTTCGTTACAACTGGTACAACCATATTCAAATTTCCTTAATGACCGCTGGATTCGGCAATATACGGGCAATCGGACCCTGGATTGTGTCGATCTTTTCCGTGGACCGTGCCATTTTCATTTATCACCGCTGACGATTTATTCCCGCTCTCTGCGCGGAATGAGCTTGCAGTGGATATCAATAAGGTTGCAGGATGACGGATCATCCCTCAGTCAAAGTGCGCGGCTTCGGTCTGCTGCTCGCGGCGGTTTTTGTCGCCGGTTGTGCCACGAATGCAGCCACCGTGCAGGATTCGGCCTCTGTGAAATTAGAGGTCGACAGGGATCGGGTTGCGCGTGCGTCGATTGACGTTGATGATGTGTCGAAATCCGAGACGCAGATCGTACAGGTCAACTCCGAGTCTCAGGAAGCGGATCTTGCGGATGACACGCGTTCGGAACTGGTTTTTCAACAGCCATTTCAAATCCATGCCTTGAGTGAACTGGAAATTCTGGCCGTCGATCAGAACCCCCGGCTGGTGAAATTGTATCGGGATTATAATGCGGCTTCGTCCCGGTCCCGTTATGTCAACAAACTGCCCGACCCGAAGGTGGGGGCGAATGTATTTGGCGCGCCGATTCAAACGGCGTCCGGCTCTCAACGGGCCGCCCTGGGCGCCAGTCAGATGATTCCCTGGCTCGGTAAATTAAATGCGGAAGAACAACGCGCCTGTTTCGAAGCGTTTGCCGTGCGGGCCGACTATCTGGCGGAACGCCTGCAGGTGATCGCCGCCGTGCGTACGGGCTGGTATCGGCTGTACGTTATTGATCGGCAAATTGCCACCGCGAAAGCCAATCAGCAACTGCTGAGATCACTGATTGATGTTGCCAATGCGCAAGTCGCTACCGGAACTGCGACACAGGGGGATGTGCTGCTCGGAACATTGGAACTGAGCAAGCTGGAAGAGCGACTGCTTACGTACCGGAAATTGCGCGTGGCAGTTCAGGCGGAAGTGAATCGTCTCGTTGCACGGGACGCGGATATCCCGGTGATTGTCGTGGAAGATCTGGAAATCACAGTGCCGGCATTGTCGTCCAAAGCCATTTATCAAAGTGCGTTGAGTTCGCAACCGGAAATTCAGGCAGCCCAACTCCGCACGCAGGCTTCGCGCTGGGGAATTGAAGTCGCTCACTTAAGTCGGCGTCCTGAATTGACGATCTCGGCAAATTATTTTGTGACGGACGGCAATCGACCGCCGTCTTCTATCGTGGACGTCGGTCAGGATCCCTGGTCTCTCGGCGCTCAGATCAGTATTCCACTCTGGAAAGAGAAGTATGATGCGCTGGAAGATGAAGCGACCTGGAAACATCTCGCTTCAACGAATTCCGAAACCGAACTGCTGGACCGCTATGATGCGCTGATTACCGAATTACTGGCGGAAGCCAGACGCGCGGAAGAGACGGCGGAACTTTACAAAGAGACGATCCTGCCCCAGGCCCGTCAGACTTTAAGCGCCGATCAGCAATCGTATTCCCGGGGAGCCGTCGAATTTGATCGTGTCATCCGGGATTATCGGAATCTGCTGACGCTCGAACTGGGTTATCATCAGGCAATGGGTGAGCTGGCCATCTCGCTGGCGCGGCTCAGTCGTGTCATTGGGCAGGATCTTCCGTTGACTAATTTGCCAACTCTGCCTGGTCTTCCGGCTGCAGAGTGACGAAAATCCGTCTGGACTTCATGCGACTCAAGCGATACAGTAGTAATTGAGGTCTTTGAAGTTCTATTCAGGAGTGACTCCGTGCGGGTGATCAGTCGAGCGATGTGTATCTGGATGACGACAGCCATGCTGTTGATGCAGACGCTCTGTCCCGTGAATCTGTCTGGCTGCTGTTGTCGTCAGACAAGCTCCGGTGACACTCATTTACAGCAGCAAAGCTGTTGTAGCCAGGTCACTCAACCTGAGAGAGTTCTCGCAACCGGACCGAAAAACTGCTGTACTCAGAAAACGCGGCTCGTTGATGCATCAGGCTGCGAGAGTTGCTCTGCCCGTTGTTGCTGTGGCCGGAACAACAGCCAGCCGGCGCTGCCTGTCCAATCGCACGAGGCCCGGGAAACAATGCTTCAGCATCCGTTTCTCACACCCAATGCTGCAGAAAGTGTTGCGTTCGTTCAGGTCCAGGCATTTCAAGCGTCTGAGTTTCCGCCACGCGCTCTGCTTTCGCAGAAGGCTGCGCAGGTTCTGTTCTGCGTCTCTTTGATCTAAGCTGCTCGCGTGCTTTTGTGAGCAATCTTGTTGAAACCACGTTTTTCATGCGCACACGGTTTACTGAGATTCCGGACTTCTATTCCTGGATCAAGTCGGTTTCTAGCAAATGAAAAACAGCGCGCAACAAAAGGGCTCATGAAAACCGCTCAAAACGATGACCAGGCAAGTCTTCGCGCACAAACGATACATTTCAGAAACAGAGCGGCTGGTTAGTTTATTTCCGGCACGGTCCAATGCTGGTCAATTGTGACTGGCTGGCCGCTCTCTTAATACTAATGATCCGGAGGGGACAGATGACAGCGTCTTCCACGAATGAACCAGCGGCTGATGAAACGAATTCTGCACCACACCCCGATGCCAAATCGACGCGCTGGTGGATGAGAAAACTGCTGCCTGCAGGTTTGTTCCTGGCGGTGGGACTTCTGCTGATTGTATTGCTCGGCGTGGCACAACGCGTGGGGTGGGTTCAAACGGGAGCAACGTCTCCCGCGACGATGGCTCAGGATGGTAAATCGCAGATCTATACCTGCCCGATGCATCCGCAGATCCGTCAGCCCACACCCGGGCGGTGTCCGATCTGCGGGATGGCGCTGGTTCCTGCAGCGAAGTCCGGTGCCAGCATCGATCAGATGGCCATTAACATCGATCCGGCGCAACGACGTCTGGCAAACATTCAGACGGCCGAAGTCAAATCGGAACCTGTCAGCAGCAAAATCGAAACCATCGGTGCCATTCAGATTGACGAGAGTCGGCAGGCCACGATCGCCGCCTACATTAACGGACGGATCGAAAAACTGTTCGCTGATTATACCGGTGTCGAAGTTGAGAAGGGGGATCACCTGGCAGTGGTTTACAGCCCCGAACTTTATTCTGCCCAGATTGAGTTGCTGGAATCGGGAAACGCACTGCAGAAGATGACGTCAGGGGCGCTGGCTGCGGTGCGAGAGGTGCAGGGGAAACTGGTCGCCAATTCCCGGCAGAAACTTGTCGAACTGGGGATGACCGAAGCACAGATCAATCAGTTATTAACCACGGGAAAAGCAGAGTCGCGTCTTACGATCTACGCCCCGATGGGAGGGACGGTGACTCAGAAACTGGCTGAAGAAGGGAAATACATCAAAGCCGGCGAGCCAATCTATCGCATCGCCAACCTGACCACGGTCTGGCTCATGTTGGAACTGTATCCCGAAGATGCCTCGCGCATTCGCTTTGGTCAACTGGTGGAAGCCGAACTGCAATCACTGCCCGGTAAAGCTCTGAAAGGGCGGGTCGTATTCATTGATCCGACCGTCAATCAATCCCGGCGGACCGTGGGAGTGCGTGTCGAATTTCTTAATGAGGACGGACAACTCAGGCCCGGCGATTATGCGAAAGCGCAGATTACCGTTCCCATCGGCCCGCAAGGAAACGTTTATGACGATGAACTGGCGGGAAAGTGGATCAGTCCCATGCATCCCCAGATCATTCGCGACCAGCCGGGGGACTGCCCGATTTGTGGCATGAAACTCGTGCCCACCTCGCGCTATGGTTATACCGAACATCCCGTTGCCCAGCGGGAAGCCCTGACGGTTCCCCGTTCCGCCGTGCTGTTGGCCGGCAATCACAGTGTGATTTATGTGGAAACAAAACCGGGGCGTTTTGAACTCAGAAACGTGACACTCGGCCCGATGCTCGGAGATCGTGCGGTGATTCTGGACGGCGTCAAACAAGGTGAGAAAGTCGCGACGGCCGGCAATTTTCTAATTGACTCTCAGATGCAGTTGTCCGGCAAGCCAAGTTTAATCGACCCGACGCGCTATACGCCGGACAAAAAATCGGACAAACGCAATACGCCGCTCAAATTCAAATCGATTCAAATTCAAAAGCTCTCGGGGCAACCCGGCAAAACGCTCGATGAATTGTATTCCACTTATTTCAGCATTCAGAAAATGTTCGCGTCGGACAAAAAAATCACGGAAGCGCAGGCAAAAACGCTGAATCAGCTTTCCACACAGTTAGCCGGTGATTCCAGACTGAGTGAACCAGTCCGATCAGAATTAAAGCAGATCGCGACCGATGCCGAGCATCTGCATCATCTTTCGCTTGATGAGGCCCGCAAGAAATTCAAGACGATCAGTCATGCGGTTGTGGCGCTGGCGACTCAAGTCCGTGGAAGTGACAACCGTTTGTCGTTTCATCATTTCTTCTGTCCGATGGTACCGCAGGGGGAGGGGGACTGGCTGCAGGCTGATGACAAACTGCTGAATCCGTATTTCGGCAGCAAGATGTTGCACTGTGGTGAGCTGGTCAGCACGTTCGAGCCTGCCGTGAAAAAAACAGAGACGACAAAACCGGGGACGCAGAATCCGCAGGACAAATCACCTTCAAGGCCTCAGGGAGAATAAACCATGTTACGTGCCTTGATCGGGTTCAGCATTCGTGAACCGCTGATTATGCTTATTGTGACGGCGATCCTGATGGGGTTCGGCTGGTATAGCGTCCACGAAGTTCCCATTGATGCGATTCCCAACATTGGTGAAAATCAGGTCATTATCTTCACTGCCTGGCCGGGACGATCGCCGAAGGACGTGGAAGACCAGGTGACCTATCCGCTCTCGGTTTCGATGCTGGCCGTTCCCGATGCCGAATCGGTGCGCGGAAAAAGCCTGTTCGGCTACAGCTTCGTGCAGGTCACGTTTAAAGACAGCACCGATTTCTACTGGGCCCGTTCCCGTGTCGCCGAACAGCTGGGCACCGCTGCAGCGCTGCTGCCGGAAGGCGTTGTGCCAACATTGGGGCCGGATGCCACCGGGCTGGGGCAGGTGCTTTATTATGTGCTGGAGCCACCGGAAGCAGGTATGAACCTGGCGGAGCTTCGAAGCCTGCAGGATTTTGTTGTGAAGTACGAACTGCAGGCCGTTCCCGGTGTGAGTGAAGTGGCTAGCGTCGGCGGTTATGTGCGTCAGTATCAGATCGAAATCGACCCGGACAAACTTCGCTTTCACGATATTCCCCTCGATTTGGTGATCGACGCAGTTCGCAAATCGAACATTGATGTGGGCGCGAAGACCGTGGAATCGGGGGGCATGGAATTCATTATTCGGGGACGCGGATTCATTGGCGCGGATCAAAACACGACGACAGCGATCAGTGATATTGAATCGACGGTCGTTCGTTCCCGTGATGGTGTGCCGATTCGCATTCGTGATCTCGGTCAGTTACAACTCGGTCCGGAATTTCGGCGGGGTGCGATTGACCTGAATGGTGCGGAAGCCGTCGGCGGTGTGATCGTGATGCGCTTTGGCGAAAATCCGCGGAAAGTGATTGATCTCGTCAAAGCGAAAATGGCACAAATTGAGCCGAGCCTGAAAGGGGTGAAATTCAATATCGTTTACGACCGAACCGGTCTGATTAACGAGACCATCGCCACTTTGAGCACAGCACTGACCGAGGAAGTGATCATTACCGCGGTGGTGATTCTGCTGTTTCTACTTCATCTGCGTGCCAGTCTGGTGGTGGCCATTACGCTGCCGATCGCGGTGCTGATGGCGTTTATCGCCATGAATGTATTCAGCATCGATGCCAACATCATGTCGCTGGCCGGTATCGCGATTGCGATCGGCACGATGGTCGATATGGGCATCGTTGTTTCCGAATCGATCTATGATCAACTGGCTGAATGGGAAGCGAAAGGCAGGCCGGGAGGGAGTGAGAAGAGACTGGAAGTCATCCATGAGGCTGCCGTCGAGGTCGCGCCCGCGGTCGTTACCGCGGTGCTGACGACGGTGGTCAGCTTTCTACCCGTTTTCATGCTGACCGGTCGCGACTATAAACTGTTTGCGCCGCTCGCCTGGACGAAGACCTTTTCCATCACAGCGGCGTTGATTGTCGCCATCACGCTGGTGCCACTCTTAAGTCGTCTGTTTCTCGCTTCGAATCAGCGGAGTCAGCGAAGCAGAATCATTATCTCAAGCGTGTTCACTCTGGTATGCGGATTCCTGGCAGGGATGGCAGGCGCGAATTACGTCAATCAACTTCCCGTCAGTCTTCCCGTGTTGATTCTTCTTTGTGCCGGCATCGGCGGGATTGGCTGTTACTGGCTGTTGAGTGAACGGCTGCGACCAGTCGACGAAAATCCGATTGGTAAAACGATTCACACTCTCTATGAACCGACACTGCGGTTTTTTATGGCGCATAAGCTGCTGTTTTTCTCGTTTCCCACCTTCATCGTACTGCTGGGGCTGGGCGCCTGGGTGGGGATGCCTACGGTATTGAAGCCGTTCGAAAAAATTGCGAATTCGCTTGGAGTCGACGCCAACGAAGTGCCCGGTTTCGTGGAAGCCAAGCATCTGTTTCCCGGGTTGGCTTCCAACGACTGGATTGCCCTCGATGAGGGGAGCTGGTTTTACATGCCGACGTTGTATCCTGCGGCCAGTTTTTCGCAGGCACTGGAAGTCCTGCAGACACAGGACACGCTGATCCGGGAGATTCCCGAAGTCGAAAATGTGTTAGGGAAAATCGGTCGTATCGATTCCGCCCTCGATCCCGCGCCGGCAGCAATGATCGAAACGTATGTCATGCTCAAACCCGTCGCTCAGTGGCGGCCTGGCGTCACTTCAAAAGATATCTGGGAGCAGATTAACGCGGTGGCTACGCTGCCGGGAGTCACGCCCGCCTCGCCGCTGCAACCCATTGAAGGGCGCGTGGTCATGCTGCAGAGCGGCATCAAAGCGCCAATGGCGATTCGCATTTATGGCGACAGCCTGGACGGACTGGCGAAGGCATCGATTGCCGTTGCTGATCGGTTGAAGCAGATCCCCCAGGTCAACGGGGCGACTGTGAATCCTGATATCGTGTTGGGGAAACCGTATGTCGAATTTGAAGTGGATCGAGAAACGGCGGCCCGGTATGGCATGTCAACTGCGATGGTCAATCAAATTATCGAGACCGCTCTGGGAGGGGCGAATGTGACCAGGACTGTCGAAGGCCGGGAACGCTATCCGATTCGCGTCCGTTATGAACGCGATCTCCGCGAGCAGATCGATAATCTGAATCGACTGCCGGTCGTCACGCATTCGGGGGAAATTATACCACTGTCACTGCTGGCAGAAATGAAAACCACGTGGGGACCGGGCGTCATCAACAGCGAAGATGCCCGGCTGGTGGCGCATGTCTCATTTTCGTCATCGGGTCAGGAAGGCGCGCTGGAAACAGTTGATGCCGTCGAAACCAGTCTGCGTGCTGCCCAGCAGGATGGTTCGTTAAGCTTGCCCGCCGGTTACGCGTTGAAGGCCGTCGGATCATTTCAGAACCAGATCGAAGCCAACAATCGCCTGCTCTGGCTCGTGCCGCTGGTCATTCTGACGAATCTGTTTATTATCTATTTACAGTTTCGTAACCTGCCGATCGCACTGGCGGTTTTTTCCGGCATTCCCGTTGCGTTCGCCGGAGGAATGATCTTTCTGGCAATCAACGACATTCAGATTAATACCGCGGTCTGGGTTGGCTTTATTGCCCTGTTTGGAATCGCCGTTGATGATGGTGTGGTGATGACCACTTATCTTGATCAGGTCTTTACGCGAAAAAGGCTGTCGACCAATGAGGATATCCGGGACGCGGTTGTCGAAGCAGGGCTCAAGCGAATTCGTCCGTGTCTGATGACGACGTTCACCACGATTATCGCGTTGCTGCCGGTCATTTTTTCCACGGGTCGAGGCTCCGACGTTGCCAAAGCGATGGCGTGGCCTGTGATTGGCGGCATGACGGTGGCGCTGTTGACATTGTTTGTGGTTCCCGTGCTCTTTGGCTCGTATAAAGAATTCAAAATGAATCTCGGCATGGACGACCACCACTGGGCCGGCACCGAAGATGTTTCGTCTGACTGATCCTGCCCTCACTCTTAATTTGTGAATGCGTTCTTTTGTCGACGACGTGATTCTTGCAGGACATTCTGACCCTGACGATCTCCCACCAGGCAGGGTTTTTGCGCGAGGTTGTACCCACAGTTGGAGGCACTCACCTCCTGCGTAAGCGATACAAACCTCACAAACCGCACGATACCTGTGCGCCTGGAGGAAATTCCTGCACGTGTCTACTTATTGCGATTTGTTGCCTTAATCCGACCTAGACTTACTTCACGCTTGGGAAGTGATGCCTGTCAGGCACTGGAACAAAGCTATTTACACGAAACGTAACGGCATCAGTGTAAACAGAAGAGACCAGGACGAATTCCATTGCCGAGGTGGGTAAAACGTGAGAGCAGATTAAAGGTTGATAACATTGACTACGAATGAAACCGAATTGATTAACTCTGAACTGACTTGTCTGCAGGCATTTCGCGATGCCGTCGACGAGGCGGGAATCGTTGCGATTACCGATCTTCGGGGAAAAATCCTTGAGGTCAATGACAACTTCTGTGAGATCTCCGGTTACAGCCGCGAAGAACTGATCGGGGCAGATCACCGCATTCTTCGTTCCGAACAACATTCTCCAGACTTTTTCAAAGACATGTATCGGACTATCTGTGGCGGCAGGACCTGGCGCGGCGAGATTTGCAACAAGTCAAAAAATGGCACGTTGTACTGGGTTGATACAACGATTGTGCCTTTGCTCAACCGGCAGGGAAAAGTCGGGGGATTCCTGGCGCTGCGAATCGATATCAGCGAACAAAAGCGGCTGGTCGAAAGTCTGCAGCAGTTGGCTCACCATGATCCGCTGACCGGTCTGCCTAACCGGGTCGCGATACTGGAATCCATTCAAAAAGTTATCAACCGCAGATCGGACAAACATTTCGCGCTGCTGTTCATGGATATCGACCGCTTCAAACTGATTAATGACAGCCTCGGGCACGAAGTCGGGGATAAACTGTTGCAAGAGTTTGCCACACGTTTGCGAAAGTCGGTACGGGCGGCGGATATGATTCAGGCTGCGCGACTGGGCGGTGATGAATTTGTCGTGTTGCTCGAAAACATTTCTGAACCCCATGATGCGATCCTGGTTGCAAAACGGTTGATGAAAACATTAGCGCAGCCTTACGAGCTGAGCGGTTATACGATTTATTCGAAGGCCAGCGTTGGGATTGTGACCAGCGAACATCTCTCGGAAACAGCAAGTGAGATGCTCAGCAACGCCGACCTGGCCATGTATGAGGCCAAGGCTGCGAAAATGGACTGCCCGATCGTTTTCGATCGTGTGCTGCGCGACAAGGCCCAGAAACGGCTTTACATTGAGAACGAACTACGCGATGTGATTGCCAGAAATGAACTCAGGCTCTTTTATCAGCCGATTGTCGAATTGGAATCAGGGGCGGTGAAGGGGGTCGAGGCGCTCATTCGCTGGTTTCATGCAGAGAGTGGCCTGATCACGCCAGATGAATTTATTCCCGTCGCCGAAGAAATGGGCATGATTATCCCCATCGGTAATTTTGTAATTGACGAAGCCTGTCGTCAACTCAGCGAGTGGCGCAAGGCACTGGGAGAGAACGCGCCTGCGAACCTGCATGTGAATGTCTCCCGTAAACAGTTAGAGCATCCGACTCTGGTCAAGATCGTCAAACAGGCAATTCAGAAACATGAAATCCCGCCCGACTGTCTGCATCTGGAAGTGACGGAAAGCATCATCATGCACGACCGGAAAACATCGATCGAAACGCTCAATCAGTTGAAAAAACTGGGCGTGCACATCGATGTTGACGATTTCGGTACGGGATACTCGTCACTATCATGTCTGGGTGATTTTCCGATTGACGTCTTGAAGCTGGATCGTGAGTTCATTAAAAAATCAGATCGCAGCCGCGAAGTGATGCTGATTCACGCCCTGATCATTCTGGCGGAAAAACTGGGGCTGGAAGTGATCGCCGAGGGGATTGAAACCTCGGAACAACTGGCCCTCCTGCGTAAATTAGGCTGCGGATATGGACAAGGCTATTTCTTTTCCAAGCCGCTGAGTGCCGAAGAGGTGGCGCTGTCGATTCTCAACGCGAAGTGGAACTCTCCGCACATGGTCAGTGTCTGATTAGGTTCAGCGTCTGATTACGTTCGGAACACAAAATAGACCGCACCTGCCAGACAGAGTGCCGCCCAGAGGTAGTCGAGCTTGAGCGGCTGATTCATATAAAACAGCGCGAACGGCACGAAGACCGAGAGCGTGATCACCTCCTGGATGATCTTCAATTGCCCGAGTGACAGTTCTGTGTAACCGATGCGGTTCGCCGGAACCTGAATCAGATATTCAAAGAAGGCAACCCCCCAACTGACAAACACAGCTACAAGCCACGGCTTGTGGTTCAGCTCTTTCAGATGAGCATACCAGGCAATCGTCATAAAGATGTTCGACATCACAAGCAACAGGACGGTTTTGGCAATGACCAATTTCGTGTCTCACTGGCTGAAATCAAGAGGAAAAAAAAACGCCGGCCGGGTTCGCAAGTTTGAATCAATCATTCCACAGATGATCTCCGGCGACAGAGTGTTTTCGCCACACACGGTGTGTAACGCGCCGGTATTTTAAATGCTGCCCGCTCCGGGGAAAAGCCTGACAGGGGAGTCTTGCTGCATCCTGGTGTAAACTCACAGACGATCCTTTAACCATTGGGAAAGCCATTAGTAGATCACACTCCAAACGTGATATCTGATCTCCGGTGCCGGGGAAGAGTAACACCTTTGGGTCATTGCGATTCGTGAATGGCTAAAAAATACGCCGTAATCTCAAGAAACGCTGAACCTTCCTCTGTTTCCGACCGTTTCCATTCGATAGGGTGAGTTCAGTGTCCTCATCTGCACTGGGGTGAAATCATAAACTAAGTCGCAAAGGATCTTGTGATGGACTGGAAAACCTGGTCGCCGTTTCAATCGAAGGAAGTGCAACAAATCTGTGCCAATCTGACACCGGATGAACGGTCAGCTTTTCTAACGCGTGGATTTATGTATGGCCTCTGGGTGGTGGTGACATTTGCAGCACCAGTCGCGCTGCTGATGACCAGATTCAAACAGATCCCGACTATGTCGTTTGTTCTCCTCGGGGCTCTCATCATCACTCATATTGCCTGTATTCCCGTTTGGCAGCGATATGTGAAACGTTTTCTTTGTGATACAATATGGGCCCGTGATCAAGGAATTGTGTCCACACAACTCAAACTATTTCAGTGGCATTAGTGTTTGAATTTCATTCCACAAACCGGGGGCCACATCACACGGGCCAAGAGTAGCGACCTGGGCGAGCGCTTCAGCAAACTGGATTGAATTGAGTTTCGATATCGCAGCAGCCACGATCGCCGGTGAGCGGCTCATGCCGCCGCTGCATGCGACCAGAGTCGGTATTTCGTCCTGAATGAAGCGGGCCACAGTTTCTATCGCCGTTTGCAGCACCGCTGGATTGTTTTCTTCTCCGTCGATCAAAGGCAGGCGGCAGTAAACGATCTCACGCGGAAATATAACCGGCGGTTCTTCCATCGCCAGATCGATAATGGCAGTGATGCCGAGATCCAGGACAGCTTTCACATCGCGTGCGTCTCGTGCATTTCCAATCCATAACGTTTGGAGATTCACTTCACGCATGAGGTTAATCGTGGCTCCTGAGGGAACAACGTATCTGGTCCGCTTGATACTAATTCGATTGCGTCTGCTTCTGCGACTTTTTTTTCCAGGACAGAATGGCGTCAATGGAAAGCGGGCCGGCGCCGACGATCAGCAGGTAGAGCGAGCCCAGCAGCATCGAGAAGTCAGTGCGGGCGGCGTGTGCCATCGACCAGAAGCCGTCTTCTGCCAGCATCGGAATTTTTGTCGTTGCGATCGCGACCAGCATGATGGTAATCGTGGGTAGTACGGCCAGTCGCGTGAACAGCCCCAGCACGATCAGTATTCCGCAGGCGATTTCAAAGCTCGCGACAAAAGAAGCGAGGAACTCCGGCTCCGGTAAGCCAATCTTGATAAAGCGGCCGACGCCCCGTGCGTCCGGGTATAAGAACTTCTGAATGCCTTCCGAAAGAAACACCAGCCCGACCATTAATCGGATCAGCAGGACCGCAGCCGACGCTCTGGTTTGAAACGTTTTTTTGATCAAACTCATCTCGCTGGTTCCTTTCGCAGATCTGCTTCGTTCAGCTCATTCACCGGACGCGTGACTGAGCTCAGCCACCCGTTCGGCGTTGCGTGAAGGTGTTTTTCTTCGCGGCAACCGGCTTATCGGCCTTGGGGACTGCTGACCGCATGAGTTGCGTCCGGGCGGGAAGCGGTTTTTTTGATTCCAGGTTCGTTTTTTCAGTGGTCCGCTTTTTCGTGTCAGCGGCATGTTTTTCTTTGGCGACCCGTTTTTCCCGGTCTTTCTTTTTCTGCTGTTTATTCTTTGCCATCTGGCTATTCTCCGATAATTTGTCTGTTTTTTGCGTGAAATTGTCTATTTTGAAACCGTGAAAATACGGCTTGCCTGATTTTAGCACAGAGCAAAATCTCTGACTAGAACGGCTTTCAGACTTATTCTAAGGGAATCGGCTGGAATTTGATAGAATCAGAGGAAAGGCATTCCGACTTCTTCTTGATTCGATTCTCACTGATTCAGGTAGAGGACCACGCCTAATAAAGCCAGCAGCAGCACCCAGACGAGGATGGCTTTCCACGTCGCCTTCTTGGCCCGCTCTAATTCCCACCAGCTTCGCGGCCGCACGCCTTGCACCAGAAACGTGGCAACGCCGGCCAGGTTGATGCAGATGACGTTGGCAATGGTGAGAAGCATCGCGCCACCAGATAAAACAAAGTTACCGTCCCCGAGCAGCATGCCGCTTACTACCAGTGGTGGCACGAGTGCCACGGCCACCATCACGCCGATGACAGCGCCGGACAGTCCTTGAGTGAACGCCAGTGTACCGGCACAACCTGCCGCCAGCGCCAGCAGGATGTCTCCCGGATTGACTTCTGTCCGGGACGCGATCGAGGGAAGCTCGGGGTCCACGATGAACACCAGCCCGGCAACGACGGCTAACGCAAACGCTGCAGACGAGCCGGCGATATTGGTCAGAAACGCGCGACGCAGCAGTTCGAAGTCGCCTAAAGTGGTCGCGAGTGACATAGCGACGTTGGGCCCCAGGAGTGGTGCAATGACCATCGCGCCGATGATGACTGCCACATCGTCCCGCATCAGACCCACCGCAGCGACCACAGCCGAGAGAATCGACATCCCGACGAAAACACGCGAGACCTCCAGCCCTTCATTGGCCTGGGAATAGAGTTCCTCACGACTGATGCGTCGTTTTTCATTCTGCTCTTCCTCCGTCTCGTCTGGAGTTTCCTGTTTCTTTTCCGCTTCCAGTTTTTCGGGGTTGATGCGAGGCAGAACAGCTTCGACCGGGAACAGAATGACATGAAAACCTTTGGCGTCGGCGTACTGCTGTTCAAACCGATCCATGATCGGCTCGGTTTCCTCAGCGGGGACCAACAGATGCAGCACAAGCTGGTCCGAGTCCGTGTCGCGCCAGCGTCCCAGAATCTCACACCCTTCCAGCAGTTCGTCCAGTTTCTCATGGTTGCTTTCTGGAATGAATATTTGCATTACCCGCAGGATCATGGATTCTCTTTCGTCGTCAGTGCTGTGAATCGTATTTACAATTTTGAACGGCGGCTTTTTGATCTTCAGCATGATCATTCTACCGATATTGTTGCGATTTTGATAGAATCAAGGCCAGGGAGCAATCAATGTCAAAATAACAATGCCATAAACCACGACAACCGGCGACAAAACTTCCCCACCTGCAAAAGAAAATACAGAAGTCAGAAAACAGAACCAGTCAGAAGGGAAGCAGTGACGGAACCGCCAGTGAAGTTAAGTAGCGGGAAAAAGGAAGGAGCATAACCAATGCAGGGAGAAGCCTACTATCTTTGCGAATCCTGTGGCGAAGAAATCGTCGTGCCTGTCGATCTATCAGCGGGCAGGGATCAGGAATATGTTGAGGACTGCCCCGTCTGTTGCCATCCGAACGTGATACGTGTTCATATTGAAGACGATGGTGACGTTCGAATCTGGTCTACCGGGGAATAAACGTGCTCCCACAGCGACGAAAGGTTATTCCACTTCAGGACCGATGAATTGAAAGCGGTCTACTTCGCGACCCTCGATGACGACGGTCTCCAGAAACATCGCCTTCGGTCGCACCCAGAGTCCCCGTTCGCCGTAATCCTGCCGATAGACGACCATTTCTTCTTCGGTTTCACTGTGACGCGCGACGTCAATCACGAGATAATCTTTCCCTTTGTAATGTCGATAACGGCCTGTTTTCATTGCGACTGACTTTCTGTTGCTGTTGCTGTCAAAGCTCGCTGCAGTGGACACTCCACAGACGCGCGGGTATTGCTGCGATATTGACTCAAAAGTTCCTTGGAATGCCGGGCCAGCATGCGTCTGACTTCACGCCGTTTCCCCTTCACGCGGGGAATGACCATCGAATCATAGGCGGTCGTCTGATGCCGCATCCAGGCAATCACGGCGGCTTCCGCCCGTTGTTCGACGGGAATACGTTTGGTCCGCGCCACCGTGCCACTGCCCACCGGCGTTGCATGCGCGGTGATCGCCTGAGCCATCTTCTCTGCCAGTTCCGCATGTGTGGGGTGAAAGTCCAGAAACGCGAGTACAGAGCCTAAGAAGTCTTCCACATATTCCGTCTGAACTTTTTCCCGACGCTGTGCCGCTGCCGCTTGTTTCTTCGCATATGCGTCCGTCGAACGCTCGGCGTCCAGTTCTTCACGTAGACGCGTAATCGTCTCCGACGGTGCCCAGACCCCTTTCGAAAACGTACGTCGGCCCTTCTTCTCCTGCACGATCCAGAATTCGCCGGCCGCTTTCACCCGCCGCGTCAAACCGGCATCGCCGGGAGGCAACAGAGCCCAGCCCGCGGGAACAGAGTGAACCGTGCCATCGGCAGATTGCACGGTGTCTGGAGTAGGGCCGGGGGAGAAGGTTGAACCGCTCATGACGCGTGAGATTCCTTTCGTGAGCCAGAATATTTTTGCTGGAACATCCTGGTGATATTTTGACTGCTGGTTGGGAAGCAAAACTTTAAGCGAAGTATTCGAGAGAATAACCGGGTTAATAGCAGGTCGTGTGAGATTTCGCAACCGGTTACTCAATCCAAGAAGAGAACGGGATGCATTCCTTATTTTTTTGTTTATTGTTCGTCGGACGAAGTTTTAAGGGGGGGATCTCTGTATGGCTGGAGGCTCTCGTAGCATCTCAACTGTGCTTTGCATTTGAGTTTTTCAAGTTCCGGGGCTTTCTCTAATGCTTCGTTGATCAGTCGGACAGAATCCTCGAATTGTCCCACTTCGGCATAAGCGGCTGCCAAAGCAGCTGAATCATACCACTCTATCGCATCGACTTGTTCGCAGTTGCGCAGCGCTAAAGCAATCGCCCTGTTGCCATCTCTGAACTCAGGAGCAGGGCAAGTCGCCAACAGCCAGGCCAGATCAATGAGAGCGTCTCTCGCATGGGGATCCATCTCAATCGCGAGTTCATAATCAGCGATTCCTTTTTCAAACAGTTCCATTTTCAGGTATGCATACCCTCGATAGGTCAGGAGTTCTGCAGACGAGTCACCGAGTTCAGAGGCACGGTTAAAATCTTCGACAGCTTTCGAATATTGTTCGGCACACGCAAAAAGGTACCCGCGTCCCAGATAGTTGGAAGATACAGTCGGGTCATGACGAATCGATTCATCATATGGCTTCAGTTCAAGAGCCTGTTGAAAATCAATTTTCGAATTTTGAGTATCACCTGTTTGTTCCAGTGCATAACCGCGATTTACAAGAAGTTCCCAGTGATGATATCCGAGTTTCATCGCCTGGGTATAATCTTCAATAGCTTTGGAATACTGTTGTGTATTGAAAAAAAGGTTCCCTCGTTCGATATAATTGTCACTCTTTGACGGTGAAAGCAGAATGGCTTTGGAAAAATCGACGAGGGCTTCCTCAGTGTTTCCCAACCTGGAAAAAGTACAGGCACGATTAAAAAGGGCATCCTGATTGTCGGGCTGTAATTTGAGACACTGTGTCGTTTCTGCCAGAGATCTGGGATAATCTTCTTTTAATCCATAAATGGCGCCCCGAGTAAAGAACGCAAAGTGATTCGTGGGTTGTAACCGGATCACCGTATCACAGTCTGCAAGTGACTTGTCGAGTTCATTCATACGATAATAAGCATTTGAACGACCGAGATAGGCGTCAACGTTTTCCGGTTGATGTTGAATCGCTTTGGTGAATTTTGCGATGGCAGCCTCGAATTTACCCTGATGCAACCTCCGCATTCCCTCTGCGAAGTAACGATTCCTCCATTCGCGTGGCAAGTAATAGACCCACCTCAACAGCAGGCATAGATATCCTCCTATCAGCGTCAATCCGAGTATCGTCAAGATCAATTGAACGATGAACACTATACCTGTCCCTGTGCGTTTTTTTCTCTGATTATATCGGCTCAGAGAGAGACTTCTACGCTTCCCTCTTCAAAATGACCAGATGCAGGGGATCAGGCAGACGGCGACAATTCCGAGCAGCAGATTCAGTGGCGTGCCGATTCTCAGGAAGTCGCTGAACCGATAACCGCCGGGGCCGTAGACCATCATGTTGGTCTGGTAGCCGATGGGCGTCATGAAACTGGCAGACGCGGAGAGAATCAATGCAATCAGAAACGGACGCGGATTGACGCCGTAGAGCCGGGCTGTTTCAAGACAGAACGGAAACATCAGCACCGCCGCAGCGTTGTTCGTGATCAGTTCCGTCATGATGGAACCCAGGAGATAGATTACGGCGATCGCTGCAATCGGCCCCCATTCGCGTGTGGATTCGACCAGCGTTGTGGCAATCGCGGTCGCCGCGCCCGAGTTTTGCAGCGCGGTGCCGACACCAAACGCTGCTGCAATCGTAATCAACACCTGCCATTCGACACTGCGGTGCGCATCCCCCGATGAGATACATCCCAGCGCCACCATCAACACGGCAGTCAACGTCGCCGACAGCACGATCGGCACGAGCCCTGTCGTCATCAAAACGATCAGACACACAAATAACAGGATGGCAATCCACGCCCGGTCCAGACGAATGGGCCGCCAGTCATCGACGTCACTGACCAGATAAAATGAAGGATCATGGCGATAGGCGCGCAAAAAGTGAGCCTGGGTTTGTAACAGCAGCGTATCGCCGCTGCGGAGTACGATGTCACCAATCTTCTTTTCAACCCGTTTCCCCGATCGATGGACGGCGACAACTGCCGCTCCGTAAGTGGCGCGGAAGTCGGCGTCCCGGATGGTCTTGCCGATCAGGGGGGAATTCTCGGAGATCACCGCTTCGCACAACCTTCGTTTGCGTTGTTTGCGGGGGGAGACTTCGTAGTCGGGGTCGGCGATCGGGACGAGACGGGGAATCTTTTCCAGCTCGATGATGCTGCTGACAATGCCGGTGAAGACCAGCTTGTCATTGGTTTTGATGATGTCATCCGGACCGACGGGGGCCAGGATCTGTCCGTCGCGATCAATCTCAATCAGAAACAGCCCCGGCAATTGACGCAGTCCTCCCTGTTCGATGGTCTGACCGATCAGACGACAACCAGGCTGCACCTGCATCTCCGCCAGATATTCACGCCGGCTTTCGCGCAGTTGTTCCAGAAGTTCTTTGCGCTCGGGCAGCAGTACCAGTCCCCCCAGAAACAGATAGGCAATACCGATCAGGGCGTACGGCAGCCCGATCATGCCAATTTCGAACAGGTGCATGCCCGGCAGGCCGTTCTCAATCATCAACCCGTTAATCACGAGGTTGGTCGAGGTGCCGATCAAAGTACAGGTGCCACCCAAAATGGCGAGGTAGGACAGCGGAATCAGCAGTCTGGAAGGAGAGACCTGATTGCGTCGGCTCCAGTCCATGACAACGGGAACAAACATTGCCACGATCGGGGTGTTATTCAGAAAGGCGGAGAGCGGCAATACCACGGCGGCCAGCCGCGCAAGCACGCCACGTTCACTTTTGGCACGACCCAGAACATGATGCCCGATAAAATCCAGTACGCCGGTTTCCCGCAAGCCCGCGACGACCACAAATAATGTCGCGACCGTCAACATTCCCGTATTGGAAAAACCGGCAAATGCTTCGGCCGGGGTGATAATTCCGATCATCGCTAACACGGTCGAAGCCGCCAGAAACAGCAGATCAGGGGGCGCCAGATTCCTGACCAGGGCGGCAAATAACAGTCCCACGATACTTAACGTAATCCATGCTTCCAGACTCATCATTTATTCCTGTGATTTTTTTAAGTGGCTAGATAAATAAAAAAGGGTTGAAAGCGTTTGCTTCCAACCCTTCGGATGATGCAGTGAATTGTACCGGACTAGATTAAATCCTGAGTTCGATTTACACAATCCCCCCCCCGAAAGAACGAAAGCTGTTCTTTGACAACAGGTTTGACAACAGGTTTGACAACAGGTTTGACAACAGGGGGTGAATGAATGATTCATGACGTGGTAAATCGGCACTTTTGAAGGTGGTTCTTGAACCGTTTCAGGGGGGGAATGGACAACCGCAGCCTGATTTAGCAGTCTTATCGAGTCTCGTATGGACTTGCCTTTTTCTTGAAAAGAGGGTTCTTACAGAGACAGGTATTTGAGGGAAAGGTTCATTTAATAAACAAGGATGTTTCAGAAAGATGCATGGAATCAGGTGTTAGTGTTCGATTTATTTTAATTAATAAAGAACAGAAATAGATTGAGTCCTGGCAAAACCGTGTATAATATTCATAAGCAATCCTTATGCATCGCGCTACGTGTACGAGATATCAGTTTTTTTTCGGACACGATTTGTCTGAGGGTGAGCCAGGGCCAGATCTGTCTTCTGTTGTTATTCAACTTTATTTTCTGTTTCCTATCTTGCGAATGCGAAGGTGTTGTATGAAGAAAAATCTCTCTCGCGGTTTTACTTTGATTGAGTTGCTGGTGGTGATTTCGATCATTGCCATTCTGATTGCTCTGTTACTTCCCGCCGTTCAGCAGGCCCGCGAAGCGGCCCGCCGTTCCACCTGCAAGAATAATCTCAAACAGATGGGGCTGGCGATCCACAACTATCACGACACACATCGTGTGTTCCCCCCCGGCGATATCAACGCAGGCGCAATCAATTCCGCGAACTGGGTCGCTTCGGGTCTCGTGCGCAATCATACGATGTATATGATGATTCTGCCGTTTCTGGATCAAGCCAATATCTACAATTCGATCAATTTCGAAGCGGCAACAGGTGTCTGTGATGTCGACAGCCGAGGAGGCGGAGGTTCGCAGGTATCGGCCACCGACCATATGATTGTGATTTTTCGATGCCCTTCTGATCCGGGCATGACCAATCCGGCGTTGGATCCTTATACCAAGGGGGGCACCTCGCATTATTCCTGCAATAAAAATCATCGTGTCAGTTATGGAATCGTCACGAACACCATCGAAAATTCGATGACGAAAACATATACCGGCGATACTGATACCAGGAAGTCGGCCTGGGGACACAATGGGGCTGCGAAAATCAGTGATATTACTGATGGATCCAGCAATTGTATTATCATGCTGGAGACGCCGATTCAGAAATCGAGTAATGACTACGGACCATTCTGGAGTCACTACAATCACACGAACTGGATCACCCCCAGTTATGGAAACTACGGGATCAATGGTTATCCTGCTTCGCAATATGTTTATGCGTTTGGTGCAGGCAGCCTGCATGTCGGAGGGGCTCACACCTTGCTCGGAGACGGAAGCGTCAGATTTCTCAGCGAAAATCTGGATATCAATACTTTGAAAAATCTGGTTTCCATCAGAGGCGGCGAAGTCATTGGCGAATTCTAAAACAGGTCCCATGCAAGTGTCGCAGGCTCTATTACGACTGCTTCACAAAGATTGATATCGGCTCGAAAAAAATTCCGGGAGGCTCCTCCCGGAATTCTCTATAACAATGAGGAACTCCTGGAATGCATCAAATGAATCGTCTGGTCTCTGTTTATCTGTTATTTCTCTGTATGGGCCTCAGCTCCTGCAGTTCGAGTGGCTCAGGCGTTCCCCGCGAAAAAGTCACAGGCAAGGTAACGCTCAATGGTACTGCGCTGGACGGCGCCATCATTATCTTTGAGCCTGCTGAAAGCGGCGCTTCAGCACACGGCGTGACCGATGTTGAGGGGCGGTATCAATTGAAGTCCAAGCAGGATGAACCTGGTGCCCCGGTCGGCAAGTATGTCGTAAAGATTATCAAACCGGAGGGCGAAGTCGCCGGCCAGGAATTGCTCCCGGCGAAATACAATGCGCAATCGGAATTGACGGCGGATGTCAAAACCGGCGAAAACCAGTTTGACTTCGAGCTGAAGAATAAATAATCGCTTCCCTTTTCAGATTTCAATAAATCTGTAGTCGCAGTGACTGCAAAGCGGTGCGGCCTGGCCCTCAGGCGAGGGAGAAAAACCACGCTTCCGGAGGGCCTGTCTCAGGAACTTCGATCCAGGTCTGCCGGCGATTCGCTGGTTCTGGTTGAAACTGCTGCCAGTCCTGTGGCATGCTCCGGCTGAGTTGAGGGTCTCAATGTTCCACAAACTCAGGATAGGGAATTTCTGGAGGTGTTCTGTCGTGAGTTTTTTGCTACAATCTGGAGTGAATTCCCCGCGAATGCGGGTTGTTGAGACAACCCAGCTCGTTGAAGGAACAGGGGATCATTTCATTTTGCAGGCGATGGTGCATTTATGTCTAAGGATCGGCTTCAATCCGATTTGTGTGCAGAGAAGTTAAAAGCATTAGGGGAACCGATTCGCCTGCGGATTGTGGATTTGCTGCGTGATGGAGAGCGAACGGTCAGCGAAATTGCAGAACTACTCAAACAGGAAGTAGTCAACATCTCGCACCACCTCGGGATTCTCTACCATGCGGGCCTGCTTGTTAAACGCAAAGAGGGCCGCTTTGTCGTCTACAGTTTACATCCGGATGTCTCTGCCGTCAGCAAGGCGGGAAAACAGCATCTCGACTTCGGCTGCTGCCGTCTGGAAGTGCCGGACCGTTAAGACCTGACTCAGATCGGCGTTTAAGCCTATGACCACGAAATTCCGCATCAAACGCATTTATGACGAGCCGGTCCAGGCGGACGGTTACCGCATTCTGGTCGACCGACTCTGGCCGCGAGGCGTGTCGAAATCCGCCGCCAAAGTCGACCTGTGGCTGAAAGACTTCGCTCCTTCGACGGAATTACGGAAATGGTTTCACACAGACGCCGGCGACTTTGATACATTCGTCACGAAGTACCAGCGCGAGCTGAAAGCACAACAGACAGAAATCGAACAGACCGTCGCCGAAATGATGACCCAGCCGACGATCACGCTGCTGACGGCCGTCAAAGATCCGGAACACAGTCATGTACCCGTCTTGGAAGAGTTCCTGACGAATCTGATTTCGAACGGGTAATTTACTCTGTTTTCCGAAATGAATGACCGGTTTTCAGACCGGCGATGAAGATCACCAGCGCGACCGCACCCAGAAAGAAGATCGTATCGCCGGGCACACGCATCCAGCGCAAAGTCTGCATCAGATCTCCCTGCATGAATTCACTGCTGCGGGCATACCAGTAACCATGTTCAACAGAAGCCTTCGTCTGCAGCAGGCCAACCGGCAGTAGACTTAAGATACACATCGCCATCAAGCCTATATTCAGAGACCAGAACGAGAAACGCAGTGTGCCCTCTTTCCATTCCCTGCCGGGAATCAGCACACGCAGACAAAGCAGCATCAACCCGATTCCCAGCATCCCGTACACGCCGAACAATGCCGCGTGACCGTGCAAAGGCGTGGTATTCAACCCCTGCATATAATACAGGGCAATGGGAGGGTTGATCATGAAACCAAACAAACCGGCGCCGATCATGTTCCAGAACGCGACCGAGATGAAGAAGTAGATCGGCCACTTATATTTCTGGACCCATTGTGACGATCTCGACCGCCGCAGGTCTTCCGTGGCATCAAAGCCCACCAGGACTAGAGGTACGACTTCCAGTGCACTGAAGACTGATCCCCAGACCAGCGCCACAGTCGGCGTGCCCGAGAAATACAGATGGTGACAGGTGCCGATGATTCCCCCTGACAGGAAAATCGTCGCCGAGAGCAGAGCCGCACCGGCGGCGACTTTGGGACGAATCAGATTGAGACGCATGAATGTGAAAGCGATGACCGTCGTAGCGAAGACTTCAAAGAAACCTTCAACCCACAAATGCACCACCCACCAGCGCCAGTATTCGACCATCGTTAAATGGGAATGATGGCCCCAGGTCAGACCGGCTCCGTAGAACAACGCGATGGCGCCCGAAGCAACGGCCAGCAGTGCAACCAAGTGTCTTTGCTGCCCCGACTGCCGCAAAGCGGGAAGCAGCACGCGGATCATCAAGACCAGCCACAACAACAGGCCGACCATCAGACCGATCTGCCACACACGGCCCAAATCGACATATTCGTAACCCTGATGTCCGAAGTAAAACGAAACCGTGTCCGTCATTTTGTTTTGAATACTCAACCATTCGCCAGCAAGCGAACCGACGACCACAATCAGCAACGCGCCAAATAAGACGTTCACACCAAACCGTTGCCACTTCGGTTCATGATTGCTCACCAGCGGTCCGATAAATAATCCCGCCGCCAGCCACGCCGTCGCGATCCAGAACAGACCGATCTGAATGTGCCAGGTTCGGGTCACACTGTAAGGCAGCCACTCGGAGAGCGGGAAACCGTAAAAGCCGTCTCCTTCGACGCCGTAGTGCGCAGTGATTACGCCCAGTGCCATTTGCACGAGAATCAAAGCCGACACGATCCAGAAGTATTTAATCGTGGCTCGCTGTGACGGAGTCGCCTCCCAGAGCGCCAGCGGATCGGATTCCGGTATCGTCAGATCCTCCTCGTCTTCCCCTCGTTTCGAAGCGTACCACCAGGCCATCGCGGAAATGCCCGCCAGTAGCATGATGATACTCACTCCGGTCCAGACGATGTTATCACCCGTCGGGCGATTGCCAACCAGGGTTTCGTGAGGCCAGTTATTTGTGAAGCTGGTCACGTCATCAGGACGATTGGTAGACGCGGCCCACGAAGTCCAGAAGAAGAACGCCGATAACTTGTGCAGACGATCCGGGTCGGTTACTGCGCCTGCGGGAATGGCGTAATCCGCGTTTCCTTCTGAGAATACCTCTGAGTAGTGAGCGAGGTTCGAAGCAAATGCTCTGGCACGTACCGGATCAACGGTGACTGTGCCGGTCTCCGGATCGTACGTATTCGTTCGCATCAATTTTGTTAAGCGGGCAGTCAGTTGGGCCTGCTGTTCTTCGTTAAGATCTTTGAAGTCCTGTTTGAAATCGGCATGGGACCATTCTTCAAGAATGAAGACCGCTTCCCGATGCAGCCAGTCTGCCGTCCAGTCGGGGGCAACGTAACTGCCGTGCCCCCAGATGGAGCCGACTTCCATTCCGCCCAGCGCCTGCCAGACATTCTGGCCGGCGGCAATTTCATTGGTAGCGATGAGAGTCTGACTGTCGGTCGTCACAACCTGCTCGGGAATCGGGGGCATCTCCTGATAGATGCGCGTTCCGATCCAGCCGAGAACCAGAAACGAGAAACCCATGACGCAAGCAAAAGCAATCCAGAGTTTATTCACGACAGCCAGTTCTCCATCTTCATGATAGGGGAATTATTAGAGAGTGATTCAAACGCCATCTACTCAATGGGCAGAGTATAACTCATGGCCCCGATGGCGGCACCTTTTTTCGCGTCTGCATATTGCGGATGGCACATCACGCACTTTTGCATGACAACAGGAACCGCCGTCATTGCGCGCAGGTAGGGTTTGCCGTCTTTTTCAATCACCTGCTCTACGAAGGGTTTGCCGGCTTTTAACTGCTTCGCAGCCTGTTTTTCAAAGTCGTCTTTGGCCACGTTTTCCGGTTCATAAGGTTCGCCCGTCAAATCGATCAATCGGACTGTATGCCAGCCTTTTTTATCCATGGACTGGAACAGCGCCACAAACGCACTGCCTGCCGGTAAATCGTTATCATCATTTACATAATTTTCGGTGATCAGCACGATCGCCGATTTGTAAATGTCATCAAGCATCTTGACCGTCTTGCGGGCCCGATCGACTGCCGCCTTTGAAGGGCCGGCCTGTTTACCTTCCTGCGGAGTCTCAGCGGCAACAAAATTACTTACAGCCAATGTCAGAAGAAGAACTGTTGTGCCGAGCGCTGTCACAATTTTCAACATTACTTTGATTTCCTTTTGTCAGATTGAATACGGGTATCAATTCCATACTTTTCATAACAAGACCTACGGGTCTGCAATCGGGTAGTATAACGACCCTAAATTGGATGTCAATGTCCACTAAAGGGCTGATTTCAAAGAGAGTTGTTTACTGTAGACGGTCCGTTTTATGTTGCAGGACTTGATAGGAGAACATGTTGTAGTGAATGAGATCCTGTGGGGGTGAGAGAGACGAGATCGAGTTCCCACTTTTATTCTGCAGGCAGCCAATTTGTATTCAGACGGTTGACAGAAAAATACGATATGGTAATATGGCGGTATGACCATGAAAGAAAAAACACGCAAACAATATGAAGCCCGCGCGAAGATTGCCAAAGCGATGGCGCATCCCAGTCGGCTGCTGATGCTGGATCTGCTCCAGAAGCAGGAGATGTGTGTTGGCGATTTGACCGATCAGGTCGGCGCGGATCAGTCGACCGTTTCGAAGCATCTTGCCATTCTAAAAGAGGTCGGGCTGGTTGGTGTTCGTAAGGAAGGGGCGCTCAGTTATTACCGGGTCACCTGTGGCTGCCTCGATGGGTTCTTTTCCTGTATGGAAACCGTGCTGCTGTCAGATCTGAAAGGGCGACAGAACTCACTCAAATAATTTTTTTTTACTTATGGTATGGTTGTATGGCAATCTCGCCATTCGATGCCGGCCGGCGGAAACGGTTCAAAGCTGTCGTTCATCTGCCGTGTGAAACACTTTCATTCAGACAACAAGAGGAATCGTAAATATGAGTGTCGACAAGGGCTGTTCTGCTGGTATGAATCAGGGAATCAGTTTCTTTGAACGCTATCTTTCGCTGTGGGTGGCTTTGTGCATCGTCGCCGGAATTGTACTGGGGAAAGTGGCGCCGGGCTTTGCACAGGCACTCGACGGCATGGCAATCTACGTTAATGACGCGCCCGTCATTTCGATTCCGATTGCCGTCTGCCTGTTTTTCATGATGTATCCCATCATGGTGAAAATCGATTTCGGCGAAGTTCTCAAAGCAGGCAAAGCAGTCCGACCGGTGGGATTGACTTTGATCATCAACTGGGGCATTAAACCGTTCACAATGTATGCGATTTCCAGCTTTTTTCTGGGGACACTGTTTCTGACATTCATCGGCCCGGACGCTGTGGATTATGTCAAAATGCCGTTCGGGGCAGACCTTGCGGTAGGAGCCGAGTATGGGTCAGGAAAAGTAGTACTGGTTGAAGGTGTAAAGATGCTCGAAGTTCCGCTGTGGCGCAGTTATCTGGCGGGCTGCATTCTACTGGGAATCGCACCGTGTACTGCGATGGTGCTGGTCTGGGGCTTTCTTGCGAAAGGAAACGACGGACATACACTCGTGATGGTCGCCATCAACTCGCTAACCATGCTGGTTCTCTACGGGATTCTGGGGGGATTTCTGCTTGGCGTCGGAAAACTGCCGGTTCCCTGGCAGGCACTCCTGCTTTCGATCGGCGTTTATGTGGCTCTGCCGCTGGTGGCGGGATACCTCTCGCGCAAGTGGTTGATCGCCAGCAAAGGAGAAATCTGGTTCCGCGAAAAATTTCTGCATGTTTTAACACCTGTCACGATCACAGCTCTGCTGGTCACGCTGGTGCTGCTGTTCTCATTCAAAGGCGAGACCATTCTCAACAATCCTCTGACGATTCTCTGGATCGCCATTCCGTTGTTGATTCAGACTGTAGTGATTTTTGGATTGGGGTATTTGCTCTCGAAAGCGATGGGATTGACATATGAGTCTGCCGCTCCGACAGCCATGATTGGTGCCTCCAATCACTTTGAAGTTGCCATCGCGACTGCAACCATGTTGTTTGGGCTCTCATCGGGAGCCGCGCTTGCTACCGTCGTCGGCGTATTGATCGAAGTTCCGCTGATGTTGATGCTGGTTAAGTTTTGTCTCAAGACTCAGAACTGGTTTCCACACGAGGCATCTTCTGAACTTGCCGCAGCACAAAAAACAAAGACCGTCATTGATCAAACTTGATAATCAAAGGGAAAAAAGAAAATGAAACGTGTGTTAATTTTATGTACCGGAAATTCCTGTCGCTCGCAGATGGCCGAAGAACTGTGGGAAGTGCTCGGCGATGGAGAATGGCAGGCAGAGTCGGCAGGATCGAAACCATCGGGTTACGTGCATCCCCTGGCGATCGAAGCAATGCGTGAGCTGGATGTTGACCTGTCTGCCAATACCAGTAAGTCGCTTGATCAATTTACCGACCAGGACTTTGATCTGGTTGTGACGGTCTGCGATAACGCGAAAGAATCGTGTCCTGTTTTTACCGGTGCCACACAAACATTCCACTGGCCCTTCGATGATCCAGCTGATGCGACGGGCACCGATGACGAAAAAATGAAAACCTTCCGCCGCGTACGCGACGAGATTAAAGAGAAAATCGAATCTTACCTGAACGGTCAGTAGACCGCTTAAGAAAAAAGGACAAATCAGATGAATCAGAAATCCGCTGTCGACTTTCCGGGCAATTTTCGCCTGCATGTCGCCTTAACCGTTTCCAATCTGGAACAGTCTAAACAGTTTTATGAAATCCTGCTGGGGGTTGCGCCGAGCAAGGAACGCCCGCGCTACGCCAAGTTTGAACCCGTTGATCCTTCTGTTAATCTTTCGTTGAATGAAGTGGATGGCGACGTCGCCGTTGAAGGCGGTTCCGCTCACTTCGGGATTCAGGTTAAATCAGTGGCTGAAGTCCACGCCGCGCTCGAACGCTTCAAGGCGGCCAAGATCGAGACCATCACCGAAGAAGCGACCACCTGTTGTTACGCCGTGCAGGATAAGGTCTGGGCGGTTGACCCGGATGGACACAAATGGGAAGTCTTTGTAGTTCTCGAAGCAGACGCGAAGGATGAACTCTACGCTCAATCAGGCTGCTGCGGCCCGGAACTGATGACGCCGAAAACCTGTGACGGGACGAAAACCACTTAGGTAGCGTTTTTTTATTCGAATCGTCCTTATCAGTGTGGAGGAACCGGGGCTAACGCATTTCGGCTCATTCGTCTTTCAGTTGTCGATGTACCTGATAACAAGATGAGCCGCACGGCGTTAGCCGCGGTGAAAACCGACCTGGATCAGGTCGCGATCCTGGGAATCATATTCAATACCAGTAAGTAAACACTCCCGGGTAAACACAAGTTAAACGCTGATGCCAGGTGCCTTGATGATTCACACAGGGCCCGCCCTTTTCAATCGTCAGAAAAATATTCCAGAATATATGTTGACGCGACGATAGATTACATGTAAACTATCGTCGTCAAGAGAGGCGGAAACCAAGAATGGTAATCAATCAGCTCCAGCGGGAATTAAAAAAGAAGCAGGCATTTCAGTCGCCTGAAGTCGAGGCGATTTTGAATGTGCTGCGCACCGGCGATCAGTTTCAGAATCGTCTGGGCAGGTTATTTCGGGAATACGGTTTAACGTGTTCCCAATACAATGTGTTACGGATTCTGCGTGGCGAGGGGAAACCCATGCCCAGTCTGGAAATAGCAGACCGCATGGTGCAGGTGGTGCCTGCGATCACAGGTCTGATCGATCGGCTGGAGAAACAGGAACTTGTCACGAGAGAACGTTGCCACAAAGACCGTCGTGTGGTTTATGTAACATTGACGGAAAAGGCGGTCAGCCTGCTCAAGGAAATTGAGAAACCGGGCCTGGAACTTCACGAGCATTTGATCGGACATTTGACGCGGAAAGAACTCAAGGAATTGAATCGCCTGCTCACAAAGGCGCGGGGATCGGTCTGTGCGATAGAAGGTGCCGAGTGATTTTTTTTACCCAAATAGTTGATATGTAAACTAAAATGTTGTTTGAATCATAATTTGAAACAGGGAGACAAGTCATGTTACAGGTTAGAAAAGCAAAGGAACGTGGCCACGCGAATCATGGCTGGCTTGACACGTATCACACTTTCTCGTTTTCCACATATCAGGATCCGGACCACATGAGCTTTCGCTCATTGAGGGTGATGAATGAGGACCGGGTCGAAGCGGGGCAGGGGTTCGGAACTCATCCGCACCGAGACATGGAAATCATCACGTATGTGCTGGAAGGGGCTCTGGAACATAAAGACTCGATGGGTAACGGTGAAGTGCTCCGCCCCGGAGAGTTTCAGCGAATGTCCGCAGGCACGGGCATCACACACAGTGAATTCAATCCGTCTAAAACGGATCCCGTTCATCTCTATCAGATCTGGCTGTTTCCCGAACGGAAAGGGATTGAACCAGGTTATGAGCAGAAACGGTTTCCCGTCGGAGAGCAGCAGAATCAGTTGCGTCTGGTGGCGTCACCGACGGCCTTGAATGGATCGTTAATGATCCATCAGGACGCGTCGATCTACCTCGCGCAACTCGATACTCAGACCCAGGTGATTCACGAATTAGCGACTGGCCGCCATGCGTGGCTGCAGGTTTTGCGGGGCGCTGTGTTGCTCAATGGAGTGCCTCTGGAAACCAGCGACGGTGTGGCTGTCAGTGAAGAACGGCAACTCACAATTCAGGCAACAGACGACGCCGAGATCATGTTGTTTGATCTGGCGTAAAAGTACATTTTGATTTTTGAAACCACTCACATTTTTGAATACAAGGAGCGATATTGATGACAAATACGACTGTTCAAGGGCTGGTTACGGTATCAGGACGGATTATGATCGCCACCATTTTTCTAATGAGCGCTGTCGGAAACAAGATTCCGAACTTTAATAATATCGCCGGGTATATGGCCTCGGAGGGAGTCCCGCTGCCAAAACTGATGCTGGCGGGCGCGATCGCGTTTCTCATCGCAGGCAGTCTTTCCATCATTGTTGGATTCAAAGCACGGATCGGTGCCGGCCTGCTGCTGGTGTTTCTGGTGCTGGCAACGTATTACTTCCACGATTTCTGGACATTAGAGGATGCACAGGCGAAGCAGGGGCAGATGATTCACTTCATGAAGAATCTGGCACTCATGGGAACGATGCTGTTTCTGATCGCGAACGGCTCAGGCCGCATGAGTCTGGATCACGTTCTGTCTGCGAAGCCGCAACTCAATGTTGAGTGAGAACTGAATTCGGAACGTGTCTAATCAACGTGCACGGTGACCCACTTCGCGTTGTGGAGGGTCCCGTGCCGTTTGTTGTTGGATGCATCAAGCAATTGCGTTTTATCTGGCGTGGCAAAGTTGAATAAGACGACCGTATCATCGTCTGTTTCAGCAGCGTTCTCCGGCGTAAACTCTTTATCGTAGCGGGCGACTTTGGAAATTCGAAACCAGCGCATGATGCCTTTACCATTGAGAGCCGCCGGTTTTGTCTGAGTCTCTTTCCACTTTTCCTGAGCACCGATAAAGAACTCTCGATCAGGGGCAAAGGGACCGGGCTTCGGGGCTGCCGCCTGATGGATGAGTTTGCCGTTGAGAAAAATCGACTGTTCTTTTCCGTCGAACACCAGCGCAACGTGGTCCCAGCCGTCGATGGAATTCGGATCGACGGCGAAGGCGTAGTTTGTTCCGTTCTCGCTTTCCCAGCCTGTCGAGTGTCCGTTGGCACGAATCGAAATCCAGAGGCTGTTTTCGGGATCGCCTTGTTTCCCCTGGCAGCAGAGCCTCCCGTTCCAGTCTTTGACCCAGGCTTCCACAGTGAAAGCGCCCCAGTCTTCAAATTTGAGGTGGGGCAGCGTGACGTAACTGTCCTTGCCGTCAAACTGCAATCCATACTGCACCACAGCAGCGTCTGTCTTTTCGGGTTCAGCGGCAGCAAGTTCTACCAACGGCGCCGCTTCGCAAATTAGCGAGCAGACAGTGACAATTATAAGTATGCGGTGAAAATTTTTCATGATCTCAATCCTGATGAAACACATCTTCAAAAAACACGTTGACAGGTTGACAGGAAGATGTCTGGTAACAGGAGTTCATCATACGTCAGAATGTCTGCCAGACAAGAATACTCATTGAAAATTCACAATTGCGTGCGCATTCAAACCGGGCCGCCTGGGTCTCTGGAATTGACGGTTGTGATCCGGTCAAAGTTCTGGGAGTCATGTAACGCGCTGTGCAGCCTTCCGGTCTTGGGTAACATTGTTGCAGCACCATTCAATCAAAGTATCCCAGCATAGGAAAGTGGTTTGCTGTCGCAAAATACCTTTCACACGCAGTCGTATAAATTGTGCAGTTTATCTAATCGGTACTAAGCTACCTTTGGTTTGAATCTGTGTATAGTTATGCATCAAAAGAACATGCAGGGAAACCCTCCAAAACGTCGAGTTAGCTGTTGAGGGCCTGTATGTAAATCACACCTATTTTATTTGAAACGGTTTAAGAAACAAACGAGATTTTCATGTTCGCCCGATCTCAGATTGTCCTGAGCTGCCTGACCAGCTTCGCGCTGTGCCTGCTGCTGCCCTTACCTTCTCTCGCCCAGGATCCGGAATGGCTGGAAGAGGACGATTACCTGTATCGTGCCTACTTCGACTTGACAGGGATCGGAGGCGGTCAGAACGAAACGGGGCAGGGACTGCTGTTTGTTCCACTGGCGCAAGATGAAGAGAGTCTATTCTTTGCCGATTTACGAGGCAACATCTTCGATAACTCTGCCGCGGAAGGCAATTTTGGCCTCGCATACCGTCGTATGATCAACGATCAGTGGATTGCCGGCGGGTATGGCTTTTACGATGTCCGTCGCAGTGAATATGACAACACCTTTAATCAGGGCAGCTTTGGCATGGAGTTGCTGAGCATCGAATGGGATTTCCGGGTCAACGGATATGTCCCGACACAAAAGCAGAAGCGGGTGGATTCTCTGAATACTGCTTATGTGAGTGGCAACAACATTGTGGTGCAGGGCGGGGAAGAACGTGCCTACTGGGGAACTGATTTTGAAGTCGGGCGCTTGCTGAAAACATTTGATGATCTGAATGTGGATGCGGAACTACGCGGATATGTTGGCGGTTATTACTTTGATAACTCCGCACCTGGTTTCAAGGAGATGACAGGACCCCGCGCACGTGTGGAATTCCGGATGTTCGATCTGCCTTTCCTGGGGAACGGATCGCGCGTGGTTCTGGGCGGCCAATATCAGTATGACGAACTGCGTGGCTCGCAGGGCATGGGGATGTTATCGGTTCGTATCCCTCTTCCCGGTAATGGAGACAGCCAGCGACTCAGTCGATTCCAACGCCGCATGGTCAATCCGATTGTGCGCGATCTCGATATCGTACTCAATCAGGCGCGCGGACCGGTGGAACATGCGAAACTGCAGTTGAACGGTCAGGTGCTGCAGAATATTACCGTGATTGACGCGAACACCGCCAGCGCAGAAGCGGTCTTTAATGCCGCCGGTGCGGACAGTGTGGTGCTGTTTGACGGCAGCGCAGGCACCATTAATACTGGCAGCGGATTTGTGTTCAACAATGGTCAGCTTGCTCTGGCGGGTGGCAAGAGCGTGAACGTGGTTGGCTGTGATTCAGGGGCCGTCGCCAGCTTCAGTTATGGCCCGCAAACAACCGTGAATGGAACGGTGAATACGATCGACGTGTTTACGCTGGCAGATAACGCCACGATTGTGGGCATGAATATTACCGGGGGCAAAAACGGAATTTATGGTAACGGGATCAGCGGTTTCGCGATCAACTGCAATACGATCAGTGGCGCCCTGGAAGACGGAGTGCATTTAGACGGCAATATCAATGGTGCCGTCACCGACAATACTTTCAGCGGCAATGGCTTCGGGAATAATAATGATGGCCTCGAAATTGAAAACTTTGTGGGGGGAAGTGTCACCGGTAATATCTCCCGCAACAATGATTATGGCTACTATCTGGTGAATGTCAGCGGCGGAACGATCAGTAATAACTTAGCCGAGAACAATACTTACGACGGGTTTGATTTTGATACACTTTCCGGTGGTACAGTATCCGGGAATATCGCGCGAAATAATGGAGAAGACGGGTATTATTTCGATGGCACGATCACAGGCGGCGTCTTCTCAAATAATATTGCCGAGAATAATGAGAACTTCGGATTCGAATTTTTCCGGATGACCGGGGGAACCATCAGCGGTAACCAGGCCACTGGAAATGATTATGCCGGGTTCGCATTCTATCATAAGGTCTTAGGCGGGACGTTTTCGGATAATATTGCTTCAAATAATGACGTCGGATTTTTCTTCAATAATGACGTCACCGGTGGAACGTTTACCGGGAATATCGCGAGTAATAATACTGACGACGGGTTTTACTTTGATGATGATGTCTCAGGCGTTATCTTCACCGGAAACGTTGCGAATCAAAATGGAGAGGATGGTTTCAACTTTTATGATGTGAGTGGTGGAACCATCAGTGAGAACAGTGCTACCGGAAACGGAGTGAATGGAATTAAGTTTGGTGGCGAGATCAGTGGCGGAACCATCAGCAATAACAGCGCGATTAACAATACTGATGACGGGTTTGACTTTAACGAGATCTCAGGGGGAACCATCAGTAATAACCTCGCCTCAGGAAATAAAGAAGACGGGTTTGATTTTGACGATGTCTTCCTCGGCGGTACGTTCAGCAATAACACATCCATCGGAAATACATTTAATGGATATGATTTCAGTGCTCCTATTGTTGGTGGAACCATCAGCGGAAACAGTGCCGGGAATAACTCGGGCGATGGTTTCATGATCAATCTCTTCAGCGGCGGGAATACGGCCACCTTCACAGGCAATACCGCCACACAAAACACGGCGAAAGGTTACGACGTGCTGTCTGGTACTCCACAAAATGGCGTGGGGACAAACACCGGTTCAGGAAATGTAAGCGACGACGATTTCTGAACAGGAGGAAGCAGTCTATAGGGTGACTGCATTTCTCAATGGCCCGGTTCCCATCCTGTCTGGAATCGGGCCATTTTTTCTTTGAGCAACCGGTTTTCCTCCTGCAGTGTTTTGATCAGCGGCAGCACTTCCTGTTCAGGAAACCGTTTGTGAATGTGCTGTGGACAATTTATATCCCAGGCTTCCATCGTAAACAGAATCGCGTGTTCTGCTCGAGCGGGATATGCCGGATCACGCAGACGGTTGATGAGCTCGAGATCGTTTTCTTCGACCCGCGCCGTGCCCCAGATTTTGACGCGGCGGCTGTGGACATAATCCATCAGAAACAGAAATGCCTGCGGGTTTTCCGCCAGGTTTCCGAGTGTGATATATTGCTGATTGCCACCAAAGTCGGCAAATCCCAGAGTTTTATCATCAATGACTTTGAGAAAACCCCGACTGCCGCCCCGGTATTGAATGTAGGGCTGGCCGGCCTGATTCGCCGTTCCCAGATAAAACATGTCTAAATCGGACAGAAACTCTGCCAGTTCGGGTGTCACTTTTGTCTGCCAGCCGTGAGCCTGTTCGACTTTCGCATACAGAGAGCGTGAGCCCTTACTGGATTGAACCGCTTTCACCGACGGCGTAAAAGCAATGTCGCTGGCGTATTGATGCATGTCGAGACTCCCTCTCATCCTCGTGTTGATTTGGAAAAGCCGGGGCCTGCAAAACATTTCACAAGCCCCGGCCGGACGAATTTTAAGCTCATTCTTCAGTCTGTCTGCCGAGGAAGGTTCGCATCAGCTGTGCAATGGTCAGCCCTTCCTCTTCCAGCGCGAAGTGGCCGGTATCCAGCAGATGGAATTCCAGGTTTTTGAGATCCCGTTTGTAAGGATACGCGCCTGCAGCCGGGAAGATGGGATCATTCTTGCCCCAGACAATCAGTGTTGGCGGTTGATGTGTTCGCAGATATTCCTGCCATTGAGGATACAGCGGCGGATTGCTGCCATAACTTAAGAATAACGCGAGCTGAATTTCCTGATTGCCGGGACGGTCCAGCAGAGGTTGCACGTGGCTCCAGGTATCCGGGCTGATCAGGCTCAGGTTACGAACGCCGTGCGTGTACTGCCATTTGGTGGCGTCCAGAGTGAGCAGCGAACGCAGCTTGTTGCCCTGTTCCGGTGAAGGATTTTTCCAATAGGCTTTGACCGGTTCCCAGAACGGGTTGTCGAGCCCTTCGTCATACGCGTTCCCATTCTGAATGATGAGCGTTTCGACGCGTTCCGGATGTTTGGCGGCCAGTCGAAATCCGACCGGGGCACCATAGTCCATCAGGTACAGCGAATACTTCTTTAACTTCAACTGTTCGGTGAATTGCTCCGTCACCTCTGCCAGACTGGCAAACGAATATTCAAACTGATTGACGGGCGGGGCACTGCTGTAGCCGAAACCGGGAAAGTCGGGTGCAATCACATGATATTTGTCTGCCAGCTCCGGAATCAGATTGCGAAACATATGCGACGAGGTCGGGAAACCGTGCAGCAGAAGTATTGTTGGTGCCTCTTTGGGACCTGCTTCACGATAGAAAATATCGAGGCCATTCACCTTGAGGGTCCGATATTGTACCTGCCGGGGGTTTGCTGGTTCTGCAAGTGCCGCACTGCTAAATGCAGCCGCGATCATCATTAAACTTCCGATCATAAATGTCTGCTTTCGATAGTTCATCTGAATTCTCCCTTCTGAATAAGAAATGTGTGTGGATTCCATTGTGTAGAACCTCTCATTCGCATCAGGACGAATGAGAGGCGGTTTGCCGTGGATTAAGAACAGATCGATCCTTCCGTATGACAGCACGCAGCATTCTCTGAGTTCAGCGGTTCCACTTCAGGAAAGTCGATCTCGGTTTGCGCCATGTGGTTGAAATAGTTCGTGAAGATGTTCAGCGCCACGTTGGCTGCGATTTCGGTAATGGCGGCGTCATCGTGACCTGCGTTGCGTACGTCCTGTAGATCCTGGTCAGAGACATGCCCCTGTTTTTCCAGAATCTTGCGGGAGAATTTCAGCAGGGCATCGGTGGCGGGATCGGCATCCGCGCCGGTCCGATTCTGTTTGATCTGTTCCGGCTTCAGGCCGACCATTTTGCCGAGTGTGGCATGGGCAGCCAGACAGTAGCCGCACTGATTGGACTCGCCGACCGTCAGGGAAATCTGTTCTCGATGCTGTTTCGAAAGGACACCACCGGCCAGGGTACTGCTGAATTTAAGATACGCCTCCAGAGCGGCCGGGGAATGTGCCAGCGTACGCATGAGGTTGGGGGTCATTCCCAGCTGGGCCTGAACTCCCGCCAGTAACGCTTTTGATTTTCCTGCTGCTGCTTCAGGGGTGATCGCGGTTAAACGTGGCATCTTGCTTCTCCTTCAATCATGAGTGTGTAAATGGTAATTAAAAGTAGCAATAAACAGACAGGTCTGTATATTGCTGGTGAAATAAAAAGAAAACTCTATTTCCGTTTCGCTTTGGCAATCAGCATCCAGGCGGCCTCTTCTGCGATGTCGGCTGCTTCGGCAGTTCCTTCGCTGACAGACGTGACAATCGCGCCTTCAACCAGGACGGAAATGGCCGGCGCGACAGCAGCGGCTTTGGGGCCTCCCGTTTCGATAATGATGTTCGTTAACATTTCACGGAACCGTCGTTTGTGTGCGGAACAAAACCGGGAAGCGGCATGATTCGAATCTGCCAGTTCCGCTGTCGCATTGATAAACGCACACCCGCGATAACCGGGGTCCTTAAACCAGTCTCGCAGCCCCGCAAAAAACGCCTTGAGCGGACTCATGCCCCGGGATAAATGCAACTCCATCCGTTTATTGAAAAACAGATCGAACTGCTCCTCCCGAAACTTCAGCACCTCCAGAATCAAATCATCCTTGGACGGGAAATGGTTATACAACGTCATCTTGGCAACCCCCGCCTCGGAAATCACCCGGTCGATTCCCACCGCGCGGATTCCTTCCGCGTAAAACAGCTTTTCGGCTGTTTCCAGAATTCGTCTGCGGGCACTCGATGGTCGTTGTGTTTTGCTCATAATGGAAATATACAGACCTGTCTGTATTAGTCAAGTCCGATTTACAAAAAAAGGAAAAATTCCTGCGGTACGCGCAGGGAGCATCGCCAGCGTGGGCAAGGTCGTGTTGATGTTTTGGTTTTGAAGGCGATTTCCAGGCCGCAACCTCACCCCGTTCGGTTTTAACCGCGGCTAACGCCGTGCGGCTAATAGCAGAAGGCTGATAGTCGCCAGCGTGGTGAAACAGAAATCACCGTCAAAGTGATTCAATCAACGCGACCGGGCCTGATTGCTCAAGTTGTCGAGGATCTATTCCTTATCAACCTGTTCCGCATCATCCATCAGTTCGTCGAGGGAATGGGCGATTTTTTCGACGTCTCCCCCTTCGCTGGGATAAAATACCCAGACCGAGTAGTTGTCAGCAGGATCCACGCAGAGCAGGTCGTCTTCATCGCAGCCGATCGTCAGCCAGGCGGCGATGCGGGCAAAGGGAATCACATTGCCTTCCGTATCTTCCGTGGTGGATTCGCCGGTGACTTCCTCGATGATTTTCACCAGGAGTCTGGCTTGATCGACGCAGAGAATTTCTTCATCGTCAATCTCGATCATTTCCTGCAGTTCCTCGGGGCCCGCTAAGGCCCATTCCCGGTCGTCCATTTCCAGGTAGGCGTCTTCGCCGATTTCCTCGAGCCACGACAGGTATTTTTCAGGCAGATTCAGTTTGGGGGAAGTCATTTCAAGACCCCTTTTTGCAGCTTGTGATAATAAAAAACGGTAGCCCCGGTCGCACGAGACCGCTGACATTAAATACGCAAAACTTGAGTTCCCTGATTCGGAGAATACGCTGCAAGGTCTGCATGACACGCTTCTTGTGGGATCTGGGCGTATCGTAGCAGCAGGGAATTCCAGACTTCAAGCCGAAACGGAGACAATTCGTACGATTAAGCAGATGCCCGCAGTACAGGTTTTACGTGTTCAGCCCTTCAGAGCATACATCCCGATAAAGAACAGGATGAGCAAGATCACCACCACGAGAATACAGCCGCTATCTCCCGGTCGTGTCTCAGCGCCGCTGGCAGCATGGTATTTCACCAGATCTTCGATTTGCTCTGCATCACGAGGGTGGCCACATTCACACGGGCCGATCTCGGAATAGCGCAGTTCAAGGCATTGGGGACAGCGCCCGCAGCAACTGCAATAGGGGATGTCACATTTTGAACAGGTTTTTACTGTTCGCGCACGTTTGACACCACAGGCGGGGCATCTCCCGCAGCCGGGGCAAGCAGTACGCGTCGGATCAATGAGGGTTTCACAACCCGGACATCGAATGAAAGGTGGTTCGCTCATGTCAGGGGGCCTCGTCGATCAGAGACGGCTGCTTGCTCTGGCTGATTCCCAGAGATTAATTAAGAACGGAATTAGCAGCGATCTGTTAAACGGCTGTTTTTTTCTCTTTCTGAGGTTTTAACTGCTCTTCGTCATGATAGTAGTTGGTCAGGATCGATTTCATTTCCTGATTCCCCTTCGAGACCAGGACGATGTCGTTCCACATCTCTTCGCTGAGCAGTTCTTTCAGTGGTTGTTTGAGGCGGGGAATGCGATGAAATACCTTGAGCAGTTTTTTATCCCAGACCTTGTAGTACTTGATTAAATCGTTCGGATAAACGATTTTCCGTCGGGTCCCTTCATCGATGCCTCGGAACGGAGAGGGGATATTCAGATACCCGTAGTCGTCGGTCAACTGCTCGCCGGGTTGAATGTCCCGGATGGCGATTTCGAAGTCGTAGGCGGTGGTCAGGCAGTTAGAATTGAAGCTGTGGTTGACATAGCGGCCGTTGTCCCAGCAGAGAACCATGTTTCCCTGGTTATTGCGGAAGGAGTAGGTATCCAGAATATTCTGGTAGATGCCTTCCATCGACTGAAATTCGAGGGCGTTGAACTCACGGTCCAACTTATCCAGAACCCAGGTAATGGAGCCCGCGGGGATGAATTCGGTGGCGACAACGCCGTAGCCGATTTCGTTACTGATGAATTTCAGCTCAGTTTTGGGGTGTATCATAGTTTCTTTCCTGACCCGATGACGGGCTAATACACAGAAGGAATGTCTCGGCGACGATCCCTGACTTCAGGACCGACCGCCAGACGGAATTTCAATTCACACAGCACCTCTTTGTTAAATGTTTCATATCAGCAAGATATATATCGACGCGAGGCAGGTTTGCACAGAGCTGATTCGAATAAATCCCACGAATCCTGAAAGGTTTTTTTCCGGCTTCGGGCGCTGGTTTCAGGACGAGCTGCGTGGGAGCGGGTTCCGGCGGAGTGCAGGCCGCTGCGCGGGCATGGATGCGGAGCGCAGCAGAGGGGCATCTGGTTGATGATGTCTACGGTTTAAACCGGGAGGGGGGCTTTCGGGTCAGGGCCGTACTCGTTTTCGATCGGCTCCCCCTCCAAAACCATCAGGACTAAAACGATCACTGAACCAAACACGGGAACCAACCCGACAAACAGCCACAGTGCGCTGCGGCCGGTATCGTGGAGACGACGCACGGTCACGGATAACTTAGGCATCAACACCGCAAACAGGTAGAAAAACAGCAGACCAAATCCCAGTCCGGATAATTCGATCGGTCCATTCAGCGCATTGCCGATCACGGTGCCGATCACAAAAATCAGGATGGAAAAGATGGTGTCAAGCAGGGTAAACATCCAGTATTCCATTCGCCGGGCGCGGCCATCCAGAACGGCATACTTTTTCAGCACACTCAGATACCAGTGCATGATCGTCTCTTTTGAAAATCGAATCAGCAGAGGCGCAGAGTCATCCCGGGCATGCATCCTGACGAGAGAATACGCGGGAGTCCTCTGTGTCTCATCGAATCGTGGTTACGAATTGAAAAGGCTATGCTGACTCGTGAGAACCAAGCTCGGGCTCTGCTGCCAGTTTCGGATTTGCTCCGTACTCGTTCGAGTTCGGATCGCTGTCCAGAATCGTGAAGACAAACAGGATCAGCGCACCGATTAACGGGACCAGCGAGATCAGAATCCACCAGCCGCTACGGTTCGTATCATGCAGGCGGCGTACGGTGACGGCCAGACTGGGAAGGAAGATAAACAGCGTATACAGAGAAGGCAGACTGAGGGTTAATATCCCATCCTTGCCGCCGATCAATCCGCCGAGCAGACTGACTACAAAGGAGATAATGATGTTAAACAGGAAGAACATCCAGTATTCTTTTCTGCGTGCCCGTCCGCTGAAATCCATATATTTGTTGATTACTGCCAGATACCAGTTCATGTCGTAACCTTTCGTTTCACTCGTGATTTGATTCCTGGAAAAGACAGAAGTGTGAGCGAACGTCTTTTCGCGACGATGGAGACATTGTAACAAAACAATTCCACGATCCAGGGGAAAAGTAGCTTGCTGAAGTGTACGTGAATGGAACTGTTCAGATTTTCAAAAGAAATGCCAGACATCGGGAGTGAAAGTGTAGGGGTTATATCGATTGCGTAGTCCCAATGCACGATCCCCTGAAGATCCGGGCGCACGATTACTGCGGATCAGACCAGACGGCGAATTCATTCCCCGAGGGTTCGGTGAACTGAAACCGCCTGCCGCCGGGGAAGGCGAAGATTGGCTTGATGATGATTCCCCCGGCTGCTTCGACTTTCGCCAGGGTTTCTTCCAGTCGCTGACTGTAGAACACGATCAGCGCCGCGCCGTTAGCGGTTGTGGAACTCTGGTCAGATTGAAAAAAGCCGCCGTCCAGTCCTTCGTTCGAGAAAGCCGCATACGCGGGACCGTAGTCGGTAAACTTCCAGCCAAAGGCGGCTTCGAAAAACGCTTTCGTCGCCGCCAGATCGTTCGCAGGGAATTCGACGTAGTTGATTTTTTCGTGTGCAGGCATGTAGGGAGTTCCTGGTTGATTAAACTTGACGGAATGCCAGATCGCGTTGATTCAATAGTTTAGAGAGTGATTCTCAGGAATGCGATCTTAAACAAGATTCACATTAACCGCGGCTAACGCCAAGCGACTGATCCGGTGTTTGGTAATTTCCCAGCCGGAACGACTTATTAGCCGCAGGGCATTAGCCCCGGTTTTTCTTCAGTCCGTGATTCACCACACAGCTTACCGTCGATTCTCTACCGTTCCCAAGCCGAATCAAAATCAAGAAACACAACCAGCAGGAAATCAAGCCGTAAACTGCATTCGGACTAACGGGTTCCCCGTGGGCTCATGAATCGACTCCGATAACGGCGTAAAACCGTAACGCTGATAAAAATGGCGTCCGATACTGTTGGCTTCAAACACTTCGACTTCCAGATCGCCGCGCAGCGCGTGTGCCTTGTCCATCAACGCTTTACCGGCTCCCGTGCCATGAAATTCCGGCTGGACAAAAATCGCACCGACTTCATTCCCCAGCAAGGCGATGAAACCAATGACCTGTCCCTCCTGCTCAATCACCCACGTTTCAGCATTGGGCAGATACAGATTAGGAATATTGTCACGTTCCTGATCCAGAAATTCGTCTGTCAGAAACGGATGCGCCAGCCGGGTCGCATTTTCCCAGGACGATAAGACGGCGTCCAGATCTTCCGCCTGGTATTCGCGAACAATTCGATGCATGTGAAGTCCTGATGCGTCATAAAAAAGAGAGATCCGTGATTCGAGACGGATGATTGTAAGCTGACGACACGCCGGGAGCAAACAGGTTCAGTCTGATGATGGAAATTTCTCAAACGGCCAGGGTGCTTCCATATCGGAACTGAGCCACTCATGCTTTTGGTTCCTGGAACCTTTGTTTGTTCGTAATGACAACCGGCAATACGACATTGACGTAGGACTCAATGCGATCTATGCTAAGTCGATGATGGTGAAGCCGGTTTTCTGGCTGATTTCGTTCCTCCTGAAACAAGCAATTGCTCGACATCTGCGAGAAATGAGAAACGATTCATGACTGCTGCCAGCGGCTCGGACAAACCGCCACATGGAATCAATCGCCGCCGTGTGGTTCTGGGACTAATTGGCCTGCCTGTATTCTTCGCCCTGTTTATGTTCCTGCCTGCTGGCACATGGGCGTGGCCGAAAGGCTGGCTGTTCGTCCTCATTCTGCTGGGCGTCATTTCAGCAGTATTTCTTGTTCTTCAGCGTGTGAATCCGGAAGTCATCGTCGCCAGAAGTCACATCCACGAAGGAACAAAACGCTGGGACAAGATTCTGCTTTGCTTTTACTTTCCAGCGATGTCGGCCGTCTTACTCGTGGCGGCTTTGGATGATAGCCGATTCCACTGGTTCCCGATCCCGTGGTGGGTTTGCGGTGTCGGCTACGCTTTGCTGCTTGCCGGGATTGGAATCGTCACTTGGGCCGAAGGCGTGAATAAGTTCTTTGAAGTCACTGTGCGGATTCAAACGGAGCGGGGGCATTCGGTGATCGACACCGGCCCCTATGCCATCGCCCGACATCCCGGTTATGTCGGGGGAATTCTCCATGCCATTGGCATGGCACTGTCGTTGGGGTCTTTGTGGGCATTGATTCCTGCAGGTTTGGCCTCAATGGTGTTGATCGTGCGGACCCAGTGGGAGGACCAGACGTTGCAGGAAGAATTGAACGGGTACAAGGAATACGCAATGAAGGTTCGGTACAAGCTGATTCCGGGCGTATGGTAAGGATAAACGATCATTTGACGGGTATAAACGGTGTCAGGACTCATCTCTAAAGAGTCCTGACATCGTTTATATCTTTCATTCCGGAAGAGATTTACTCATACTTTTAGTTCCTGGAACCTTTGTTTTTTGTCTCTCTCAAGAGCCCTCATTAAGGAGTTTTGTGCCATCAATCGCCTGTCCCATTCCGTTCGAGGCTATTTCTTGTTGCTCATTTCTTTCTCCCTCATCGGTTGTTCTCAAAATGACCAACCTGAAGTCGCCGATTCGAGCACTCAGAAACCTCAGACAAAGTCCCCGCAACCAAGTCAGCAGGAGCTGCCTCAACCGAAGAGTAGCGAGCCCCTCAAATCGCTTGAGCCGATGAAAGTCGGCAATAGCTGGCTCTACCGTGTCACCGAGCCAGATGGAACAGTTCGACGTGTTCTACGCACGATTTCAGAGACGAAGATGGTCGAGGGGGAAGTGGTCTTTCACTACTCAGTGATCGACCCTGACGACCAGCACGATTTCGGCGGTTATGACCAGCTCATCAGGGATGGAGCGATCTACGTTTCCTTCGACTACGAACAGGTCTTAATGAAAATTGTTCCGCTCTCTCCAAAGCTCGGCGAGAGCTGGGAATCGAAGGCAACTAAATACAAAGATACCTACAAAATTGTTTCCCTCGACGAGACCGTCGAAACGCCAGCAGGCACATTCAATTGTGTTGCCGTTTTGAATGAAATAACCGATCAAAAAGGGACACATAAGGCCACATTCTATTTTGCGCCAGGTGTAGGCGTTGTGAGAACCGCCTATGACGATGGAACAGACGAGCGATTGTTAAAAGCGACACAGAATCTAACAAGTATTGAGCCGGCTAATGAAGAACCGGTGAAACCAAAAGTAGAGAAGCAATCGCAACAGCAAAAAATCGATCTTTCAAACATCGATCCAAATGATTACGAAGAATTCCTGGAGACAGGTGACCTACCCAAAACATTCTCATTCAATGGTGTGGATTATGTAATGGTCGGATATGCCAAAGGAGTTGGGGGGCACAGGCGACTGAGCATGGTTCCACTTATGTACTCGGCTGGCGAACGGGATAAAAGGCTCGTGGTTGAGTATGCCACGCCTGAAGATAAAGTTTATCTGAAAACCATTCGAGAACAGGAACGGATTGGCGGTAAGTGGCTTGATCACGGACTCCGAGAAAACCAGCTTTTTGATGGAGGGAAAGACAGGTACACAACTAAGAATGGAGAGATGAACGGCGTCTCTCGTATCTGGTACCCGAATGGTCAATTAAAATTTGAGCGTGAATATGTGAATGGCAGTCTCCATGGAAGAGGGAAAGCCTGGCACGAAAATGGAAAACCAATGTACGACTTGGAATTCGTGAATGACAAAAGCATAAGTGGAAAATCGTGGGACAGAGACGGAAATGAATTAGAGACTACTTTCTCAGGAACTGAATGAGCCACAGTATGGCGGTAAATAAGGGGTCAGGACTCTTTATTAAGACGAGGTCTGCCGCGGGGGCGGTTAGTGCTTTCCAGGGAGAGCTTTTTGGCGGTGTTGCTGGTCCATTTTTCGTTGCCGAAGGGGGTGCCGCGGACGATGCATTTTCGGAGGGCGGCCAGCTCGGCGTCGGTCTGGGGTTTGTTAACCAGGGCCCGCCAGTTCCGTGGCAGCGGTGGATTCTTGAGCGTTGCCAGCCATTCCGGGGCGGCCTGTTTCTGCTGCCGGGCCCAGGCGGAGCCGTACTCCCACTCCTCTGCGCGTTTCACCAGATTCGCCCGCAACGGGTTGCGTTCCACGTAACGCATGACGGTCAGTAAATGGTCGTCTGATTGAATCGGGAACGACTTGAAGCGTCCCTGGTACAAGTGCCCGGTGCCGCCGGTTGCATAGTGGGCGTGCCAGCGCATCGTGTGGGTCACGGTGAGCCGTCGGAAGAAGTCCGTCAACTGAGTCTCCGTCGTGGGCCGCACGACAAAGTGCCAGTGGTTGGGCATCACCGACATCGCAAAGATCGGCAGCGGATTCTTCTGCCACGTTTCCTCCACCACCCGCATGAACGCAGCATAATCGTCGGGCTTCTCAAACAGAGTCAGCCGCGCAACAGACCGGTTCAGCACATGAAACACCTCACCGGCAGGACATATTCGTTTCGCTCTAGGCATATCCCAAGTCTAGCAGAAACCAGTGAGAATGACAAGGGAAAAGAGTCCTGACCCCTTTATTCTTCTTTTACCTGGGCAATGTATTTCCCGAACACATCCCGCGCGGCTTCATCGCATTTTTGACGGTATCCGGCCGGGGCGCTCGAGTCGGCCGATTCGTTGATTTGCTCGGCAAAAATGATCGTTTCCGTTTGTGGAAAATATCCCCTCAACGCGGCCTTGTCGGCCCCGAGATGTTTGCCGGCGGCTTTCCGCCAGGTGATCCGATTGAGGACGTTAAACCGCTTTCTGATTTCCCCCTCGACTCCCCAGGACATCTGCGGCGATGCGAAGACATACAGGGAACCATTGAAAGCGAGTAACCGCCGCCATTCCTGGCAGTTCTCCCCCGTCCAGGACAAAAACTGTTCTGATTCTTCCCACTGATTGTCCCACCATTCCGATTTCACTTTGAAAAACGGGGGATCGGTGCAAACCAGATTAATGGTCCGACAGAATCATGCATTCACTGCTTATCCCATCCGCTTACCGATTTTCATCTCAGCGGGTGAGTGGGGATCGGGTAGAATTTGTCTTTGGTTTACCCACGGGCGGGAAAAACGGCGGCTGGCGCCGAGCCGCTCAGGGTGGGTTTGGTTTTTATTTGTGAGGCGTTATTTCTGATGAGTGTGCTGGTTCTCGCGGGCGGCGAGATAGGGCTGCTTTTACGATATTTTACATGGCTTGTTTTCACACGACTATTTTTTACAGGCGGATGGACTCATGCAGCCGCTCTTACTTGGCATCCTGGTTTAGCCCATGCGAGTGTGAATTATTTTCTGCAGGGGCGCGGGGCTGTCAAGGGGGGAGTGTGAATTGTTTCTTTGAACGTCAGTTGAACGTGCTGCGAATTTTGATGAAGTTCCTGCGAACGCTTATGAAGCGTCTGCGAACGTCATCGATAACCGGGGTATATCTGAGCAGCGTTTTTGAAAATCGGTCTGAAACCAGTCGGTTTGATAGTGTGCTTGCGGCACTGCTGCGGGATGTTTCAGTGAATTTTTTGTTACTCTCGTGCGCGCGACGCTGATTAAGCTTCAGCATCGACAACGGCGGGTTCGCGTCAAGTTCATTTTATTCATTGTTGGCAGTTCAAAAGAGGATTTGCAGGAGGATGTTTGTGTCGTGGTCGGTTCTGTTTTCCGATAGTTTGCCTGTTGGCAATCGACCGGCGGCTGGCGCCGTGCCGCTCAGGGTTGGAGGCGCATGCAAACAGGGAGAGCGGCGGGCGCTCTCCCTGTTTGGGAAAATCTGATTCTTAAATCAGGTGATCAGGTTTACTTCTGATGATGATTCTTGAAATGTTCTTTCAGCAGATCGCGGCCGAAATCGCCGTCGAATTCACGCCAGACTGCGTGCACGTGGTTGGCGTCGTTCTGCGTATTCGCAAACTCGATCAGGAAATATTTGGATTGGATCCGGTAGTAATGGAATTCACCCCGTTTCTGGCCGCCACTCCAGGCGAAGTAGAGATGATCGCCATCTCTGAGGTTGCCCAGATAGTGTGTCCCTTTGAGAAGTTCCGGACGGAAACGGCCCAGGTAGGTGTTGACCAGATTGAGCAGCGTTTTCTGCTGTTTGGGATCCAGGTCTGCATATTGAATGCCTTTGTGAGTAACCAGGCTCTTATCGACGACGGGGTCGTCGGTCGTCAGGATCTCTTTGAGCACGCTTTTGGCGAGCAGTTTTTGATCTACGGCTGCTGTGTCGATCGTGGCAATCGCCAGCTGATCCGGATTAAACGACTTCACAAGGTTCAGCGCCAACTGCTGTTCCTGCTTGAGAACTTCCACTCCTTTCAGAGGACCTTCTTTCACGGTCGCCGGGTTGGAGCCGAAAAAGGATGGGGTGACCGAAAATTTATTACCATCCACGATGGTCACATTCACCGACAGGTGATGCCCTTCAAACCGCCAGCCCCAGGTTCCTTTGGAATCCGGCTTGCCGAAGATCGAGACATAATACAGTTCGGGGTTGCGATGCTCTTTGCCTTCCAGTTCGAACAGGACCTGTTCCAGGGCGCGGATGGACATCATTTCCAGGTAACCCCGGTGAGACAAAGCGGTGGCAGGAAGCGTGACAGCGAAAATTCGCTGTTGAGCGGACATCTGGGTCATCGGCAGTCCGTGGCGTCCGCCTGACTTGATGGCAAAGTCGGGGATAAAGTGCCAGTTCGTACGTTCTTCACTATCCAGATCAAATGCAGCCAGCTTACGTTGTTCCGGTGTGAGTGAGGCCAGGAAGCGTTTGGCGGCAGACGCCATTTCTGTGCTCGCTTTTGAAATTTGCGCCTGTTGTGCTTTGGCAGGTTCTGCGGAAGCCTGATTGCCGACCGACAGGCTGAAACAGAGGCAGGTCATCAGGACCAGGCCTGAGTAAGGGAGGTAGGTCTTCAAGATACAATTCCTCATTAAAAGTTGATAAACACTGTTGTTTATGGATCGCGCTGATGGATTTTCAAAGCGGACCGGGAACTCTAATTACTCGCGTAGTCAATTTAGTTTACCAATCTTAAAGCAAAGCGTGTAGTAAATCGAGTCTGTGAAGCGGGATGATTTACAAATGCTGTTCTCGACGGGCATTAGAGAAAACGGCCTGGTACGGTTGAGGAGAATTTCGCTCGGATATGTCATTTTTTGCGATTTGTGCTTTCTTTCTGATTTTTTCAATATATCTTCAGAACTGTCGAATGACGGGTAAGTTTCCCTTATGCAAATTCTATGCAAATTCAATTCCATCAAAGGACTTACCGTTTTCTGAGGAAAATACAGAAACATTTGAGCAAAAAAGGGAACACCGCGCGTCTTCAAAATGTCTAACAGAGTCATGTCATCCGGAGGGATTCGTTTCTGTTCCGGAAGTTTATCGCTGTCGCATAAAACGAATTTCAGCTTTCGAGGGCACCGAAAGTGGGAGTAGGCTCAATTGAAAGATTTGCTCACCACCACTTCTTCTACTTTGATCATTTTGTTTTGTTTCTCACTTTTTTTTCTGGGTGAGGAACCAGGATCCGATCGGGAAGGTCCGGCTCTGATCTCGCATCACATTAAAAACCACAAAAGCGGAACACACCCGCTTGCCAAGACCACCCTGTTTCAAAAAGTCCAGTCTGTCAGGCTGAAAAAGGGAGTTTTGATGTTTGTGACTTCTGATGAGGAAGGGCTCAAAGAACACTTTTTTCTCATTCGCGACAAGAATGTCGTTCTGATCAAAAAAAAGGCCAGCGACATGCCTCTGAATTCGATCAAATTTGAAGATGATGGCCATAATACATTGCTGGTGACAATTCCCAATTCATTCGAAATTGATCTGCTGGAAGAAATGACGTCCCTCTATTAGAGCGCATTGCATTTCTCGGTCTCTCTGATGCTCGGTCCAAATGGCCAGAGAGATTCCCATTCTGAAGCCGCCATCCCAAAAAATTGTGCGGGATCTTCCCGATTCTGCGAAACATTCTTCCCGCTTTGCAGTTTCATGTTAAAATAATTTACCGGTAAACGATTTTTCTCACCATCAGACAGGGTATACGCAATGAACGTTCCATTGGCAAATTGGGATCGACGGGCATTTTTGAAATGGTCTTCCTTCAGCATGGCTGCTTTCACGACGCCCGGTTTAATGGCGGAAGAGTTGACGCGTACGCCGGCGATGACAGAAGGACCGTTTTATCCCGATAAAATGCCTCTGGATACTGACAATGACCTGCTGGTGATTAACGATGCGATTACTCCCGCTGTCGGAGAAATTACCCATCTGACCGGTAAGGTTCTGAATGCCAGTGGGGAGCCATTACGGAATGCGTTTGTCGAAATCTGGCAAGTCGATAATAAAGCGTCTTACATTCACACGCGGGGCGAAAATAAAGAGGGCCGTGACGGGAATTTTCAAGGTTATGGCCGGTTTCTGACGGATGCGAAAGGCCAGTATTATTTCCGTACGATTAAACCGGTTCCCTATCGGGCCGGGCGCGGTTTCCGTACTCCGCATATTCATGTGGCCGTCAGCAAAAACGGGCAGCGCATTCTGACGACTCAGCTGTTAATCAACGGTCACGAACTCAATGCAGACGATGGCGTTTACCGTCAGATTCGGGACCCGCAACTGCGTCAGTCGATTCTGGTCGATTTTAAGCCGCTGCCCGATTCAAAACTCGGTGAACTGGCGGCGAACTTTGACATCATTCTGGGAAAAACAGCCGAAGAGAGTGAAGAGGGAACCATCAAGGGGGGCATCGGAAAATCAGAACTGACGCGTGAAGGCCGACCGCCGCGCAGCAGATAAGACCATACTTCTGTCTGGCCCTTTGTGATGTTAACAGATCCCACGGTTGAATAACGGTGAAGCAGAGACGATAATACACTTGGTTTCTCAGCGTTTGGGAACGTGTTATCGTTGAGTTTTATCATTATTTTCAGACTGTGATCGGGTCAAACATGGATGTCTCAAAACGTATTGAAGAATATCTGGCCGGGCCGGATGAATTACGTCAGGCGATCGCCGGCATGTCGGCTGCCGAAATCGATGCTGCACCGGTTCCGGGCAAATGGTCCACGCGGCAGGTGATCTGTCATATCGCTGATTTTGAGCCGGTTTATGCAGATCGAATGAAACGAGTGATCGCCGAGGAGAACCCCCCCTTGCTGGGAGGTGATCCCGATATTTTCGCCGAGCGGCTTGCCTATGAGCAACGCGATCTCGAAGAGGAATTCCAACTGATGACGGCGGTGCGACAGCATACGGCCCGGATTCTGAAGACACTCAGCCCCGAGCAATTTCAACGCACGGGAATTCATTCACGCGACGGAGAACTTTCTCTGGCCACTTTACTGGACCGGATTACCAATCATATTCCGCATCATATTCGACTGATCCGTGAAAAACGGGAAGCTTTGAAGGGATAAACTGATTGGCATTAATTCCCGTGGGATGAATGCCTGATTTAATTCTGTGTCACTCTGATAGCATTTGAGATTCGCCGCCGCCAGTCTTTTTTAAAGGATGATTTCCGATGATAAACTTAGGCCTTGAATCCAGTGTCGTGGAATGGATCATCGAGTATCCTGAAGTACAATGCGTGCTGGATTCCTTAGGTGTTGATCAGTCCTGCCAGGGCAAATCGCTCGAATATGTCTGTCAGCAAATCGGGCTGGATCCTCATTTTGTATTAAAGCAACTGCAGACGGTCATCGATGAGGATTCTACTGTGAACGAGTAATCGCATTTTGTGGCTGCACTGTGAGTTTTTTTAACTTCGGTCGTCTTGATTAATATGACTATGGTATTATTCTTATGGGGCCGCGGTGTCTGGATCTTGTGAGGGTACAATTTCGAGAGATGTTTCGTGTCTGGCAAGTGGTGAATTTTCTGCCCTCCGCAGTTCAACGCTCCGCAAATGGGACAAGCCGAGACTGCTGGACCAACTAAGACACCCCGTTACGGTTTATTCCTGTTACACTGAGTCAGATTGGGGCGCGTTCGCAAAAGTCCTCTCTGCTGAAATACTTAAAGGCTGAGGCGATGGGCGAGTTCTTCTCCAGACTTTTTGATACATCCGACTATCCCGCGCGCTGGAACTGTGGGAACTGGAGTGACGCGGAAGGCTGGCTGCATATTCTTTCAGATCTCGGCACCTGGTCTGCGTATACGGCCATACCAATCGTGTTGTTGTATTTCGCCCGCAAGCGGAAGGACCTTCCCTTCCCCAGACTGTTCTGGCTTTTCGCTGCATTCATTCTTTTGTGCGGCACAGTGCATCTCGTCGAAGCAGTCATATTCTGGTCGCCGATTTATCGTGTTTCAGGATTGCTCAAGCTGGCCACGGCCGTTGTGTCCTGGGCCACTGTTATCGTGTTGATCCGGTATATGCCTCGCTTATTGCATTTACCGTCGATTGCTGCCACGAATAAACGACTGGTCGAAGAAGTTGAGCAGCGTAAAGAAATCGAACGGGACTTGCGGTGGATGCAGTCTCGCTACGAAGCATTTATGAGCGGGACCAGCAGCATTATCTGGACGACCGATCCGCACGGCAAATTCATTGTGCCGCAAACATCGTGGCAGCGTTTTACCGGTCAGAGTTGGGAGAAACATCAAGGTGACGGATGGCTTAATGCGTTGCTACTGGAAGATCGTGCTGAGTTAACATCTTTCTGGAGCGACGCGGTGGAGAACCGGTCAAGTCACCGCTCGCATGGTCACATTTGGCATGCCGAGAGTAAGAGCTACCGTCCCGTGATTGTCGAAGCGGTCCCCGTATTCGACCAGAACGGCCGCATTCTGGAGTGGGTTGGTACAGTCAGCGACATTCATGAGCAACGGATGGCGGAAGAAAGCCTGAGTGTCGCTGAAGCAGAAGCGAGCCGCCAGCAGCGGGAACTCGAATTGATTTACGACACTGCTCCGGTTGGTATGAGTTTAATTGATCGTGATCATCAATTCCTGCGAATCAATGAGACACTCGCCCGGATTAACGGCATTTCGCGCAAAGACCACCTCGGTAAGAAATATTACGAGTTGCTGCCCGGGATCGCAGACACACTCCAGCCACTTTACGAAGATGTATTCAGGACTGGTCAGCCGATTCAAAATTACGAAGTCTACGGTACCACTCCAGCCAGCAGCGAAGTGCGTTGCTGGCTGGCCAATTTTCACCCGCTGACGAATGGCGGGGGAGAAGTCTGGGCTGTCAGTTCGATCGTGCAAGACATCACGGACCGTAAGGTGATGGAGGAAGCCCTGCGTCAAAGTGAGCAGCAGGCAATGCAGGCGAACCTTGCCAAGAGTGAATTCCTGGCGAACATGAGCCATGAGATTCGTACGCCGATGGCAGCGATTCTGGGTTACTCTGACGTTCTGTTGGGACATTTGCAGGACCCCGACAATCGTAATTGTGTCAACATCATGAAACGCAATGGCGAACACTTACTCGATCTGATTAACGATATTCTGGATCTGTCACGTATCGAAGCGGGCAAGCTGGATGTCGACCTGGAACAGGTTTCTCTTCCGCAACTGGTTGGTGAAATTCAAACGCTCATGCAGGTTCGCGCGGATGAAAAACATCTGCAGCTCGAAATCGAATTTGACGGGAAGGTGCCTGAGTTTATCCTGGCCGACTCGACGCGTGTGCGTCAGGTGCTGATCAATCTGATCGGAAATGCAATTAAGTTCACAGAGCAGGGGAAAGTGGCTCTGGTCGTCAGGTTAGATTCCGATTCAGAGACTCCCGTCATCGAGTTTGCAGTACGTGACAGTGGCATTGGAATGAGCGACGAACAGAAAAAACGATTGTTCAAACCGTTTTCGCAGGGAGATTCTTCAGTCACGCGTTCTTACGGCGGCAGTGGATTGGGGCTGGCAATCAGCAAGCGACTGGTTCAGATGCTGCAGGGCACTCTTAAGGTCAAGAGTGAACTCGGTCAGGGATCTGTATTTTACGTTCGTTTGCCCACGGGCCCACTCGAAGGAATTGCACTCATTGAGCCCGATATTCTGTCGCAGGCTGCTGACCTGTCGCAACCGGTCACGAAAGATCGCACGCTGACCTGTCGAGTTCTGGTGGTGGACGATCGCCGCGACGTGCGTCACATCAGTCAGCATTTTCTGGAAAAAGCAGGCGCATCTGTTGCGACTGCTGAAGACGGGCAGCAAGGAGTCGACGCCGCACTTGCCGCACAGGCTGCGGGAGAACCGTTTCACGTGATCCTCATGGACATGCAGATGCCGCATGTTGACGGGTTGCAGGCAATTGCACAATTACGTTCAGCCGGTCTGGAATTGCCGATCATCGCCCTGACTGCGGATGCGATGAAAGGCGACCGCGACCGCTGTCTCAATGGAGGCTGTGATGACTATTTGTCAAAACCAATTAACCATGCCATAATGGTTGAGATGGTCTGGCGGTATTCGCAGGAAGTAACAGCCGACGAGTTGCAGGCTCGACGTGTTGAACGCGCTGCGCGTTTACGAAATCCAACAGGGCAGCATGAGATCTGAAAAACAGTGAAGATGACATCAGTAGCGTGAAGCGAGGGACTATTTAGGACTTTTCTCGGCAACTTTTTTCTTTTTGAACACACCAGTACTAACGACAAATGAAGGCTTACGATGGAGCAGAACCGTCAACAAAATATCGATCAGCAGATCATTGTTGGCGTCGGCGCGTCAGCCGGTGGACTGGAAGCGTTTGAGCAATTACTCGAAGCCCTCGGTGATGCGGCAGGCCTCACGATTGTGTTTGTTACGCATCTGGATCCGGGCAGCAAAACGATGTTGAGAAAGTTGCTGGCGAAACATACTCCACTGAAGATTGCCGAAATCAAGCAACAAACCAGTCTTATACCGGGAACGGTTTACGTTTGCCCGCCCCAAAAGCTGCTGGAAGTCAAGAATGGCATTGTCTGTATTCTCCCGGATGAGGAAGAAAAACGTTCGACGCATGTCATCGATCACTTTCTACACTCCCTCGCCAATGATCAAGGCGAACGTGCCGTGGGCGTGATTTTGTCCGGGACCGGTAGTGACGGAACACTGGGACTCAAAGCGATCGGCGACAGCGGCGGGCTGACGTTTGCCCAGGAACCAGGCTCGGCAAAGTTCGATAGTATGCCCCGCAGTGCTGCGAAAACCGGAGTGGCCGATCATGTACTCACACCGGTAGAGATCGCTCGGGAGCTGCTGCAATACGGACAGCACCTGCATGATTTTGGTGGGACTGATTCACTGATCCGGCTGCAGGATCAGATTGAAGATGTGATTCCACAAATCACAAAAATCCTCCTGAATATCACCAGTCATAACTTCCAGCACTACAAGATCAGCACTCTGTCGCGACGCATCCAGCGGCGTATGCAGGTTCTGAAAATTGCCAAGTCAGATGATTATGTTGCTTTTCTACAGGACAACGACGACGAAACCCGGACATTATTTCGGGAACTGCTGATTGGCGTGACTGCGTTCTTTCGTGATCCGGATGCGTTTGCCTCACTCGCTGAAAAAGTACTGCCCCGGTTATTTGAGAAGAGTCCGCCGAATGAAAGAGTGCGGATATGGGTGGCAGGTTGTGCGAATGGAGCGGAGGCCTACTCGATGGCAATGCTGTGTCGCGAAGCGATGGACAAAATGAAATCGCCTCCGGAAGTGCAAATCTTCGCGACCGACATCGACGAACGGGCATTACAGGTCGCGCGGGCCGGCATCTATCCGGTCGGCATCGAAGAGCATGTCTCAACTGAGCGGTTAAAGCGGTTCTTTGTCAAACGGGGAAAACAATACCAGGTCACAAAAGAGATCCGCGAGATTGTATTGTTCTCGGTACACAACCTGATTAGTGATGCGCCTTTTTCTCGTCTGGATTTGATCTCGTGCCGGAATCTCCTGATCTATCTCGGGCCGCATCTGCAAAACAAGCTGATCCCGCTGTTTCACTACGCACTGCGTCCCTCGGGTTATCTGTTTCTCGGACCAAGCGAGAATATCACCGCGCACGGCGAATTGTTCCGGCCGCTCGATCCCAAGTTCCGAATATCACAGCGTAAAGGGACAGCCGTAGGTTCTGCCACGGCGTTCAGTCTCCGTCAAGGCAAACTGAATCCGCTGGCGAACAATGGCAGTCAGCCCGAGCAGGAAGTGGATTTGAGTAATATTCGGCAGCGAATTCTGCTGGACGAGTTTTCGCCTAAGTCGTGTGTCATTGATGAGTCGGGACAAATCTTAAACGCTGCCGCTAATATGCAAAAATATCTGGCATTGAGTGATGGTGATTTCCAGAACAATATTATAAAAATGGCTGCCAGCGGACTCCGCATCGGATTGCGAACTGCCCTTGCCGAGGCCAAAAAAACGCGTCGCAAAGTTCAGCACGAAAATCTGTCGATCCGTGACGGTGATCAAATTCAGCGGGTCATGCTCACCGTTCAACCCATGCCGCGATTGGGCGAAGAGGAAGCTTTGTTCATGGTCGTGTTTCACGATGTGGGCCTGCCGATCAGGCGGGACGATTTCGATGAGCCGCTGACAAAATCTTCTCAGGACGCCGATTCGATCATTGCCCAGTTGGAACGCGAACTGGAGACGACTCGTGAAGACCTCGAAAAGTCGATGCAGGATATGGAAGCGGCTAACGAAGAGTTGAAATCGTCCAATGAAGAGCTGTTGTCCATGAACGAGGAACTGCAATCGACTAACGAGGAGTTGGAGTCCTCCAAGGAAGAGATCAGCGTCGGGATCGAAATGATCGCGCGGGCCAACAGTGATTTGGAAAATCTGCTGCGTAGCACTCAAATTGCAACGGTTTTTCTGGATGAGGAACTGCTGATTCGCAGTTTTACTCCCTCGATTTCGGAAATTTACGCATTGATCAGCACCGACGTCGGACGTCCGCTCGAACACTTTGTACCCCTGGTCGAACACATGCCGCCTTTACCGGACTTTGAAACGATTCAGAATGGCAAACTGGTAGAAGACACAGTGGTCGGCAATACTGGCAAGTCATTTATTCGCCGCGTCCTGCCGTATCAATCTTACACCGGCGAATTCGAAGGCATTGTGGTCACGTTTGTTGACGTGACGGAGTTGCAGAATAGTCAGGAATTGTTTCAGTTACTGGTGGATGCGTCAGCACAAATCGTGTGGATTACGAATCCCGAAGGTATCGTCACGGAGGATTCCCCGAGTTGGCGTGCATTTACCGGCCAGACATTCGACCAGTGGAAAAATCTGGGTTGGCTGGATGTGGTTCACGAAGATGACCGCGAGCCGACGATTCAAGCCTGGAAATCTGCCGTCGCGAAAAATGAGACCTTCTCAGGCGAGTATCGTCTGTGGCATCACACGGGTGAGTGGAGATGGATGCATGTTCGCGCTGTTCCGCAACGTGGTTACGACGGGGCGATTTTGCGCTGGGTGGGAATGAATACCGATATCAATGCACGAAAACAAGCCGAACAGGAAATTCTGGAGTCCCGGCAACAGTTAACCCTGGGCGTTGAAGTAGCGAACCTGGGGCTGGGCCGCGTTGATTATCGAAACAACTCCATCACACTGTCCGCCGAGGCCGCCGCTTTGTATGGGCTGGGGCAAGATGAGCTGACAGTGACGCGAGCGGAATGGCAGGCCACCTTTCATCCTGATGATCTTGATGCGGTAGAAGCTCAGGTTCAGGAACATCTTGTTCCGGGTAGCGATGGTCACTGTGATCTGGATTATCGAATCGTTTTGCCAACAGGTCAAATTCGTTGGATCAGTGCGCGCAAACAGGTTTATTTCGAACACAATGTTCATTTTGCTACACCGTCTTACGCGATTCTGGTGGCTCAGGATATTACTGATCGTAAACGAGCGGAATTAAATTATGCTTTTCTGGCAGACCTTCAAACTCAGATGATTCCACTGACTTCCGTCGCCGATTTGATGGAGGTGGCTGTGAGGCAAACGGCAGAGTATCTGCATCTGTCACGTTGTCTGATTGTCGAGTTTGACGCAGAAGCGGAAAACGCTGACATCCTCTTTGAGCATCATGCCACATCTCTGAGTACGATTGTGGGCAGGCATGCGGTTCGAGAATTTCATTCCGAAGCCGAACGAAACAAGTTGCTTGCCGGCCATCAATTCTTTCTTTCAGATACGCAACATGACCAGCAGGATGCACTGCTTGCCGAAAAATTTCGGTCGATCGGTGTCGGCGCTTATTGCAATTCTGCTTATGTGACCGAGCGGGGCGTCAAGTTTGTCGTCTCGGCCTTGAAGCCTGACGCGTATGTCTGGCGGGTGGATGAATTGGATTTGTTACAGGAGATCGCCAACCGACTTTGTATCCGTATTGAACGTGCCAGAACTGAAACAGAACTGGTTGACCGTGAAGCGCATCTGCGCCGGGTCATCAACAACCAGCTGGGACTTGTTGGTGTCATTGGTCGCGATGGGAAGTTGCTGGAAGTCGACGATGATTCAATGCGTATCGCCGGTTTGACGCGCGACGATGTCATCGGAAAGCATTTCGCCGAATGTGCGTGGTGGACTTACGATTCCGACATTGCGCAAAAAATGCGAGATTCGATGGACAAAGGATTTGCAGGGGAAGTGGTTCGGTTCGATGTGCCCCTCTACGCGGCGGGTCTTGGAGGGACGGACCAGCGATTGATGATCGACTTCATGATGGCGCCGGTATTCGACAAAAATGGCGAAGTCGAATACCTGATCCCTTCGGGTGTGGATATCAGCGATCGACTGATTGCTGAAAATCTGCATAAAGAAACGGCCTTTCGACTGGAGTCCTTGTTCAACTCCGCTGTTGACGGCATCATCACGATAAATGCCGCCGGAAACATGGATTCGATCAATCCAGCTGCTGCAGAAATATTTGGCTATGCACCCGAAGAGTTAACAGGCCAGAATGTCAAGATCCTGATGCCGGAACCGTGGCACAGCGAACATGATTCGTACCTGTCTGCTTATCTGAAAACAGGGCAGGCAAAAATCATCGGAAGTAAGCGCGAAGTCCGCGGGCAACGCAAAGACGGCAGCACCTTTGCCATGGAACTGGCGGTCAGTGAAGCATTAATGAAAGGCGAGAAGCTGTTTGTAGGTACGGTCCGCGACATCTCTGAGCGCAAACAACGTGAACTCAACCACATATTCATGGATGAATTGCAGAGACTGTTAGAACAGTCATTGTCAACGATAGAGATCATGGAACAGTCCTGCGCACGGATCGCCAGGTACATGAATTTATCACGTTGCCTGATTATCGAGCTGGACGCAGCGCATCAGGTCGCGGATGTGATCTACGAATATGCCCAGGATGAGCTGCCGAGCATAATCGGCGTTGATCCCATCTCTGATTTTCACGGTGAGCAAGAGCTAGACCCGTTTATCGCGGGCCAACCAGTTGTGATTAATGACACTCAGAGCCAAACCAGACCGGCAGAGTCGGTAGAGCGGTTTGCGTCACTTCAAATTGGATCGCTTCTCAGTACGACTTATATCAGTGATCAACGTTTGAAATTCGTACTGAGTTCGTGCAGGCAGCAGCCGCATACCTGGCAAGCTGATGAAATTGAGCTTCTTCAAGATCTCGCTTCTCGTATTTTCGTCCGACTGGATCGTGCACGCGCGGAAGAGGCCTTACGAAAGAGTGAATCCAGATTCCGTGATCTGGCCGACAATATGTCACAGTTCTCCTGGATGGCGGACGAGAAGGGACTGATTTTCTGGTACAATAAACGCTGGTTTGAATACACGGGCACGACGTTGGAAGATATGCAGGGCTGGGGCTGGAAGAAAGTGCACCACCCCGATCATGTGGATCGTGTGGTCAAACGCATCCAGCATTCCTGGGACACAGGCGAGATTTGGGAAGACACATTTCCTTTGCGCTCGAAAGAAGGGGAATATCGCTGGTTTCTTTCGCGTGCCGTACCGATTCGCGATCAGGCAGGCAATATTCTGAGATGGTTTGGAACCAACACGGATATCACCGAGCGAAAACAATCGGAACTGGCGATTAAGCTGAGTGAAGAGCGATTGCGAAATGCTGCTGAGGCTGCCGGATTCGGAATGCTGCATGTTGATCTGATAAAAGACACGGTCTCTTATTCTCCTGAAATGAAGCGGATGCTGGGGCTGCCTGAAGACGCAGATCAACACATGCACGTGGGAGATATTCCGGATTGGATTCATCCTGACGACCGTGAAGCTTATTCGATGCACTTCCAGCAGCTGACCGGGTTACCGGAAGGTATGAACAATAGCCTTGACCACCGGATTATTCGTGCCGAAGGAGAGACACGCTGGGTTCGATTACATGTCAAGCCGGTCTTTACAGGTAGCGGGAAGCGAAGAAAAGCGATACAAATCATCGGCACTCTGCTGGACATTACCCGTCAACGCCAGTTTGAACAGTCGCTCAAAGAAGCACGCGAGATGGCGGAAGCGGCGAACGAAGCCAAGAGTGCATTTCTGGCGAATATGAGTCATGAAATCCGTACTCCCATGACTGCGATTTTGGGTTACGCCGATCTGGTGTCTGATCTCGTCGAAAATGAAGAAGCGGCCGCGCACCTGCGAACGATTCGTCACAACGGCGATTTTCTCTTGGACATCATCAACGATATTCTGGACTTATCCAAGATCGAGGCTGGCAAGCTGGACATCATTCGTGAGCGATTTGCACCAGATCGCCTCGTAGAAGACGTTCGCTCGATTATGGAAGTCAGAGCGACAGAGAATCAGTTGCAGCTGGATGTCACCTATCAAGGTCAGATCCCTGCGGAAATTGAATCCGACCCGAAACGACTGAAACAAATTCTGATCAACCTCGTCGGCAACGCGATCAAGTTCACGATGAAAGGGAGTGTGAAAGTTGTTGTCTCATACAGCAGTCACACACTTCAATTTGAAATTATCGATTCCGGCATCGGGATGACGAAACGTCAAATGAAGCGATTGTTTCAACCGTTCTCTCAAGGCGATCATACGGTCAATCGCGAGTTTGGCGGCACGGGTCTTGGTCTCGCGATCAGCCAGCGGTTGGCAGCAATGCTCGGTGGTGAAATCAGCGTGGAAAGTGAGAGTGGAAAGGGGAGTACCTTCACCGCGTCAATCGATACCGGTGATATCGAAGGTGTGAGGATGATTCAGCCCACGCTCATCGCAGAATCAATCAATCAATCTGAGACAGCAGAAGAATTTATCCTTGACTGTCACGTCCTTGTCGTCGATGACCGCCGTGATATTCGCTTTCTCAGCAGACGTTTTCTGACACAAGCGGGTGCGAAAGTAACCGAGGCCGTCGATGGTGAGCAAGCGGTTGAAATTGTGACCGAAGCGATGCAGAAAGAGTTTGTCTTTGATCTGATTCTGCTGGACATGCAGATGCCGAAACTCGATGGCTATGAGTCCGCCAAACAGCTGCGCAAACTCGGCTACACGGGACCCATCATTGCCTTAACCGCGGATGCCATGCAGGGAGACATGACCCGTTGCATCGAGTGTGGATGTAATGATTATCTGAGCAAACCGATTGACAGATTCATCATGCTTCAGATGGTCCAGCGGTATATTAACTCTTAGCCTGTCTCCAGGGCCGAACACGTCTTATGGAACTGAAACAGCCTAATGCCGGGTTGAATTTTGGCAGCACTGCGAGATTTACCGTGGGCCAGCAAACTCAAGCAGGCCTGGAAAAAACGGAACCGCTCGCGGGTCTCCGTTCGTGCCAGTGCTCTGTCCAGATGATTGATGTCACAGATCACAGATCACAAATTGTCCCATATTGTCTAAATGCTCGGTTTTCTGTGTACTCAATGTGCAATTCAGTATACAATTGATGGTCCCAATGGGTACCGTTCCCAAGACGTATTAAATGCTCGGAGCGATGCCAATCAATTTTTGCCTGCATGACTTCTGATTTATTTCTTCAAGAGGATTTCACTCGATGTCAACATCACGACAAATTACGCGCCGCAATTTTCTCCAGGGAGCCGCTTTCGCAGGGGCTGCCGGTATCTTCTGTCCTTCGGCTCATCGCGCGTTCGGTTACCAGTCACCGAATGACCGCCCGGTCTTTGCAACCATCGGTTTGCGAAACCAGGGTTGGGGGATCACTTCGAAGTCGTTTCAATTCGCAGATTTCGCGGCACTCGCTGACGTCGATGCGACTGTTCTAGCCGACAACGTGGCAAAAACAGAAAAGAAGCAGGGCAAGAAGCCGGACGCTTACAAAGACTATCGGAAAGTTCTCGATCGAAAAGACATTGATGCCGTCATGATTGCCACGCCCGACCATTGGCACACCAAGATCGCAGTCGAAGCAATGTACGCAGGCAAAGACGTCTACTGTGAAAAACCGTTGACGTTGACGATTGACGAAGGCAAACTGATTGAAAAGGTCGTCAAGGAAACAGGACGCGTCTTCCAGGTTGGTACAATGCAGCGCTCGGAATCAGGACAGCGGTTCCTGCAGGCGGTCGCTCTGGTGAAGGATGGACGCATCGGCACAGTCAAAAAAGTGACCTGCGGTATTAATGGAATGGAAGCTTCCCCCGTCATTCCAGTGGCTTCTGTTCCCGAAGGGATCGATTACGAATTCTGGCTGGGGCCAGCACCCAAAGTGGATTACCGGGCGCTTCCCCAAATGCGCGAAGGTTACGGCGGTGGCGTTCCGCTCTACAGTAACTGTCACTATTCCTTCCGTAACTGGCATGAGTACTCCGGTGGAAAACTGACGGACTGGGGCGCGCATCACGTTGACATTGCCTGCTGGGCCCTCGGTGCTACCGATACGGGACCGAGCAAAGTGACGCCGCTCGATTTCACGTTGCCGGTAGAATACAAGGATGGAAACCCGGTGGTTCACGATCAGTATAACACCGCCACCAAATTCAACATCAAAGTCGATATGCCGAATAATGTCGAAATGATTATCACCAGCGAAGGCGACAACGGCATTCTCTTTGAGGGCACGAAAGGTCGGTTCTTCGTCAACCGCGGTAAGATTGTCGGAGCGCCTGTTGAGGACCTCAAAAACAATCCACTGCCGGAAGGAGCCATCGAAGCAGTTTACGGCGGCAAAGTCAGCGCGAATCACACCGCCAACTTCATCGAGGCCATGAATTCCCGCAAGCAGCCGATTTCCGACGTCTGGTCGCATAATCGTATGCTGGAAATCTGCCACCTCTCGAACATCGCCATGCGACTGGATCGTGGACTCAAGTGGGATCCGGTCAAGCGAGAGATTCTTGACGACGCCCAGGCAAACTCGTTCCTCTCTCGCGAAAACCGCAAGGGTTACGAAATCAACATGTAGTCTGTTAAGCATTCAAAAAACAAAGGCTCGCAAACACCTTATCTACAGGGGTTTGCGAGCTTTTTTTATTGAATGTGGCGAGATCGAATAGCGCGGCCTGCGCGGTGCGCTTCGCGTCTCGTTACGCGCAGTTGATCCACAATTGAGGATGCTAAGCAGCGAGAGCAAATCGTGACTGGCTTTATCCCGCCTGATGAACCGGATCAACGGCGAGAAATTGCCGAATCGATGTTTCAAAATGGCGACTGGAATTTCTCAGTGATCGCTATCAGAAATTTTAACTCGGGTACAGGGGCAAATAATTGGTCACTCAATCTTGTGACTGGTGGCATTCAAGGTGCAGGTCAGAGGCGGGGCGCGAGTTAATTTCACAACGACTTATTGTGGGAAAATCGACTCGAAGGCGATGATATTTTTATCGTTCTCAGCAAGTGAGTTTGATGCACCAATTCGATGAATAATGAACAATTAAGGAATTTTTCATTCAACATATTTGCCTCTTTTATATTACCTGGTTTACCTATTTTTGCGGCGAGTTTGAGGTTTTTGTGAAAGTTCGCGAAATCTTACTTTTTGTATAGATTCGATCAGCTAAAGACGGTACTTTCCTCGGATGGTGTGATGCAAAAGTACACATCAATTACTGTCGAGACACAGTAGAAAACAATGTATATGGATCTTCTGATCAATGTGGTTATTTCAACTTGATCAGTTGGCAAAACGATACTAACTATTATGCCACTACTGAATTGCAAGGAGTTGCACCGTGCTCATATCCAATTGGCTGAACGCTTTAGTTTCCCGGATCCGTCGCCGTCCGCGCTATAACTCCCGTGCCCGACGCGCCCTCCGCAAACGCTGGCAAGTCGTTCAGCAGAACCGACTGACCACGGTCGACCCCCTCGAAGAACGCCAGATGCTGACAACCACCATCTACCTGGATTTCGGTCAAGGGTTTAGTAGCGGGGAGTTGAATACGACCGTCTATGATCTGGCTACAATTGATGGATTAGGAAATGGTTATGGAACAGGAACTTATCTGGGTGGTGCAGGACCAGACGGAAATAAACTGCAAGATAGTGATGGATTAACCCTTTCAAATTTGGAATATGACTTCGATGGCAATGGGATTACTAATACTGATGACCTGATCGCGTTAGCGAATTCAGTAAAGGCAGTCATTGAATCGACACTGGAACCGTTTGATATAGATGTACAAATTGCGGCTGCCAATAGTCTCACTGATGCTGCCAATACGATGCATTTCAATGACTGGCCTGACGGTTTAGGTCCCAATGACACAGGCGAGAATGATGCCTATGTTTTCGTGACAGAAATGTGGTCAAGTAGATTTGGTGATGGATCTCCGGGGAGTGTTGGATCTGTTGGTATAACACTTGGTACCAATGGAGCAGCCGCTCGCAGTGATTTAGAAGAGAGTGTGGATGTTAATGGCATACCCGTTTACGGACAAGGTAATCAGCGAGATGAAGCTGTGATGGCTTTTGCAGATACCATCTTTTCCTCAACCAATGGAACGCAGGGAACGATTGAGTTCAACAAGAATTTTACCCAACGGCTTGCTTATACAATAACGCACGAAGCATTTCATACATTCAGCCTGCGGCATACCACCGAGGAACTCTCTTATGGAGACGTGATTCTGCAAGGGAGTGAAAATACGTTTCGCGAAGATCCATTTATTGTCACTCGCTTTGACCTCGATCGCGCTGAAGCCTTGATGGTTACGAACGAGAACAACTACGAATTGATCGCAAACGACTCGGACATCGGCCTTCGCGATAGCAATGCAAATATGATCCCAGACGTTGCCTATGTGACGGGAACTGGCGCTCATGACCGAATTACGATCACCAAAGGCACCGGAACGAGTATCGATGTGCTCGTTGAAGCTTTTTCAGATCACGCCATGACCTCATTGTTGGTCACACCTGAATCTTATTCGATTAATTTAGACTTAGAATCTGAAGGGACGCTACTGATCGATGCCGGCTATGGTGATGATGTAATTCTGATTGATTCAACGATCGATGCACTAATTCGCGTACGAGGTGGTGGTGGCAGTGATATTTTAAGATTCACTGGCACTCCCGATCAGATCTCTCATTCTGTTGATGAAGAGTTTACAGTTATATCTCTAGTAAAAACAAATGGTACGACTGTTACATTTCAGTCTGAAGATGTGGAACTGATCGACGATCGAACTCAACAGATATCAGGAACGATTTCGTCAGCAGTAGTACAGACCGGGAGCAGCGACGACAATTTAAACATATACTCTTTAACTGTTGATGGCTCTGAAACTTATTTCATTCAGTCCGATCGGAAAACGGTTGGCTTTAATCGTACTTCACTTTCTATCGATACTGAAAGTGGAAATGATTCCATAACCATTTATGATGATCTCATCTTGGACGATCTACAGCTCACTGCAGAGACTATCAGTTTGAATGCACATTCAATTACCACATCAGAAGATCAGACTTACAATGGTGATATCAAACTCGGTACGGATACGACGCTAAATGGAAATAATGTCACCTTGAATGGTACGGTTGACACACGAAACTTGGGAGATGTAAATGATTACTTCCTATCTGAAATCGATTATTCATGGGATGATATTTCAGGTAGCGGAACGGCCTTAAATCTAACTTTAGATTCTTCTTATAAAGCTGAATCAGGCTTGCTCAATCTGGGATTTGACTTTCAGTTTTTTGAGAATCTTTATTCCGGAATCTATGTCAATGCCCATGGTTTCGCCACATTTACTGGGAATCAGGCTTTTAGTGTGAATCCCAGCGGTATCCCTGCTTTACAAACGCCCAATAATCTGATCGCTGGATGGTGGAGCATTTTAGATCCCGGCACAGGAGGAGAGGTCTATTATCAAGTGCAGGGTGCTCCTGGGGAACGCGTATTTGTCATTCAATACGAGAGTATTAATCACCTGCTGTACTCAAATAACAATAACACCCCGAACGACCCGACCGATGATACTGTGCTCGATAACGCTGCCCCGGTATCCTTTCAGATCAGACTGTATGAGTCTGACAGTAAAATTGAAGTACATTACAAAGACGCTCCCGAGAATCCCTCTACAGTTGACAAAAAAAGCTGGCCTCATTGGGCAGGGATTGAAAACATAACTGGTTCGATTGGTGAAACCTTACCTGTATCTGTTACTTTAAATGGAATCATTCAACGATCTTTTCGCTATAAAGCTCTGTTGCCACTGACCGATGTTGTAGATCTAACCATTCAAACTAGCAACAATGGTAGCACCATCTTCAACGGCACCGTCGGCGGCACGAATGCGCTTGGCAATCTTACCACCAATAGCGACGGCACAACGGTCATCAATGGCGATATTACCTTGAGTTCCGGACATACTCTGGATCTCAATGACGCCGTTGTTCTAGGGAACGACGCTACAATTACCGCCTCACAAATCAATGTGCACAGCACACTGGAAGGGGTGTCGCATCTGACGCTGGATCCGACATCGAATCTGACGTTTGTCTCCAGTTCGACATTCCGCGTGGTACTCAACGGAACCAACGCCGTCACTCAATATGATCAACTTACTTTAACAGACACCATTGATCTTACTGGATCGACCCTCGATGTGGTGCTGAATGCTTATACGCCTGCCGACAATACCAGCTACACGATTATTAAAAATAATTCAGCGAATCCGATCCAGGGTACGTTTAACGGGCTGCAGGAAGGTGCTGACATCACATTCGGCAGCACCACTTTCAGAATCAGCTATACCGGCGGAGATGGGAACGACGTCGTCTTAACGGCAAACACCTCCGATCCGTTTGTGACCTCGATCCAAACCTTAGGAAGCCCTGTCTCGAATTCTTCTGTGGTTTATTTTAATATTTATTTTTCTGAAGATGTTTCAGGATTTCAGGAAGATTACCTCGATCATTTGGTTCTTCAATCAACGGGAACGCTGGCAGGAGCTGCCATCTCCAGTCTTTACGTTTACAATAATCATTCTTATCGAGTCAGTGTAACTACCGGACAAAAAACAGGCACAGAATCGGGGACTCTGAGTCTGCAGTTGCTGGATACCGACACGATTACTGACAATCACGGCAACCCGCTGGGGGGAATTGGTGCCGGCAACGGTGACTTCGTTACAGGTGCCGTTTACACAATCGACTTCATTGCCCCTGATGCCCCTGTGATTACAAGTTTCAGCGAAGATACCGGTCTCAGCGATAGCGATCGCATTACGAACGACGCGACACCGATCTTCGCCGGTACAGCAGAAGCCGGGAGTTCTATCCGGGTCAGGCGTTCTGATACCAATTCGATTATTGCAACAACCGTCGCCGATGCGCAAGGTAACTGGTCTGCTCAATCCTCTAACCTGAGTTCTGGAAATTATACATTCACAGCAACGGCTACGGATGTTGCCGGGAACGAGGGCGATCCGTCTTCAGATCTTACGCTTACGATTGATCTTGAAGTCGATGTTCCGGAATTTACGGGACTCTCTGCCGGTGATTCCGGTACCGCAGGAGACCTGATTACCAATCAAGAAACATTTACACTTCAAGGGACAGCAGAAGCCAATCACCAAGTCACCGTTTACCAGGATCAGACAGCATTGGGTACGGTAAACGTTGATGTTTCAGGCATTTGGAGCTTGGAATACACGGCCACCAATGGTGATGGCATTTATGTTTTCACCGCTGTGACAACTGATGTGGCAGGAAACGACAGTGATCCTTCTGCTGAATTTTCAGTCACGCTTGACAACATCTCTGAAGCGCCCGTTATACTTGGGATCAGGGATGACACCGGGATCGATGGCACCAACAATATCACACAAGATCAGCAGTTGAAAATAATCGGGACAGCTGAAGCGGGCAGCACTGTCACCATCTATCGTACCGATCTCGGCTCCGATCTGAATCTGGGCACAGCATTAGCCGATGCAGCAGGAAATTGGACATTTTCCTATAACGAAGTACTGGCATCCGGAACAACAGCAAGTCCTGAGACGTATACTTTCAAAGCAACGACTCTCGATGTCGCCGGCAATCCCGAATCGGCATTCAGCAATGTACTCTCAGTTAAAATTGTCAACGATTCTGAAGAAGACGCCGCAGTCCGTGTCGACCTGCGCGTTGTGACAGGTGAGACAAACACGGATACAAACGGTGAAGCCGCTAACTTGCCGGACAACGTACAATACCTGGATGAGTGGGGCAGCTACTGGGTCGAGATCTGGCTCAGCACACCTTATACATTCGATGCGGGTACCCCTGGTATTAAATCGGCGGACATCGATTTACTTTATGATACTGAGTTCACCACCGCCACAGAAATCGTCTTCGGTTCTGCATTTGAAATAGGGCAGGGCTACGAAATAGGTACATATCTCGATGCGGAAACAGGGGTGACCTATGATACGGGTAGTATCACAAATATTTCAGCAACAGTCGATACTACCAACACCACGGGATTGGGGGTGAGCCAATATGTCCTGTTTGCCCGTGTGAAATTTGAATCTACGTACAACGATGATGTCCCTCTGGAAATCGTTCCCTATGATCATGAAGATGCCATTGCAAGCGGCATCGTAACTCGTAGTCTGGTCACAGCGAATCCTGATTTTAGTGTCTCCATCAATGAAATTGTAAATGACTCTGACCGGACATTGTATTCTGGTGGCCTGGGCGCATTTGTCGGAGAGTTACCCACAATCGAGATGCTTCCCAATATCTATGATTACAACGACAGTGGCCGTGTTGATTATAGGGACCTGGTTATTTTTGCATCAACTTATAACCAAAAGGTAACCGATTCCGTCAACGTAAATAATCAGCTCAATCAACGTGTCGACACATATTGGCTTATGGATTACGACAAAAGCGGGCAAGTAAACTACAGGGACCTGATAGGACTGGCAGCCGCTTATAATTCAACAAAAACAAGTCCTCATTCAGCGAATTTTCCCAACAATTACCCCGATGTCTGGTTTAATTCTGAGTCAATAATTGTCATTCCGATGTCGTCACTGGTAATCACGAATACAACAGTGAATGAGGACGCAAATACGGTTACCATCGAAGTGACTAACACCCAGCAACTCGCGGCAGGCCTTTCAGTGGATGTGGAAACAACAGGGACGCCACTTGGGTTCTCTGGCCCTGATAGTGCTACGGACGGTACAGACTATGACACCTTCACCGGGACTCTGAATTTTTCAGGAGCCGCCGACGAAAAGCAATACATTACTATCCCCTTGCATGACGACAATATCGTTGAATATGACGAATTGATTTATATAGGCCTCAGTAATCTGCAGTATGCGGGAGAAGGTTTCGTCGATTTTTCCAATTCTGAAGTATTGATTTTGAATGAGGATGTCGCACAGATCAGTATTTCGGATGTGACACAATCCGAAGACGGCACGTTTTCTTTTGAAGTGACGCTCGATAATCCCGCTTCTGAAAATGTCTCAGTCTGGGCGAGCCTCGAAATGGGCACGACAGATGTTTCTGATTTCCTGGATACCAGTGATCAGGCAATTGTGTTCGCTCCAGGAGAAACTTCGAAAACGGTTACCTTCACTCTGGCCGATGATGCGATTGTTGAAGGTTCGGAATCGTTCAATATCATCTTGACCGACCCTCTATTTGCCGGCGAAACAGATGCCACACGTGTCACAATTGCTGATGACACAGGGGTCGGAACAATCAATGATAATGATACCGCACTTCTCTCAATCGATGATCTGGTGATCAACGAAAATCAAGGGACGGCTACGTTTACAGTGACTCTCGATAATGATGTGGACACCTCATTCACCGTAGACTGGTCCACCGCTGATGACACCGCAACAGCCGGCACAGATTATACCGCGGGCTCAGGCACACTGAACTTTACTGGAACTGCCGGCGAAACGCAGACCGTCACGATCACGATCAGTGAAGACTCTGTTGTCGAATTCGATGAATCGTTTTTTGTCAATCTCAGCAACGTGCAGGCATCGGGCAGGAACGTCACGCTTGCAGACAGTCAGGGAGCAGCTTCAATTACGGACAACGACAATGCAACGCTGTCGATTTCCAGTCTGACCGTTAATGAGAGTGCCGGTACGGCGACATTTACCGTCACATTAGATAACGTGCTTCAAGAGGCAGTGTCTGTCGACTGGTCCACCGCCGATGATACAGCAACAGCCGGTATTGATTATACCGCGGGCTCTGGCACATTGAACTTTACAGGAACTGCAGGCGAAACTCAGACCGTCACGATCACGATCAGTGATGACTCTGTTGTCGAATTTGATGAATCGTTTTTTGTCAATCTCAGCAACGTGCAGGTATCAGGCAGGAACATCACGCTTGCGGACAGTCAGGGCGAGGCTTCGATTACGGACAATGACAGTTCGACGCTGTCGATTGCCAATGTGACTGTTGATGAGAATGCCGGTACGGCGACATTTACCGTCACCTTAGATCAGGCGGTGCAGGCAGGAGTGTCTGTTGACTGGTCCACCGCGGATGGCACTGCAACTGCCGGCACGGATTATACCGCGGGCTCAGGCACACTGAATTTCACCGGAAACGCAGGGGAAACGCAGACACTTACCGTTTCCCTGATTAACGACACGACCGATGAGCAGACAGAAACGTTTCTGATCAACCTGAGTAATATTCAACTGCCACATGCAGGTATTACGATCGCAAACCAGGGACAGGCATCCATTACGGGCAACGACGGTGGTCCAACCCTCACTTTCGATGGCACGACCGGAGCCGATGATTTTCTGCTGCAATTGAACGCCGATGGGGTCACCCTGGAAGTCTGGGAGAATTCGTCGCTGGTTTATGCGGAACTGCTGACAACGGTCACGGAGATTAATATCAATGGTGATGCCGGCGTTGATACGCTCACGGTTAACCTGAGCAACGGTCTGCCATTCCCATCGGGAACAATCAATTTTGATGGCGAAGCCGACGGCGGTTCAATCATCCTGGAATCGGGCAACTATGC
>TARA_R110002111_G_scaffold92090_2_pt1 | contig 72790 bp, 68 predicted proteins | sample TARA_R110002111 | Tara Oceans TARA_R110002111 (sample SAMEA4397363) | marine metagenome | biome: Polar Biome; feature: [ZZZ] marine water layer (ENVO:01000295); material: water (ENVO:00002006), including particulate matter (ENVO:01000060) such as... | depth 199 m
CGTGACCTGCAACGGGTACGACCCGGTCGCTGCATCCAATGTTTCGATGGAGATGGGCGATACCATCGACATTCACGACGACATGTACGAATGCGCACGCGATTGTGACGCGATCGTGATCTCGACGGACTGGCCTGAGTTCAAGAGCCCGGACTTTGACAAGCTCGCGAGCGTGATGAAGGGCAAGGTCATCTTCGATGGTCGCAACCTGTACCGCCGTCAGCATCTGGGTGAGCTTGGGTTCCATTACTACTCGGTCGGGCGGACCCCGATTACCCCAACCACCTAAGCTGGTTCAAAACGAGAATGAAAAAGGCGACCCGAGTCATTCGGGCCGCCTTCTTTATTTAAAGATGTCTCGTACTTATGCGCGGCGACGGCGTGAGACGCCGAGGCATCCGAGACCGAGCAGTGCCAAGCCGCTGGGTGCTGGGACGATCGCGACATTGTCGAGGTCGAAGTCTGCGATGAGTTCGGTATCCAAGCCATCAGGACGGAACGCTGAGACTTGCAAGTTGCCGACGGCTTCCATAACTGCATTAAACGCTGCTGGGGTCGGGGCGCCTTCGATGGTCAGCAGTGGGTTCCCGAAGAACAGGTCGAAGGTGAGGTGGGTCCATTCGCCGGAGACGGTCGATGAGCTGGATTCGACCGCGAATGCTGGGAAGTTTGCTGAGCTGGCAACGCGGAGCGCGATGTCCAGATCGACACCCGCGTTGTGACGGAAATCGAACTCAACGGTGGTGATGCCGCCGGTGAGGTAGTTGCCGACGAATGCGTCGCCCGATGCGTCTTGATCGTCTTGCCCGCGGAGCAGGGTGATCCCGAATGGTCCAGCGGTGTTCAGGTCGAGTTGCGAGCTGATGTATGCGCTGTTGTCGATCGAACCGGTTGCGTTCCAGGTGGTGGGGGTGAATGCACCCGATACCCAGTTGTTTGCTCCGGACTCAAAGGTTTCGGTGTACGAAGTCACCGATGCCGACGCGGTCAGTGAAACCGCGGCGATGGTCAAAATAGTTGCTGTTGCCTTCATGGCGTTCTCCTCAGGTGTTGGGAATAAGTTCCCGTCTGTAAAACAAATCAGTTGCTTGAAAACTCGGACAGGAATGCGGAAACATCGAGAAAGTTGAAACCGCAGTCGCCGTTGATATCCGCGGCGACATCGCCGTTCCCAAAGTCGCTCAAGAATGCGGAAACATCGAGGAAGTTCTTGGAACCGTCCCCGTTGTAGTCACCGAACGAACCCACGCGAGCGCGGATATCAAGGGTCGCGGCGTATCCGAAGATCTGCGCGAGTGGGTTCTCTTTTGTATAGAAGATCGGGTAGTCGCCTTCGCCGCCGCCGGGGCCTCCGGATGCAGGGGACATCGCCGAGACGATAAAGCGGAGTTCTCCGCGATCGAGCATGCGTGCGAGCTCGTCGCGGGCGCCTGCATCGCAAGGTGTAAAGGTAAAGCTGATCGTGGTGTCCGCCGGGACCAGATCCCCTGTTGTGAGTAGATCGCTTGTGCCGATCGCGAGCGGGACCGCGTTGAACTGCTCCTTGACATGGTTCGAGATGTTCTGCGCGAATCCCTCGTTGTCGAAGATCGCTGCGAATACATTCCGCATCCCCTGAGCCGGTGCGACTTCTGGGACGCTCCCGAACGAAGAGTTCTCGAAGAATGTGCTCTGGCTAATCCCAGGCTTGTATCCGGGGAGGAACAGGTTGATCGGGTGACCGGGATCCAGATCGTTTGGTTCGCCGTCGACGCCGTAGGTTGTGTAGTCGTCGTAGGAGTCGTCGTAGACGAAACCGTTGTCGTTTGCGATGGTCATCGTGACGGTGATGTCATGGACGCGGTACTGGTCTGATCCGAGCGACGGAGCGAACTCGGTCGAGGTGTCAAACCCGACCAAGACCTGCGCGTCGTGGTCGTCGAAGCCTTCGAGGAGCGGTGCTCCGAAGACGGACATCTCGAAGCGGGTGCCTGGTGAGCCGTTGAATGGGTACATCCAGCGGTCGAGGGAGGGCGAGTCGTATTGGGTTTCGATCAGCTGTGCGTGTGCTGCGGTGGCGCAGATCGCGAGTGGGATGAGTGGGAGCAGACGGGTCGTTTGAATCCTCATATCGAATCTCCATGTGTGCGGACGGCGTTTTTTGCGCGGTGCCGATCAATCTCAAGTAAATTTTCAGCAAACCGGGATTTCGGTTTGCAAATCGGGTTGAACATGCGAATCATTGAGAATGAGTCTCAACATGTCAAGGAGTTGGCAGAGAAAATGAGATTGCGTCTCAATAACGAATCAGGTCAGCCATTGATGATTCCGAAAGTATGAGCAAAGGAACGCCATGAAGAACAACCCCTCAACCCACTCCAGAGCGTTCACGCTGATCGAGTTGCTTGTGGTGATTGCCATCATTTCTGTCCTGATCGGGATTCTCCTCCCGGCACTCGGTTCCGCACGCGCCAGCGCCCGTGCCGTCCGCGAGCAAGCGGGCATGGCGCAGCTGCTCGTCGCATACCAGATGTATGCCGACGACAACCGAGGCAAACTCCTGACCGGGTTCCTCTCCAACGACCATTGGACAACGATGGTCAAGGATCACAATGAACCCAAAGACCTCCGAGGCAACTCAGTCGGTGCAATCGCAGGCAAGCGGTATCCATGGCGGCTCATCCCATACCTCGATTACCAGTTCGACGGCATTTATCTCGATCCTACCGTCACCGAATCAATCGCGTCCTCGCTCAATGCTGAGAGCAACTCGTTGAATGATCATGCACTTCAGTATGTCGCGTCGCTGTACCCATCCTTCGGGCTCAACTCCTACTTCGTCGGTGGTGGGGCGAATGGCGACAATCTCCCCTGGTCCGAAGCGGGCCGGCGGGTCTTCGGGAAGATGCATGTGGACAAACTCCATCAGGTCCGCCGTCCAAGCTACCTCATGAGCTTCTCCACGGCACGCTCGATCGCTGAACCCTCGCTCCTTCCCGGATACGGCTCAGTCGAGGGGTACTTCATCGTCAAGCCGCCGCAACTGTACTCGACTTCTGGCCGTCAGTGGGAAGACGCGTACTCGGAGAACACCGAGCATCCTGAGTCCAACTCCGGCGGTGTTTCGCTCCGTCACAAGGGCAAGGGCATCGCGGGGATGCTCGATGGGCACGCGGAGCAGTGGGACTGGGATGAGTACAACGACATGCAGCACTGGTCCAACAACGCGACGAGCGAGGATTGGGAAGTCCAAGCCCGACTGCCGTGACCTCTGAGCCGATTTGACCTACGCTCCCTGCATGAGTGAACGGATCGACCTTATCAACGAACTCCAGTGGCGCGGACTCCTCAAGGACTGCACCGATATCGACGGCTTGCGCGATCACCTCGCGGACCCCGACAACAATCCACGCAAGGTCTATTGCGGGTTCGATCCGACCGCTGATTCGTTGACCATCGGAAACCTTGTGCCGATCATGCTCTTGGCGCATGTCAAGCGTGCGGGACACTCGCCGATCGTGGTGATGGGTGGGGGGACCGGGCTGATCGGTGACCCATCGGGCAAGTCCGCCGAGCGTCAGCTCAATACGGTTGAGACGATCGCGGGCTTCATCGACAAGCAACGGCCGATCTACAGCACCGTCCTCGACCAGATCGAAGGGCCGGACCATCAGATCCTCAACAACCACGACTGGCTCAAGAACATCTCATACATCGAAGCGCTCCGCGACATCGGCAAGCATTTCAGTGTGAACATGATGATGCAGAAAGAGTCCGTCAAAGAACGGCTCAACAACCGCGAGCAGGGCATCAGCTACACCGAGTTCTCGTACATGATCCTGCAGTCTTACGACTTTGCGCATCTGTACGAGGAAATGGGCGTCACCGTGCAGCTTGGTGGGAGTGATCAGTTCGGGAACATCATTGCTGGGGCCGATCTGATTCGGCGTCAGACTGAGGACCGCGAGTTTCGGCGTAAAGCAGAATCCGGTGAAGAAGACGCAAACATAATTGTGTATGATGAAAGATGGTTTGGCCTCACCGCCCCCCTCGTTCAAAAAACCGACGGCGGCAAGTTTGGCAAGACCGAGAAGGGCGCGATCTGGTTGACCGCCGCGCGGACTTCGCCCTACGCGTACTACCAGTTCTGGCTCAACGCGACGGACGAAGACGCACGCGGTTGGATCAAGGTCTTCACCCTCATCGATCAATCAACAATCGAATCGCTCATCGCGCGACATGACGAGAACCCCGGCAAGCGGGAACTCCAGCGGACACTCGCTCAAGAAGCGACGCGGATTCTGCATGGTCAAGCCGCGATGGAGAATGCGGAAGCCGCGGGCAAAGCGTTGTTCAGCGGCGACATCAGTTCGCTCGACGAACAAACCATGATCGAAGTCTTCGCGAGTATCCCGACGACCGAGCACAGCAAAGCGGAACTTGCTGAAGGGCTGGACATGGTCGAGATGCTCAAGTCCACCAAACTCGCAGCGTCCAACCGTGAAGCACGCGACTTCCTCAACGAGGGATCGGTTTCGATCAACGGCGAGAAGATCGACGCGGACACCAAAGTCACCGAGGCAAACCTACTCCACGGCTCGTTCATCGCGATCCGTCGGGGCAAGAAAAAATGGCACTTAACCCGTTGGAACGCATAGGGTCAAGTGCCACTCGAGGTCAGTGCTACAGGAGGGTGAGCACTGAGAGAACAAATCTGGTGTTGTTATGGGCAGCCCGCTCCGAACGCTGCGAGGAATGCACTCACATCAAGGAAGTTGAAGCTGCCATCAGCTTCGAAGTCCGCGACTGGGTCCATGCTCCCGAATGCGGAGAGGAACGCAGAGACATCGAGGAAGTTCAAGCTCCCGTCGCCGGTCAGGTCCGCTGCGCAGCTGCTCACGCCGAGCGTGCCGTCCGCGTTGATGTTGTGGGTTTCGAGATCCGCGACACCGAAGTCACCGACCTGCCATCCCGCGATGAGGAACCCGTCGCTGCTGACGGTGGTGGTCAAGCGTGCGCGTTCTGCGGAATCTGAAGCGACCGCGACGGTGCCTCCTGCCCATGCGTCGGTGCCATCGGGTTTGACAGCGTGCGCGAGGACTTGTTCGAGACCGAAGCCGCCGGCGTTTTCGATCCATGAGACGACGAGGTTGCCGTCGAGTACATTGGTGTTGATCGTACCGGATTCGAGCGTGTCGATCGCGGAGATGACTTTGCCGCCGTCGGTCCAGAGTCGTGCGCCCGATGCGTCGATGCGTTGTGCGTAGACGCCGTGGTTGCCTTGGTTGTTGTCAAGCTCAACCCACGAGACATAGACCGAATCGGTTGCTGGGTCATAAGTCGCTGCTGGTGAGACCCGTTCGCGGAGTACTGTGGAAGCGACCGCGCCGTCGTGTGGGAACGCTTCGCTGCCATCGCTGAGGATGTGCTGGGCGTAGACATTGAGGCCATTGGCGGTGTCGTACCACGAGAAGACCGCGCCACCCGAGCCGTCAGCGACGAACTCAGGGTAGTTGCCGAACTGTAGTGAACCGCCATCAAAGACCGCGGCGGGTGATGCCCACGCTTCGGTCCCGTCGCTTGCGATTTTCTGTGCGTGGAGGTGCTTTGGTCCGAGGAAGAAGCCGTACTGGACCCATGACACGATGACCGCGCCGTTGTCTGAGCGGTGCATGGAAGCGACATTGATGGATTGCCCACCCGGATCGGAGAGCGCGGTGGTCCAGACGGTGCTTCCCATCTCGTCGATCTGTGCGAGGTTGGTGTCGAGGTTGTTGATCCAACCAACCACGGCTTTGCCATCGCTGGTCGACGCGATGTCTGGTGAGTGGATTGAGTCGGCGCTGTTTCCCAGCTGGACGCCGTTGGCTCCCCAGAGTGCGGTGCCGTCGGGGGCGATGCTTTGTGCGGTGACGACGACACCACCGAAGCGGTCGTCGCGGAATGCGAGGACCGCGTTTCCGTTGGAGTCTACATCGAGACCGTAGTCTTCGGTCGAGGAGAAACCGCGATCCGCGATGAGGATGCCGTTGTGCGCCCACATCTCGTTGCCGCTCGCGTCGAGTCGTTGGAGGCGGACATCGTACCCAACTTCGCTTGAGTACCAGCTGATGTAGCATCCGCCGTCGAGGGTGGGGACCATCTTGGGCTGGACCTGCTCGCCTGAGCCGTCTGCGACAACCTGGTGGATGGTGGAATCATCCGACCACTGTGCCAATGCCGGGGTTCCGGCGGCAGCAATCAGTGCCATGGCGATGAAGGCTGTTGATTTCGTGTTCATAAATGCTTCTCCTGGGCTCAGATCTCTGGGTCTGAGGCGATTTTGAGGACCGATCGGAGTTTCGACACATCCGTGACTCCGGTAGCGACGAGGATAACGGTTTTTTTTCAGAATAAAAGTGTAATTTATTACAAAAGGCAGTAAAATACGAAATAGGTGAAAACTCCGCGCCTGAGGAGATTCGATACGATACACCTGTACAACAGAGGTAGGTAGTTCTTTGGATAGATCACATCGACAAGAAATCAGCGTAACCGCGCCACAAGAATCTGAACCTCAAGAGGTTGCGGATCGTCTATGTTCGAGCATCGGTCTCGTTCTGAGTGGTATACCAGACTGTTCGATGCGTCCAACTGATATCGCTCGGCTGCTGGGGGTCTCCCGCGTCATGGTCGGACGCGTCCTGAGCAACATCGCGAAGGAAGAATATTCTGAGACCCTGATCGGGATTCCGGGTCCTGAAACGCTTCGGCTCATCCTGAACGCGGCGGCACACGCAGGGGTGGATCGGCTCGAGGTCGAGTCCGCGCTGGATGCGGTGGATTCGTTTGATCAGCTCATCCGCGAGCGATTCGGAACGCGAGGCGCGATGAGCGCCGCACTGAGCACTGGGCACACGGATGAACGGGAACGGTTCGAGCATTCGAGCCGGTATCAAGCGTTCAAAGGGATGAGCAGCATCCTCGGTGTTGAGAGCAAGGTTTGGCTAACCTCGATGATGATGACGCCGAATGCGGAATCTGAATCGAGTCTCGATGTGACCACCATCCATGGCACAACAGGGTTGCGACAACTCCGACCCAACATCCCGGTCCACTTTGTGTATGGAAAGCCTCCGGAATATTTGACGGGTCGACAGATGCCTGTCCGGATCGAACTCGACCCAGACCTGTTCTTGTCAAATACCCCGGCTCCACTCTCAGTGAGCGAGGAGAACGGGCAAATTATCAACACCTTCGCGCCCGAGGTGATCGGGAAGGACGCGGTCTACGACATGTTCGCGGGTGTCCATGTTCCCAACGGGTCGGGCAGGTTTGCCAAGGAAGGACGCAACTATCGCGGAACCATCGTGACCCCCGATGTCCCGGTGGTGACGCTTGTGAGCGATGTGATCCTCCACAGCGATATTTTCGAAGGCATCGAACCCGAACTGTTCGTCCATAACACGGTTTCCAAAGGCGGCGCCGATATCGAGGACCCCAAGCGTGCGATTGATCGGATCCCTATGACCGAAGAAATCGTGGATCTTGGGTATGGTTTAGAAAACATCGAGATCCCCGAAATCCCGAAGTACGCGCAGATGATCGACTACATGTGCCAGCGATGCGGGACCCGCCCGAGTGACTTTCGCGTGCACCGATTGCAGATCCAGTACCCGGTCTACGGCTTCCAGTATGCGATCGCCTTCAGAGTTCCGCTGCCTTGAGAACCCGAACAATCAATCCATGAAAAAAACCCGGGTCAACCGGGTTGGTCTGCTGAAGTTGTCTGTTCGAATCAGCGTCGACGACGCGCGCCCATGCCGAGGAATCCGAAGGCGACGACTGCGGTCGATGGAGCGGGGACGATCGCGAACGCGAGGTCGTTGAATGTTGGATCGAAGATGGTGTACTCGCCTCCATCGAAGAAGTCGGTCGCGTTGACGAGATCGCCTTGGCTTGAACCCGACCAGACCCACGCATCCCCGAAGGTGTTGTCGAGGGTTGCGCCGACGGAGATCCAGTACTCCACGCCGGCATCCAACGCGAGCGCAGACCCGAGGTTGAGGGTGTAGGCGTACTCGTTGCCGCCGCCGAAGAGGAACGCGCCGGTTGCTGATGCGGTGAGGTTCCCATCTCCGACACTGACGGTTTGGGAGAGCAGCACATTGGCCAGGTCTGGTGCGCCGGCGAGGTCGGAGGTGTAGATCTCGACGGTGTACGAGAGCATGTTGGTTGGATCAGCGAAGTTGAAGTTCTGCGATCCACCCCACCAAGCGATGGAGGTTGCTGAAGCGGCTGTGTCGAGCATGAAGTTATCGGCCATACGCTGGCTGAAGAACTGACCCGAGACGGCGTCAGAGAAGAAACTCTGTGCGGATGGTTGGTCACTGACCTGGCTGTAGATGTCCGCGTTGGCAAAGCCTGAGAGCCCGACAAGGGCAACGAGGGATAGTGCTTTGGTGTTCATGCTGTCTTCTCTCCTGAAAGAATGAGATATCCCAGCGTTCAATGCTGGGTGGTGTCGGAAATGTACCTGAAGAATGGGGGGGTGGGTAGGAAAAACGCCCTTCAAACCGAGAAAAACACCAGTTTGAACACGGCTGATTTCAATCGCGGATTGCGACTGTGATCCTGCTCAGGAGGAAGTCTTACGATCCTCATCGCATACAATCCGGGATGAACAACGCTCCGGAATCAAAGCCCGCCGCCAGTACCAGTTCCAGCGATCACGCGGAGGTGATTGGTCGGGAGTTTGTCGATGCCGCTCGGCTCGCATCCGCGTTTGCTGCTGATGAACACAACGCGATCAAGGTCGCTCACCTCGCGAGTGTGATCGCACAGAGCGTGCAGAACGGTGGCAAGGTCCTCGCGATCGGCAACGGCGGCTCGTGCGCCGACGCGATCCACTTCTGCGAAGAACTCACTGGGCGATACCGAAAGGACCGTCCATCCATTCCCGCGATTGTCTGCGCTGATCCGGGTCACATCACCTGCACTGCGAATGATTACGGTTTCGATCAGGTCTTCAGCCGATGGATCGAAGGACTCGGGAACGAGCACGATGTGCTGATCGCGATGTCCACCTCGGGGAACTCGGTCAACATCATCAACGCGGTCGAAGCGGCACGGAACCAAGGCCTCCATATCGCGTTGTTCCTCGGCAAAGGTGGCGGGGAACTCCGCACCAAGGGCGACACCCGATTTGTTGTGCCGGGTGAGACCGCGGACCGGATCCAAGAACTCCACATGCTCACGCTCCACACGCTGGTCGGCGCGGTCGAGCGGGCGATGGGCTACTGAATCAATCTTCAGGGTAGATCGGCGCGGCGCATGAACCACCTTTGCGCGCGTAGTAATCTTGGTGGTATTCCTCGGCTTCATAGAACTTCGCATCATCCACGCTCCGCAGCTCGGTGGTGATGGTTCGTTTCGACCACCGACCCTCGGCTTGTTGCGCTTGGATGAACGCCTTTGCTTGTTCCATTTGCTCGTCGGAAGTGGTGTAGATCGCGGAGCGGTACTGCGTTCCGACATCGGGCCCCTGGCGGTTGCCTTGGGTTGGGTCGTGGATGCGGAAGAACCATGCGAGCAGGTCGCTGTAGCTCACGATGGATGGATCGAAGTCGACCTTGACGGATTCAGCATGTCCGGTTGTTCCCGAGCAGACCTCGCGGTAGGTGGGGGTCTTTGAATCGTCCCCTCCTTGGTATCCGGAGACGACATCGAGCACGCCGGGGAGCGTTGCGTAGCGGTCCTCGATGCCCCAGAAGCATCCACCCGCGAAGTACGCGGTTTCGAGCTTGGTTGGGAGTCCCATCGCGGGGACCTCGTCGCCCTCTTCGAAGAACTCAAGCGATGCGGAGTTCACGCAGAAGCGGAGGCCGGTGGGTTTGGGACCGTCGGGGAAGACATGTCCGAGGTGACCGCCGCAGCGGGCGCAGGTGATTTCTTCGCGGCGCATGCCCAGCGAGTTGTCCACTTCGGAATCAACATGGTCGGGATCCACCGGCGTAAAGAAGCTCGGCCAGCCCGTTCCGGATTTGAACTTGGAATCGCTCCCGAACAGCGGGAGTTTGCAGAGCCGGCAGTGGTAGACGCCGTCTTTTTTGTTGTCGAGGAGATTCCCACAGAACGGGGCTTCGGTGCCTTCGTTGAGAATCACTTTGCGTTCTTCATCGGTGAGGTCTTTGGCGAGGGTCTGCACGGTTTCTTCACTCAACGGCGTGATGTTGAATCCGGATGCAGAAAACTTGGTCGCGGTATCGTTCATGGTTGATTTCTCGTGTGGGCCAGCGGCCCAGGCGTTGTTTGAAATGGTCATCGCAGCGTACGAAGCGAGCGGGATGGCGAGCCCAAGCAGAGCGAGGGCGGCGTTTCGGATGAGCCGAGGGGAAGGTGTTCGTGGGAAGCGTATCAAAGGATGCTCCTGTCGGGGTGCTGATTGATCAATATACGAACAACGCCGACCAATGGGAGGTTATTCCGACGATTTCTGCATGAGAGACTTCGGTTTGAAATGCTAATCCGATGCTTCTACGGAGAGTTTCTTTCGTACCAAGTCATCGAAAAGCCCCTCTGGAGCGGATTGGCCGGTCCAAAGCTCGAACTGCGCCTCGGCTTGCTTGACGAACATCTGCACGCCATCGATGGTGCGGTACCCGCGTTCCTTCGCGGCTTTGAGCATCGGGGTCTCAATGGGGTTGTAGACGGTGTCGAAGAAGACGGTCTCTGGAGGAAGCGGTGGCATGTCGGGGATGGGGATCGAGAGACCCTCGGGATCGGGGCCGCCGGTCATGCCGACGGGAGTGCAGTTGATGTAGGTATCTGAGTTCTTTGATGGGAGTTCTGTTAGCGGGCTCAGTTTGATCGCACCTTGGAGTATTTCGGCATCTTTCTTAAGTTTTTCAGCTGATTCAAGAGAACGGAATCGAAGATCAATTGATGCACCGAGACCACAAAGAGTCAACGCAGCGGCTCGGGCAACTCCACCAGCACCTGAAATGCTGACTGATGTACCTGAAAACTGAGTCTCAATGCCACCAAGCAGCGAGTGGATTGCGGCGGAATCTGTATTGAAGAGCAGGCGTTCGTGTATCTCGGTTTCGTCAAAGACTAATGGGTTATCAAATGTGTTCGCAACTTTACATCTCTCTACGGCTTCATCCGCCCACCAAATCCCGTTGGATTTCTCGGTTGAATACAGTTTGAACAGATGCTCTTTGTGTGGAATGGTGACACTTGCTCCTGAAAATGAAAGTTCTTGGTGATCGATCATTGCGAGCATCGTCGCCTTGAAGGATTCATAACTCCCCTCCACCGGCATCGGTACATACACCCCGTCCCACCCAATCGCCTCAAACCCCGCGTTGTGCACCAGCGGCGACATAGATTGCGTCACCGGCCAACCGATGATGCCATAGACTTTGGTGGTTGCTGTGATGGAGCGGAAGCGGTAGAGGTTGAGCAGTTCGTCGATCGTCGGCTGTCCCGGCGCGGTCGTCGATTCGCTCCGCAGCGTTGCGAAGGTTAGCAGCCCACCAAACTTGGGCGCGAGGATGCGGCTCATCGTCCCGAACTCGCCCATCCCCAGCGCGATCGTCGGCTTCTGTCGGTCGCGAAGGATCTCGAAGAGTTCCAGATTGTCGCGGATGGACCGGGCGCGGTACGCGATCTTCACGACAGCGCACGCGGGCTCGTCATTCATCGCGATGATCTTGCGGGTCAGGTCCGATGGTCTTCCTTCAAAATCGTGGCTCGACAGGATCAGGCGTGTCGTGACCTTTCGATGTTGCTTGGGATGATCAACGGCGAGGTTGACCTTCTGTCGGATGTTTGCGGAACGGGTGTAGGTCGCAAGCTCGACATCGATGTACGCGGGTGGGTGATCGCTTGTGCCGAGGGCTTCGTAGAGGGAGATGCGTTCGTCGTCGTCGCTGTGGTATTCGCCGCCTTCCCAGTGGGGCCTGCAGGTGACGATGCAGGGGAGTGGCGATTCTTTGACGAGGTCCAGCACGCGAGCGGTGCGGACTTCGAGCGATTCGCCATCGCGATCCTCGAACAGCAGATCGACGCGGAACTCAACAAGCTCCGCGCCCTTTGCTTGAGCGAGCGACGCATCGAGCAACGCGGCGTTCGTTTCCTCGACCATGATGGGCACGCAGATCATGGTCATGCGTGCATGCCTGCAGTGGTGGGGCGGAGGGTGATTCGACCGGAGCAGGCGACTGGAAGGTCTCCGGCTGCTGGATCGGTATCGGGTTCGATGAGACGGACATCGCCTTTGAAATCCACCGAACCGTCGTCGTTGTGGGCATGCAGGTTGACGGTAATCCGGATCGTCGCGCCGGGACGGACAAACGCGCCATATTTGAGGGCTTTGGCTTGGCACAAGACCCATGGATGCTCGGCGGCATCGTGCTCATCAATCAGCGAGCGTGCCGCTTGCGTCATCGCTTCGAGCATCATAACTCCGGGGAGGACAGGGAAACCCGGGAAGTGGTCCTGCAGGTATTCCTCCGCGCTGCTGACATGCTTGATCGCAATAAGCGATGTGTCGGTGCGATCAAGAACCCGGTCGATGAGTGAAAAATGCATGACTGAGCGTAGGCGTTTGGCGTGGTGTGTCCCACCGGTTGGGCATCGGATCGGGAACCGGAGGGCACAAAAAAAACGGGGCTCTTCGTGAAGAGCCCCGTTTGAAATGTTACTCAGCTGGATTCGGGTCGCCGGATTATGGGCAGCCGTCGCCGTATGCGGTGAGGAATGCACTGACATCCAAGAAGTTGAAGCTGCCGTCTGGTTGGAAGTCAGCGACCGCTTCTTGGTCCCCGAATGCCGCGAGGAATGCGGAGACATCAAGGAAGTTCAGATTGCCGTCGCCGGTCAGGTCTGCTGGGCATTCGTCAGGGAGATCCAGGGTGGTGAAGGACACGGTTAAGTTGTAGAGCTGGATATTGTTGGTGTTCTCGCTGTCGATAATGATCGCGTAGTCACCGACTGCTGGGAGTTCGACCGAAACAAACTCGCTTGAGCCCGCTGGGGTGTCGTCAACGGTGACGACTGTCGAACCAGTTGAATCAATAATTCTGAAATTGAGATCGAGTACCGCGTCGGCGTTGAAGAAGGCACCACCGCCACCAGCGTTTTGAGCGGTGTACTGGTACGAACCACCTTGTGGAGCGAGGGAGACGATCATGGTGACGGGCTCGCCGGTTGTGAGGCGGTAGTAATCAACATCCGTGTTGTCATCGATTGAGCGGAAGCTGAGAACCTTGAAGTCGCCGCCTTCGAACGGAGCACCCCCAAAGTTCAGACCAGCAAGATCGGAGCCGCTTCCGTACGAATCGTTGGGCTCATCACCATCGCCATATCCACGATGGGCACCACGGATGTCGTCCATTTGTGGGCCTGTGAAGCTTGTATCAATGAATGGTTCCATGAGGAATCGGTTGGAATCGGATTCAACATGTGCGAGTCCGATGCCGTGACCCGCTTCGTGTGTAAGCACATTGCGAAGGCGGATGTAGTTCCCAGAACTGTTGCCGTAGAAGGTGCCGTCGCCGGTGTCGATGACCATGTCGCCACTGTTCGGGAATCGGTTGTATGCGAGTACGCCGCTGTTCCCATCGATGAACTGTCCACCGATGCGGACATCACCACGGACACCAAGCACGCCTGCAGGTCCTGGGTTGCTCATGGTGCTTCCGGTGTCATTGGGTTCCAGAACATAGTTCAAGCCTGTGCTAGTACCCCATGCGTTGAGTGCGGTATGAAACAGGGCTGGGTAGTTACCCGATCCGACACGGAGATCGAGGAAGTTGATGAGGTTTGAAGCGCCTTCGCCTGAGATATTGGTTCCATCTGGAATCAATGAATAGGTGAGTGTTGTTGGGTCGCCTTGGGAAAGACCGGAGCCGTTTGTAGCGGTTGATGTCCATCGTGTTGATAGGATGAACGCATTTGGGGTATTCTCAAACCACAAATCATTGAGGAACTGCTCGAATGCTTGTGCAACCTTTGGATCAGTGTCTGGGTGCATACAGACATGAGGTGCCATCTCGCCTTCGAAGACCTTGGTTTCGAAGTATTGAAGGAGATCTTTCTGCGGTTGGTTGAGCGCATCAATCTGCTCAGGAGTCAAGCGGTATTCGAGCGAATCAACCGGGAAGATCCCCGCACCGATCAACTCTCGTGGCTGTGCATGCGCGTTGGTGCCGCAGGTCGAGAAGATATCCCCATGATCACCCGCGAATGCCATACCTGATGACATGGCGAGAGTTGAGATGAGCATGATGCGCGTAGTGATCGCCATAATTAAGACTCCTCCTGAGAGATCAGGTTTTTTGGCTATAAGGCCGGATTGATGTGCTTCAGCGACAATCACCCGAATGGGCGACCGGTGCAACCGTACCACATATATTGGAACGATTCAAGAGAATCTACGCAAATGACCGGTATCTGTTCCCTGTTGGCACTCGAAAATAAATATGTTTGGACCATGTTTAGGCAGACTCTGAACACCCCCCTAATGTCAATCAATGGCGATTGTCGAGGACCAAGCAATCTGTGTGCGCACCTGGGATTGGTCCGAAACTTCTCAGACCGCCGTGCTGCTGACCAAAGATCATGGGATGATCCGGGTCCTTGCAAAGGGGTCCAAACGGGACCGCTCCGCCTTCTCAGGCGGGCTCGAGTTATGCACACTCGGGCAAATGGGGGCGATTCTTCGTCCAAGTTCGGATCTCGCGCTGCTCACCCATTGGGACCTGCTCGACCCGATGCGTGGGATTCGGCAGGGATTACTGCCTTATAACGCGGCGATGCTGGGTGTAGATCTGATCCCTCGGCTCATCCAGGACCACGATCCGCATCCCGCGGTCTTTGACGCGCTGCACGCGATGCTAGAACGCTGCTGCAGCTACACAACCACCGAGACAGAGAGTCGCACAAAGCTGGTCCTTGGCACACTCGCGTGGTATCAATGGACGGTGCTGGTTGCTATTGGTGCGATGCCGGTGGTGGGTCACGATGTCTTGACGGGTGAATCCCTGACCAGCTCCGAGGTGTACGGGTTTTCCGCACAACTCGGCGGCGTCACACAAGATCCGATAATCCAAACACGCGGTCAGGATGCGGGTTCTGGAAGAAGGTCCGATACCCGCGACGGCATGAGCGATCCAAATGCGCCCGATGGACTATGGAGGGTGCGCTCGGAAACCATCGAAATCATGAGACAACTCGGGCAATCCCCCGAGGTCGCATTGTTTTTGGAGTGCACCACCGATCAACTGCATCGAATCGCTCGACTCCTCGGGGCGTACATCCAAGAGCGATCCGGGACGGAGATCTCCGCGATGGACTGGTTATTCGCACTGGAAAGGTGATAGGTGCTATCCACCAAATCAGTGATTCGATCAAGGCATCGACCAATTGGGTCGATGGTGAGTGAGATACCCGACGGATCGGGTTTGGATCAACTCAAGAGAACGATCGAGCAATGGATACCGATCTCCTAACGGACATCCTGAACTGCCCCAGCCTGCCATCGATGCCTGCCGTCGCTGCGAGGGTGGTCGAACTCACGGCTGATCCTGATGTGAAGATGGCCGAACTCGCGAGCCTGATTACGACCGATCAAGCGCTCTCTGCCAAGGTGCTCCGAACCGTCAACTCCAGTTTCTACGGGCTCCGAAAGCGGTGCTCATCGATCGAGACCGCGCTCATCATGCTCGGGCTTGGTCCGGTCAAATCGCTCGTGCTTGGGTTCTCGTTGGTTTCAGCGCTCGAAGGCAACGAGGGCGATACTTTCGATTACACCGACTACTGGACCCGCGGGCTCAACACCGCGATCGCCGCCAAAGTTATCGCGGATACGAAAGGCTACAAAGAAGAGACCGACGAGTGCTTCCTTGCCGGGTTGCTGCAGGACTTCGGGATGATCGCGATGTACCGGGCGATCAAAGACGACTATGTCAAGGTGGTGGAAAGCGTTGGCGGCAAGCACGCCGACCTTGCCAAGGCGGAGCTCAAAGAGTTTGAACTCCAGCACGCAGCGGTTGGCGCGACCATCGCGGAGAAGTGGAAACTCCCCAGCGAGATCGCGGTCCCGATCAACTACCACGAACGCCCGACCGCGTGCCCGTCGGAGTACTCAAGAGTTGCCCGCTGTATTGCGCTGGGGAATCTCATCCACGAGGTGCTCATCAGCGACACTCCTAATGAAACACTCCGCACGGCTTACGCTCGCGCTCAGACCTGGTTGGATCTATCCGAATCAGAAGTTGATACGATCATCATCGATACCGGAGCCGCTTCAAAGGAAATGGCCAAGGTCCTTGATGTTGATGTCACGCAAAGCGAGAGTGCTGAGGAAATTCTCTCCCGCGCAGATCGGAAACTCATCGAGATGACCCGCGATCAAGAGATCGAAAGCTACGCGGTCAACGAGCTTGCACTCGAGGATTTCGGAAAAGAATCGATCGATTCATTGACCGGCGTGCTCAACCGCGAGGGGTTCAAGCATGCGATCCGTCAGATCTACTCCGCAGTGAAACCGGGTGAAGTTGAAATCACCGTCATCCAGATCTCGCTCGCAGGGCTCGAAGAAGTCGCGGCGATCATCGGTCCTGAATCCCATGACGATATCGTGATGGGGACATCGGTGATCCTGCTCAAGTTCTTTGAACCGATGGGCGGGGCGATCTGCCGACTGACGGATCACGACTTTGGGGTTGTGCTCCCCGAGGTGGGTCGCTTGACCGCTTCGCGAGCCGCGGCCTCGATCACGGAGCAGTTCAGTCAGGCACTCAGCAGATGGATCCCGGATCTTCCGAATGTCAACGACCTCGTGCGTGTGCACATCGGTCTGGCGACACTCGACGAGACCACCGCGAAGCTGTTTGTGTCACCGGACAAGCTGGTGCTCGCATCGACCAAAGCGGTGCAAGCCGCGAAGGGTTCGCAAGTGTCCGCGATCCGTTCGTTCGTGCCTAAAAAAGCCGCCTAAATCATCATCTTCCACACACAGAATCATTCGCCCGTTTCGGGGATCATCTTTCCGAGTGTGCATTGATCAAGTGGGTACTGGTCGATCAGATCCTTGATCGCATCGACCGTGATCGAGTTGATCTGTTGGATCTCGTCTTCGAGCGTCTGGTACTTGCCGCATGCGAGCCAGAGGCGCCCAAGCCGCTGCATGCGTCCCGCGGGTTTCTCGCCGGCGAGGGTGACGGAGGTCAGCATCTTGGCGCGGAGTTTGGCGAGATCGTCCTCGGTAACTGAGTCTTTGAGACCCTTGATTTCCTTGAGCATCACATCCCAGATCTGATCAAGCGATTCGGGATCACCCGACGCGTACATGAAGTAATCCCCGGTGCCGTCGAGCCCGTCGTACGCCGCCATCGCTTCTTCTGCGATCCCGGTTTCGATGAGTGCCCAGTGGAGGCGTGAGTTGTCCGCGCCGCCCAGAATCTGCGTCATGAGCGTCGCGGCGTAGCGGTCATCACTTTCTAACGGTGGCGCATCGCTCAGACCAAGGATGTACCCACGATTCACCCGATCGCTGGTCATCGTGAAGGCTTCGTGCCCGGTTTTGGGTCGGGTGGTGTTGCGGGAGGGTTTCGAAGTGTTCCAGTCGCCGCAGATGGTGCGGATCTGTTCGACGGTTGCGTCGAAGTCGAGGTTTCCTGCGAGTGAGACGATGGTGTTGTCCGCGCTGTATCGGTCGCGGAAGTAGTCGCGCATCTGTCCGCTCTGCATCGCGTCGATGGATTCTGGGGTTCCCAGGACCCGGTGTCCGAGGCCGTGGGTGTTGTAGTGGTTTTGGACGCACTGCTCGTAGAGGACCCAGAACGGGTTGTCGGCGTACATCGCGATTTCTTCTTGGATGACATTCTTTTCGGTGTCGAAATCGTCTTGGCGGAGCGCGGGGCGCATCATCTTCGCGAGCATATCGATCGCTTTGGGGGCGCTATCCGGGATGATGTGCGCGTAGAAGCAGGTTGACTCTCGTGTGGTGTACGCGTTGTTGGACGCGCCGAGGTCGTCGAATGTTTGGTTGAGGACATCGGCGCTGATCTCTTCGGTGCCTTTGAACATCATGTGCTCAAGGTAGTGCGAGACCCCCATCAGCGATGTTTCTTCATCGCGTGCACCGGTTTTGACAAAGAACCCCGCGCCCACAGATTGCGCTTTGGGATCGATTTCAGCGAGGATGGTGAGCCCGTTGTCGAGCGTCGTTGATTTGAATTCTACAGGCATGGACCAGTGTAGGTCAGCATTTGCTGGAACCTGCGGGCAGTCGCATGGACTCCACAATCGCAAGGCACGCCGCGTATGGGTCCTCGCTACTGCACACCGTACTGCTCACCGCGACCCCTGGGAATCCGGTCGCCGCGATCTGATCAATATTCTGTGGCGTGATCCCCGAGATCGCAAGCATGGGTTTGGTTTGAAGCTCTGAGTCTGCCATTGCGTCGGTGAGCATCTGGATGCCGCCGAGGTTGGATTTCTGCTTGGTGGTCGATGGGAAGACGGGTCCGAGTCCGCAGTAGTCCGCGCCTTGGTCGAACGCTTCGCGGAGCTGGTCGGTGTTCGAGCAGGATCGGCCGATGATCGCACGCGGCCCGAGGATGGAGCGTGCGGTGCTAATTGGGAGGTCGTGCTGACCGAGGTGAACCCCGTCGGCACGCGACGCGAGTGCGATGTCGACGCGGTCGTTGATAATCGCGGTCATGCCATGCTCATGCGCACACGCGACCATCGCGGAGGCGTGAGCGAGCAGTTCATCGCTCGGCATGTCTTTTTCTCGGATTTGGATGCACTCAGCCCCGGCGCGGGCCGCGTCTTGGATCACGGCTTCCGGGGAGTGATGCAGACACAGCGACTTGGTCAGCAGCACGCACACGGACCATTTCACGCTTGGCTGATCCAGTTTGAGGATCAGGTCACGGTGGATGTCGTAGAGCGCGTAGCGGATGGACTCGAAGGGAGTTCCAGAATGCCCAAGGGCTTTCGCGGATTCTTCGAGAACCCGGATGGCTTCTTGCGATCGTTTGGCCGCTGCGGTGGCGATGTCGATCACGCCTTCTTCCCGGCTTTGTTCGTTGGGAGTGGTAATCAAAGTCCCGACATCGCCTGCGGTGTTTCTTGACGCGAGGAGTGTCGATTGGTTGATGCCGAGGGATTGGACACCGGTCTGGAGATTGTGGCGGAGGACTTTGAGGGATTCGCTCATCGGTTCGCTGTTGAGCGAGAAGCGAGCGAGGTCTTCGAGCACGCGGATCCCCTCGCTGGCGCGGTTGGTGTTGGCGTCGATGATCCGGTGCAGGTCGTTCAAAGTGGGTCCAATTTCGAGGGTTTGGGTGAGAACTCAAGACAATAGCACAATGAGACGCGATTCTGCTCACAACCTCCGTACTGACAGGCAATAATGCTTCTCAGCCAAATCGAGCGTACACCGACCCTCCGGTCGAACCAGAGCGAATACACCCCCATGTCCACACCTACAGGCCCAGTCGAAGCGAACGAACGCATCACCTACCGCACCGCGTATGAGGACGAGCATCTATTGGTCGTTGAAAAACCGACCCGTTTGGTCTCCACCCCAGGCGTCGGGCACGAGCACGACACGCTGCTCAACGGGCTCATGGCACGATACACAAAGCAGCTCACCAATCTCGGAGCCGTCCGAGATCATGGGATGCTGCACCGGTTGGACAAAGAAACCTCCGGTCTCCTCGTCGTCGCGCTCAACCAGAAGAGCTACGACGGGCTGCGCGAGCAGTTTGAGCAACGGAAGATCAAGAAGTTCTATTGGGCAATCACCCACAAAGCTCCGCGCGACGCCGAAGGCGTGATCCGCAAGTCGATGACCGATGTGGTCAAGCGTGCATCGCGGTACACCTCGACACGGACGAGCCGGGTTGACCGGAACGGGAAGACCGCGGTCACCGCGTACCGGGTGCTCCACGAGTCCGCACTGGCGGCACTCATCGAAGCACGCCCGATCACCGGACGCTTGCACCAGATCCGTGTGCATCTGGATTCTGTTGGTGCCGCGGTGCTTGGGGATCGTTTGTATGGTCCCAAGATCATCCGCGAAGCAGCTCCGCGACTAGCGCTCCATTCGCACCGGTTGTGCTTCGTGCATCCGATCACCGGCGAAGAAGTGGACATCCGCACCCAGTTCCCGCGTGATCTCCGCACGACGATGAAGAAGATGAACCTGCCTCGTCCGGAACTCAATCCGATCGAGCCGGCTCCATCTACGCTCCCTGAAGCAATCACCGCGCCCAACGATGACGAATAGGACGAAGATTAGTCTTCGATGAGCGCGCCGATGAGTTCTCTCGCAACGCGGTCGGCGAAGTGGTATCCCTCGTTGGTCAGTTTCCAGCGATTGGTCTCTAGTGAAACCCATCCCTGATCGATGCACAGCAGCATTGCACTTTCGACGCGCTGTCCGCAACCGAATCCCTCGGCTTGAGCAAGCAGCTCAGTTCGATCCAGACCTTCACTGATGCGGACACTCAGCATCATGCGGTCCATGAGGGAACGCCTTGGATCGGGTGATTCGTGCTCGCAGATCGGTGCGAACCCGTCTTCTGAAGTGTTGATGTACTCGTCGAGTCGAGGCGTGTTTTTCCATCGCATGCCATCGAGATGCCCCGAGGCGCTTGGTCCGACCGCGAGCCAGTTTTTGCCTTGCCAGTACGCGAGGTTGTGTTTGCATTCGCTGCCTTGGGTCGCGTGGTTGGAGACCTCGTAGCGATTGAGACCGTGTGTGCGGATCTGGTCGAGGGTGTGGTTGTACATCTCGACTTCGAGTTCATCGGGGGTGGGTTCGAACTCGCCCCGCTTGAGCCGAGCGGTCATCGCGGTGTTGGGTTCGTAGGTGAGTGCATACGCGGAGATGTGGTCGATCGGGAGCTCGAACGCACGCTGGAGATCCTCGGCCCATTCTTCGAGGGTCTGGGTGGGAACGCCATAGATGAGATCGAGCGACAACCGCTCAAACCCCGCGGCTTTAGCGCGGAGAATCGAGCGTTCGACGGATTCTGGATCGTGGTGGCGTTCGAGTGCTTTGAGGTGCTTGGTGTTGAAGGACTGGGCGCCGGTCGAGATCCGGTTGACTCCGGATTCCACAAGCACATCGCAGATTTCTTCCGTAAAGGTCTCGGGGTTGGATTCGATGGTCCATTCGGTCGTGGGGGTGATCGAGAACTCGCGTTCGATGTTGGACAGAAGGTCTCGGAGGAGATTGGGCGCGAGGAGGGTTGGGGTTCCGCCGCCGATGAATATGGTGTCAAGGGTTGGGTGTCCTGAAGCGTTGGACTGGGCGCGGAGTTCACGGATCATCCGTTCTACGAATGCTTCTTGTCGATCTTGACGGTCCACAATCGAATAAAAATCACAATAATGGCACTTGTGGAAGCAAAACGGGATGTGGACATACAGCGATGAGACGCTGGGGACTGAGGGAAGCGCGGGATTTGCATCCGGATCGACAACTCCTGAGCGTGCCCAGTTGGTGATTGGGTCCTTGGAAGTCCCCAACGAGCGTTGCTTTAGGAGTGAAAAGGCGGTATCGTCCTTCATGTCGTATCCAGTTTGGAGTGATGCGATCCCGGGAGTGAGCGTTTTCTTTGCTCGCTTTCGATGGTTCTTGAGAAAGGATAGCCCCTGTGCAAGCATTCTTGATCCGTGTCACAGCAGATGGCAAAGCCCAGCCTGTCCCTGTCAGCAATGAACGAACACTCATCGGCCGTCTGGACGATTGCCAGATCCGCATCCGATCCGGAAAGATCTCTCGGCACCACTGCGAGGTCATCTTCGATGACGGGACACTCAAGCTGGTCGATCTCGGATCCAGCAACGGGACTTATCTCAACAAGGAACGCGTTGAGGAGTCGGAGCTGAAAGCGGGCGATTTGATCTCGTTTGGCTCGATGGTGTTTCTGGTACAGATTGATGGGGCACCAGAGGAGTTCGAGCCCGGTCTGCTGTACGAGGATGGGCTCCCTGATCTGCCCCCTCCGAATCCAGAATATGCCGCGGCGCACACACCCAAACCGGTCCACCAGCATGCACCAACCGCAGCCGGAGATGATTCGAGCATGATGGACTTTAACTTTGAGTTTGATCTCGATGACGACGAAGAGCAGCCACCGCTGTAAGCGATGGCGCGGATCAATCTGCGTGATATTGCCTGTAGGCTATGAGTTTTTAGCCGATTGTGGGTCTTCAGAGCCTTTGGGCTGAGGCACACGGATATTGGTCCCGCACTGCTTGCAGCGGACGGTCTTTCCTCGCGCGACTTCGGGAACCGACAACAGCTTTCGACAGGTCAGGTTCGGGCACATCATTCTGAGCATTTGTTCTGACATGGTTCAGCAGCCTCCAAGCGAGATCATCGGACATCGCAGGCTCCGGGTTCAGCGATCAATGTCATGAGAAAGCGCCCACTGGTCCGGCTGTATGGGTGAACCGGGCTGTTCGTCCGTATATCCTTCCTTGAACTCACACCGATTCCAACGGAGGTCAGCGAACATGGGTCACAACTCTGGTCACGCAGCAGCAGTCGTCGGGCTCCAATGGGGCGATGAAGGCAAGGGCAAACTGGTCGATCTGCTCGCGGGCAAGTACCGTGCGGTGGTCCGATATAACGGCGGCGCCAACGCGGGACACTCCGTGGTGGTGGGGGGTGAGCGGTATTCGCTGCACCTGGTCCCGTCCGGGATTCTGTCACCGAACTGTGAAGCGGTCATCGGGAATGGGGTCGTGGTTGATCCGCACCGGTTGCTCGAAGAAATCAAGACGCTCAACGAACGCGGGGTGGACACCAAGCGGCTCGTGATTTCGGACCGGGCGCATGTGGTGATGCCGTACCACAAAGCGGAGGATGCGGCACGCGAGGACCTGCTCAGCAGCACGACCGAATCCAGCGAGAGCGATGCGACCAAGAAAGTCATCTCCGCGATCGGGACCACCAAACGCGGGATTGGTCCCGCGTACGCGGACAAGATTCACCGCTCGACGGCGATCCGGATCGGGGACCTCACGCGTCCCGCGATCCTCCGCACCAAGCTCGAGATGATCTGCGGGCTCAAGAACGCGGTCCTCGGCGCGATGATTGGTGAAGGGTTTGAGCCGTTCGATGCGGAGCAGTTGACCAACGAGATGATCGAGTGCGGCAAGGCACTTGCGCCGATGATCAAGGACACCGCGTACCTGCTTGATGATCTCCGCAAGGAAGGGCAACCGATCCTGTTCGAGGGTGCCAACGCGACGATGCTTGATGTCGATCACGGGACCTACCCGTTTGTGACCAGTTCGAACTCCTCAGCACTGGGTATAGGTGCAGGATCAGGTGTGCCACCACAATGCATCAGCCAGATCATCGGGGTTGTTAAGGCGTACTCCACGCGTGTTGGTGGGGGACCGATGCCGACGGAGTTGTTTGATCAGGTTGGGGACGACATCCGTACTCGCGGACGCGAGTTTGGGACGACGACCGGGCGCCCGCGCCGGGTCGGATGGTTGGATCTGGTTGCGGTCAAGTATTCCGCGATGATCTCCGGAGCGACCGAGCTGTGCATCACGCTGCTCGATGTCCTTGCGGGGGAACCAGAGCTCAAGATCGCGACATCGTACCGCGTGGATGGCAAAGTGACTGATCGGTTCTTGCCCGATGGGTATCTGCTGGATCAAGCGGAGCCGGTGTATGAAACTGTTCCGGGTTTTTCCCAAGATATCACCATGGCACGCACCTTTGAAGAACTCCCCCCCGAGGCGCAGGCGTACATCGAGAAGATCGAGGCGTTTGTTGGTGTGCCGGTCCGGACGGTGTCCGTAGGACCGGATCGCGAGCAGACGATTGTCCGCGATTCGGTGCTCGCTGAAGCGACCGCGTAGTGCAGACTTGACAACACAGGAACGGTGATGAATCAACCCACAACCCAAACGCTTGGAGCGGAATCACGCGCCGCGCTCGAACGAATCAAGGCACGCTACCCCGATGCCGATCCGCTCGGATTGTTGGTTGGAGTTGATCCCGCGAAGATCCCCGCTCATATCGCGATGATTATGGATGGCAACGGGCGTTGGGCAAAGGAGCGGGGGCTCCCCAGAATCAAGGGTCATCACGAGGGCGCGAAGAATGTCCGCGTGATGCTCGAAGCGTGTGCATCCATTGGGGTTGAGGTGCTGACGCTGTACTCGTTCTCAACGGAGAACTGGTCGCGTCCGAGCGATGAGATTCAGGGATTGATGGAGATGTGCGTCGCGTACTGCGAGCACGAGCGGGAGGCGCTCAAAGCACACAATGTCCGTGTCCGGATTCTGGGTCGGCGTGAGGGGATGCCGGCGCCCGCGCTCCAAGCTTTGGATTCGCTGGTGGATGCGACCAAGGACTGCACCGGAATAACGATGTGTCTTGCGGTCAACTATGGTGGTCGCGATGAGATCGTGGACGCCGCTCGTTCGCTCGCGGCTCGCGCGGTCAACGGTGAGATCAAGCCGGAAGACATTGATGCTGGGATGTTTGCCGATGCGTTGACGACCAAGGGGCTTCCTGATCCGGACCTGCTGATCCGCACCGGTGGGGACTTCCGCGTGAGCAACTACCTGCTCTGGCAGATCAGCTACGCGGAGATCATGGTGACCGGAGTCCAATGGCCTGATTTCTCGCGGGATGAGTTGTTTGCGATGATCCAGGATTTCGCGGCTCGCTCAAGACGATTCGGGAATATCGACTCTGAATCCGGAGCGTAGAAAGGCTATCCTACAGCCGTGTTAAAGTATCGTCTGACATTCGGCCCCCTCCTGATCGCGGCGATCATCTTGCTCGCGTGGCTCGATGAGTACATCGATGGGTTGTCCGCTCCTGAGTTCTTTCCGCAGACCACCATGCCTCCCGGGATCATCGTTGCGGTGGTGCTTGGGGTTCTGGGTGTGATGGGATCGCGTGAGGTCGCTCGGATCTTGCGTGCCAAATCCGTGATGATCCATACCTGGTTTGCCGCGGTTGCTTCGATCTTTGGGATTCTGGTCGTGGGATTGACTCCAACGGGAACCGCTGGATCGACCGGGTTTGCGATCGGGGTGTCTTCTGTTGTTGGGTCGTTTGTGCTGGGATTGCTGTACGCGATCCGCTCCAAGCAGGTCGATGGAGCGATCTTTGTCGGCGCGGGGGTGCTGTTGATCCATGTGTATATGGGGCTGATGCTGGGGTTTTTGTTGTTGATCCGTCGGGAGCATTCGATCTGGATGATGATCTGGGTGCTCGCGTGCGTGAAGTCGTGCGATATCGGCGCGTTCTTTACCGGGACGGCGATCGGGAAGCACAAGCTCATTGAATGGTTGTCTCCCAAGAAAACTTGGGAAGGATTGTTCGGGGGGCTCGCAACTTCTGGAGCCGTGGGTGGACTTGGATTCTGGCTGCTCGCGAATGGTGGATACGAGAACTACAACCCGATGTGGGGCGTTGTGCTGGGTGTGCTTTTCGGTGCAATCGGGCAAGCGGGCGATTTGACCGCGAGTTTGTTCAAACGCGATGCGGGTGTGAAAGACGCTGGGACAAGCATCCCGGGGTTCGGTGGCATCCTTGATCTGATCGATTCTCCGGTGCTGGTGGCGCCGTTCGCGTACTGGGCAATCCGGATCGTGATGGATCTCTCAAGTTCCGGTGCTGATTTGGGCATAATCAGTGGCTAAACTATCTCCATGACCACAACTGCCAAGCCTCAGGAGGGTTGCATGTCCGTGACCGCCAAGTTGCTCTCTGTCTTCCGCGTAGATCAACAGATTCAAGGACTCCAGTCCAGGTTAGAGGGGGCTGAACGCTTCCTCGCTGAACAGACCCGCCAACTCGCGGCTCTTGGGACTGAAAAAGACTCTGTCGATACCCAACTCCGTCAGCTCCGCGCCAGCGAAGCGAACGCCGAGGGCGAGAGCAAGCGGATCGAAACCCACATCGACGAGCTCCGCGAAAAGATGAACAACGCGGCAACCAACAAAGAATACAAAGCCTTCCTTAGCGAGGTGAACAACCTCAAAGAGATCCGCTCGACGCATGATGATCAAGCGATCGAGTTCCTTGAGCAGATCGAAGTGCTCAACACCAAACTCGAAACGATCACCACGGGTGTGACTGATAAAGAAAAAGTGAGAGCACTCGCTGAGGAGCAGCGTCAGCAGCGTTCGGATGAGATCGCAGAGAAACTCGCTGAACTTAAAGCGCAACGCGAACAGCTCGTGACCGAGGTTCCCCAGGACGCGTTGGCGATTTACACAGAGCTCCTGGAAATGCGAGGCGAAGACGCGATGGCGCCGCTGGAAGTTGCGGATCGCAAGCGTCACGAGTATGTTTGTGGCTCATCGATGATGTCGGTGCCGGTCGAGGTCGCTGCATCGTTGATGCAGGGCAAGCTGACACTCTCTCCCAACGACGGATGCATCTTGTACTTGACTCCTGAAGTTCAAGAAGAACTCAGCGAAGCGTTCAAGAAATAAATCGTTCAGAGTGCATTCAAAATACAGTTGTAATCGGTTCTCTGATGATCGGTTTGAGCCCAAGGTGTTGACAGCCTTTGGAAGTGATCTGACGCCCTCGTTTGGTGCGCGCGAGGAATCCGATCTGCAGCAGGTACGGCTCGACGACATCTTCGAGTGTTCCTGAATCCTCGTTCATGGTTGCGCTGATCGCTTCGAGACCTGCTGGTCCGCCGTTGAAAACTGAGTAGATCGTGGAGAGGTACGAGCGGTCGAGTTCGTCGAGTCCGAGGCGGTCGATGCCTTCGAGGTTGAGTGCGTCGTCGACGATCTGGGGGTTGATCTCGCTGTTGTGTCGGACCTGCGCGTAGTCGCGGATGCGCCGGAGCAATCGATTGGCGATGCGTGGGGTGCCGCGGGAGCGTGATGCGATGGTGCCTAGGGTATCGTGGTCGGGGGTTGACATCTGGAGGAGTCCGGAGGATCTCCGGATGATGTGCATCAGATCGTCGTCGCTGTAGTATTTGAGGTGGTGGACCAATCCGAAGCGGGATCTCAAGGGTGATGACAGCAATCCGGCGCGGGTAGTTGCGCCGAGGAGTGTGAAGGGGGCGCACTTGATCTGGACGGTTCGCGCGTTGAGTCCGGTGTCCAGACACACATCGATTTTGAAATCTTCCATCGCGGGATAGATGAACTCTTCGACCGCGATGGGGAGACGGTGGATCTCGTCGATGAACAGGACATCTCCGGGGCCGAGCCGGGTTAGCGCGGCGACCAGATCGGTTCCGCGCGCCAGTGCTGGACCGGAGGTGACATGGAGGTTTGTTCCCAGTTCGGTCGCGATGACATGCGCGAGGGTGGTCTTCCCGAGACCGGGCGGGCCGTGGAGGAGGACATGCTCGAGGTGCTCGCGGGGTTGGGAGTCGTCTTTCGCTTCTTGCCGAGCTTGGACCGCTTGGACCGCGATGAGTATCCGCTCGACAAGCTCCGCTTGACCGATGTACTCGTCCAAAGACTGCGGCCGCAACGCCCAGTTGGTCTGTTCTTCAATCTCCGACACGGGAGAGGACGAGATGAGGCGTTCGGTGCTCATAGGTGCTCATTGTATCGGCGTTTGTTCGTGCTCGGGGTGAATCGCTCGGTTGGGTCAGGGAAATCGCGCACAAAAACGGGGATCGGTCGAAGCCGATCCCCGTTGTTGGGTGTTTCAGATGACCGAACGGATCAGTCGTGGCTGTGGTCGTGGATCGACCCGATCGGTTCGAGGTTGCGTTGGATGGACGCTTCGTCGCTGTAGACTTCGCCATCGCGTGGGAGGAGTGCTGGAGCGTTGGCAAGGTTGAATGCGACGAGCGCCATGTTGGTCGCGGATTGGATCAGGTATTCTTCGATCGCTTGGTCGAAGGTGTCGTTCTGGGTGTGCCATGCGTAGGAGTAGTTTGCTCGACCGGTTTCATCCCAGAAGAACCCCGGGACACCTTTGCGGTTGAACGATGCGTGGTCTGATCCGCCGTGGGTGACGATTTTGCCACCGGTTGGACGGATGTTGACATCCAGATATCCTGCGTGCTCGTCGTTGTCTGGGTCTTCGTCGTGCATTGCGTTGTCGTAGTCGGTTTGAGAGAAGAAAATGCCGTTGGTGTCGGAGCTTGCTCTTGCGAGGTACTCGACCATGAAGTCCGCTGCTGGGATACCACCTTGGTAGTTGGTCCCGCCGTCATCGACGAATGCTGCGGAGATTTTGGAGAGTTCTTCTTCGGAGAGCGAGTTGACATACGCCTTGGATCCGAGGAGTCCTTGCTCTTCACCACCCCAGAGCGCGATGCGGATGGTGCGTTTGGGTTTGACACCCGATTCCATGATGATGCGTGCCGCTTCGGTGACGACCGCTGATCCGGTGCCGTTGTCCACAGCACCCTTTGAACCGGGGCCATCCCATGAATCGATGTGCGCCGAGATGATGATGACCTCGTCGGGGAACTCGGTTCCCGGGATGTCCGCGATGACATTGTAAGTTGGGATCGGTCCAGCGGTGAGCTTGTGGTTGAGGTCAAACTCGACTTCGATGTCGAGACCTTCGTGCAATCGAGCGGTGATGAAGTCGTAGTCGCTCTGGCGGACATTCACTTCTGCGTCAATCGGGTAGTCGCTGATCTCGCGGTTTGCCCAATCGTTTGCTGATGTTGTCCAGACGCGTTCGTCCTTTGAACTGGAGATGAATCCTGCTGGGTTCTCAGCGAGGACCGCAGTCAACGCGTCGATCTCGTCTTGAGCGGCGAGTTCTTCGTCGGAGATTGCTTTGGAATCGGCGCGTTTGAACTCGACTGGGTATTCGCTGCCTGAGGAAGTTGAAACGGATTTGCCCGCGGCGTTGTCGCCGTTGATGGTGACGGAGATGTCTGAGGTTCCCATCGAGTGGGTCCATTGGAAGTTGATTGTGTCGCCATCGCGCGACGCGTCTGCGATTGGTCCTTCTGCGAATCCATCGATGGACATCGAGCCGGTGATCCCGGCGTCTGTCTCGTCGATGATCATGGTTGCTGGGATCTTTGAGCCGTTGTAGTCGAAGGTGCCCTTCCATTCGACACCTGCAACGGTGTCAATTGATTCGGATTCGGCTTGATCATTCTTGTAAGTGCCTTCGCGGATTTCATGGCGTTGTGTCATACGGTCGCGCATCATGTATCCGGTTGAGCGGATGCCGCCTTTGCCGCCGTAGTTTGGATCGAGCATGACCCACGCGCCTTCGTACATACCTCGGTTGGCTTCGTACTCGGACATGGTGGTGGGGAGGAAGGCGACATGTCCGCTGACGGCACCGTCGGTGCCGGTTGACCACGAGAGCGTTGAGAACTCGATCGTGTGCATGTCCGTGTTTTCTTTGTCAGGATCGTCGGAGATGCGGACGACCTTGCCGGTCGATGGACCGCGATCAAAGCGGGTTGCGATGGTGTCGTACTCTGAAAGACGGGCGTCTTTGAGTCCCCAGCTTGCGAGCTCGTCGCGTGCCCAGCGTTGTGCGTTTTCGAGGTTGGTTGAGCCGGTCAGGCGTGGGCCGTACTCCTCGGTGTAGACGCGGAGGATATCCATGACTTGCGAGTTGTTGCGTCCTTGGTCGATGATCTTCTTGACGCTGCGTGCGTTGGCCATATCGATGTCTGGAACATCAATATGCTCTCCAGCAACCACGGCGTACTGCGACGAGTGCGTGTTGAGCGGGCTGGTGATGTTGGATGTTTCACAGCCGCCAAGAGCGATGGCAAGACCTGAGAGCGCGGTCAGTGTGGCGTGTGATCTAGAACGGTTTGGATTGAAACGCATCAAAACTTCTCCTGAAGTTGCTATGTATTGAGAGCCACCTCGTCGCAGCAGGCGTGGACGGGGACGATTCAGTATCATACCGGCTCGATTGAAGCTGGATGCGTTGAGCGTGTTCTTCTATCTAGGGTGTTCCACGGAGGGATTAGATCGGCAATCCCTTGCGTTTCCACAGCGCAAGCAGTCGTTCGAGTTCGATCGGTTCCCAGAGTCTGCCGTTGGTCAAGCGGACGCGCATGAGATCGCCGTGCGCGTCGAAGAGTGCGGTTGTGGGTGGTGTGTCGGGTGAAGTCTTGGTGGTGACGCTCCACATGCCTGGGGATTGTGCTGGTTGTTCGGAGATGTCCCAGCGGAGTGTGACGGAGTTGGTGACGGGGTTGTATGCGTATGCCGCGAAATCGCCTTGGAGTTTCTGCTGGGTGATGAGTGCGCCGAGCAAGTAGGATTGGACCTGTGTGATGTAGCCTTCTTCCGGGATGAAGGGGCTGATTGTGGTGGGGGCGCTGTTGCCGTCAACGGTTGTGATGTTGAGTTTGCCACCGATGCGGGCGCCGGTGATGGCTGAGTCTTGTGAAGTGGGCTTGCCGTCGCTCCCGAGGTTGTTGGTGTCTTTAACGGTCATGCGGATGGTCCATGTTTCTTCGTTGCCGTCGAGTGACATGTAGAAGAGGGCGCGGGAGTCGATGCGGAGACCGGAATCGAGTGCCATGGAATCGATCTGGAGCAGATACCCGAGTTTGCGATCTTCTGAGCTCCATTTGGATTTTTCTTTGTTGCCCAGTTCGCCTTTGTATCCTGACCATGAGCGGAGCCGGCGGTATCCGTGCTCTTTGGCGTCCATCTCATCGCCCGACTTTGCAGGCGAGTACAGGCGTTCCCATCGTTCGCCTTTTTTACCGGTGAGGACCGAATCAAGGTCGTCGATGGTGAGCTGGTTGAGCAGGGCGCTGGTCGCTTTGAATCCCGCGGCTCGTTTGAGCGACTGCGAGGACATTTCCTTGAGATTCATGGTTCCGACTGAGGTTTCGTATAGAACACGCGCGGTATCGAAGGTTTCGTCTGTGCCTTCGTGCGTGAAATCGTAGATGAGGAAGGTGCGGGGTTTATGGCTGAAAATGGTGACGCCGCGATAGAGTGGTTTGTCGGTGCCGTTGGGGTTTGGGGTGCGTACATAGACGCGGTGACCGGTCCAAATCCCGACGCGGAGAGAAGGTTGCTCGGCGATAATTACGGATCCCCGAGCTTTCAAGAGCTGGTCGCGGATGCTGTCTGCGGCTTCCTTAGCGGTGAGTTCCTCGTTGCTGGTCCGCTGTTCTTTGACGATGATGGTGCCGAGATTTGCTGGAAGTGAGATTCCGGTGCTGGTGGCGTTGCCAATCCGGACGGTTTCAGCGGTTGCCCCTTCTGGGAGATTGAGGGTCAATCCGATGGATTCGATGGTGATCGGGTCGGGCTGGAGAGGGGTGACATTCGGTTCTGATCCGATCGGGGTAAACTGGGGATTGGATTGGGCATGAGCCAGGGGGCTCAATGCCCCCAGAATGACGAGGATTGGGAGCAGTCTGGAGATGGATGAGGTGAAGGGCATTGGTTTGGTTTGGATCGTGTGGTGGTGGGGCATATCGTTCATCTCTTGAGTCGTGGGGCTGGTCGGTCGGGGTGGCCGGGTTGGACGGTCGGATGGGTTGGTCCAATAGAGTTGATCGGCTGGATGGATGTGTAGTATTCATACGCAGCTCAGGGCATCCGGGTTGACCGGGCGGGGGTGGTGGCTATGCTTCTCGTCCCGCTCGGCGTAGTCGACGGGCAGACGAGGCTGGAAGTCAGCCCCGATCTGAAACAAATGAAGAAACGGGCGGCTGATTCTGTGGATCAGTTACCAAGCAATGATCTGAGCCGATGCGGGCTCATCTCAACGACAGAGGTTTGAACACTATGAGTGCTGGACGAATCAGAATCCGTATGGAAGCTTATGACCACATCGCCCTTGACGCATCCGCACGCGAGATCGTTGATCACGCGAAGCGCACCAACGCGAAGGTCAAGGGACCAGTGCCCCTGCCAACACGCATCGAGCGATACACCGTTCTGCGTGGCCCGTTTGTTGATAAAAAATCACGCGAGCAGTTCGAGATCCGCACGCACAAGCGCATCATCGATATCCACGAGCCAAACGCCCGCACAGTCGAAGCGCTCAACCGCCTCGTCGTTCCCGCTGGTGTATTCGTGAAGATCAAAGCATAAATGATTCAGGCCTGCATTGAGCGGGCCTGTGTTTGTTTTAGACTGTATTTGTAGTATCAAACAAGACTTCCCCTGTCTGAGAACCAGACACGAAGCGGTTTCCGCCCGATGCGGAGATGAAGGAATTAGAAATGACCCACCCAAGCAAGAGCCCACACCTGATTGGCCAAAAACTCGGTATGACCCGCGTCTACAACGAAGAGGGCATCTCGCTGCCTGTGACGATCATCAAGATCGACACGCACACGGTCACGCAGGTCCGCACTCCAGAAGTTGATGGCTACAGCGCGATCCAACTCGGTACCGGTGATATCCAAGCACGCAACTCGACCATGCCTTTGATCGGTCACGATGCGAAAGCCGGCGTCGCCCCTCAGCGTATCCACAGCGAGACCCGTCTCGAGGATGGCAAAGAGGGCGAGTTTGAACTCGGTCAGCAGTTGGACATCTCTGTCTTCAATGACATCAAGTTTGTTGATGTCATCGGGAGCAGCAAAGGTAAGGGTTTCCAGGGCGGCATGAAGCGGTGGGGCTTCAAGGGTCAGCTGGCTACGCACGGTGTTGAACGCAAGCACCGTTCACCGGGTTCGATCGGTGGACACGCGAACAACGCTGGTAAAGCGGGTCGAATCAAAAAAGGCAAGAAAATGTCAGGGCAGCACGGCAACAAGCAGATCACGGTCCGTTCGTTGGATGTGATCCGAATTGACGCTGAAAACGGCCTTCTGCTCGTCAAGGGACCGGTTCCCGGTGCGAACAAGGGTTGGGTCGAAGTGCGTCCTGCAATCAGATTGTACAAATCAAAGGCCTCGAAGGCTTGATATTGAGTCCGAGGGGGTCAATGATCCTCTCCCCATCAAGAATCTTCGGATTCTCGGGAATGGTTCGGTAAGTCGTCCGTTGGACGAAACTATCGAAGAAAAGTAAGTCATTGAACCCGATCGCAAGATCGGATGCAATGCCGAGTCGAGTTAGCGATCCTGAACTTTCGGCACTTTCGAGTGTCGGATGGCGAAAGCAATCTTCAGCATCCTGGCAAGGCAAGTGAGCTCTCCGATCGGAATCGAAGAGTTGAACGAAGGCGTGCGGCGAGGTAAAGACCGATGGATGTCCCCGTCTATACAATGAGTGGCGAGTCAGCTGGCAATATGTCAGTAGACGAAATCGCACTCGGCGAAACAGTTAATGTTGACCTGATCAAGCAAGCGTTTGTGATGTACCACGCCAACCGGCGTCAAGGTTCCGCACGCTCAAAAACCCGCTCGATGGGTGCTTTGACAGGCAAGAAACTCTACAAGCAAAAGGGCACCGGCAATGCTCGTCACGGCGATAAGAAGGCTCCGATCTTCCGCGGTGGTGGACACGCCAAGGCCAAGCGTCGTACTCGCGAGGACTTTCACAAGTCCATGCCGATCAAGATGCGTCGCAAAGCAAACCGCAACGCGCTGCTTGCCAAACTGATCGATCAAGAAGTGAAGGTCATCGATGGCCTGAAGTTTGAAACCCCTCGCACCAAGGACTTCACACAGTTCCTCGCTGCGATCGGTATCGATAAGTCCGCTTTGCTCGCCCTCTCGGCTGATGCAGAGAAGAGCAAGAACGCTCGCTTGAGTGCTCGCAATATCGATGGCGTCGTGATGTGCAAGGCTGATCAGCTGAACACCTACGAAATGCTGAACAATCGTTATTTGGTCATCGATAAAGCTGATCTTGAAGCATGGCTCAACGGGCCAAGCTCGCAGACCAGCAAGATCGTTAAGAATGAAGAGGTGGCGTAATGCTAGAAGCTCACTACATCCTTCGTAAGCCATTGTTGACCGAGAAGACTACGCAGAGCATGGAAGAAGCCAATGTCTATGCGTTCGAGGTTGACCGTCGTGCAACCAAAAACGATATCAAGGCGGCTGTTGAATCCGCGTATGGTGTCAAGGTTGTGAAGATCAACACTCAGGTCCGCAAGGGCGGGGCTCGTCGCTTCAAGTACGGCAGCGTTGCTGAGTCGTCTTGGAAGCGTGCTATGGTCCGTATTGCTGAAGGAGACGCTATCGAACTCTTCTGAGTTCAGGCGTGAAAGGAACCCCGCATTATGGCTATTCGAGTATATAAACCAACCAGTGCCGGTCGTCGCAACGCTTCAGTGAATACGAACGATGCGATCACCAAGAAGAAGCCTGAGAAGGCGCTTCTGAAGCCACTGAATAAAAAAGGTGGTCGTAACCACCAGGGCAAGATTACCGTTCGTGGTCGTGGTGGGGGTGCCAAGCGCATGTACCGCCAGATCGACTTCGCTCGCCGTGACCGTGATGGGATTGTTGGCACTGTTGTTGGGATCGAGTACGATCCGAACCGCACCTGCCACATCGCTCTGATCGAGTACGCGGATGGCGTCAAGCGTTACATTCTTGCTCCAAACGGTCTCACTGATGGGAACACCGTTGAGAGTGCTACAGGCGAAGCAATCGAACCGACTGTTGGTTCTTGCATGCAGCTCAAGCACATTCCATCGGGCATGAATGTGCACTGCATCGAGCTTCGTCCTGACGGCGGTGGCAAGCTCTGCCGCAGTGCGGGCATGTACGCTCGTTTGACCAATAAGGATGACAAGTACGCGACCTTGGTGATGCCATCAGGCGAAACCCGTCGTGTACCGGTCGAATGCCGTGCAACCATCGGTACTGTTGGCAACTCCGATCATCAACAGCGTCGTCTCGGTAAGGCGGGTCTTTCCCGTCACCTGGGTCGTCGTCCCAAGACTCGCGGTGTGGCGATGAGCCACCATGCTCACCCCCTCGGTGGTGGTGACGGTCGCAGTAAGGGTGGTCGTGCTCCGGTCAGTAAGTCAGGCACCTTGTCAAAGGGTGGCGGCACACGCAACCGGAAGAAACCATCACAGGATCTCATCATCCGTCGTCGCAAGAGCAAACGATACGGGCAGCTGAAGTAAGCCCGAAAGGATCTGTATATGTCTAGAAGTCTGAAAAAAGGCCCATATGTCGACGAGAAGCTCTTCCTCAAGGTAGAGAAGATGGCGGCATCGGGTGCGAAGAAGCCAATCAAAACATGGGCCCGTGCGTGCACGGTTGTTCCCGAGTTCATCGGGCACACATTCCAGATTCATAACGGTCGCGCATTTCCAGAGGTGTTCATCACCGAAGACATGGTCGGCCACAAGCTCGGCGAGTTCGCCAACACCCGTACCTTCCGTGGACACACGAACAAGAAGGAAGGCCTCAAGTCACGCTAACGCGGTGAACCAGGGATACAGCTATGAAACTCAGATCAAATGAACTAACAAACCGAGCAGCCAAAGTAGGCGTGAGTGTTGAACAACTCGCCGCCGCGGTCGCTCGTGATGGCCGCAGCGAGAAAGCAGCCAACTCAGCCGTCCGTAACTGGATGTCTGGTCGCGATCATCCTCGCTGCCGTCGTACAGATATTGAAGCACTCGCAACAGCCGTTGGTTGTTTGCCAAAGGATATCTCGAAGTTCACCTCCGAGGTCCGCAACCACCGTGGTAGCCAGAAGAAGGCGAAGCTCGTGGTTGACATGATCCGCGGCAAGAACCTCGAAGAAGCGACCCAGATGCTTGCGTTCTCAACCAAGCGTGCTTCAGTCAACATCGGGAAGGCACTGATTGCCGCAACATCTGACGCTGAACAACTCGGCGCAGATATGAGCGAGCTGTATGTCAGTGAAGCGACCGTCGACCGTTCGACCCACATCAAACGGTTCCGTCCAAAGGACCGCGGCCGGGCACACCCGATTCTCAAACGAACAAGCCACATCAGCGTATCAGTTCAGGAGCGTAGCTAATGGGTCAAAAAAGCCATCCATTCGGATTTAGACTCGGGATCACCGAAGCACACCGCTCACGCTGGTACGCTCCGAAAGCTCTCTACGGCGAACTGCTCGTCGAAGATGAGAAGATCCGTCAGTACCTCGACAAGCGTCTGAACAAGACCCCGCCAAGCGCGTCGGTCTCGGACATCCACATCGAGCGTACTCGTGAAGAGCTTAAGATCATTGTTCGGACCGCTCGTCCCGGTATCGTCATCGGACCAAAGGGGTCTGAGATTGATCGCATGACCGAAGAGCTTCGGTACATGACCGGCCGCAAGGTTGCGATCACCGTTGTTGAAATCCGTGAGCCAGACCTTGACGCACAGCTTGTCGGTGACGGCATTGCCGAGCAGCTCAAGAAGCGGATGGGTTTCCGTCGCGTCTTGAAGATGCGTGCTGAAGCGGTGATGGCCGCTGGTGCTCAGGGCGTCAAGATCCAGGTTGCTGGTCGTCTTGGCGGTGCTGAAATGAGTCGTCGTTTGGATGTTCGTTTGGGCTCACTGCCACTTTCGACACTCCAGGCAAACATCAACTATGGGTTCTCTGAGAGCCACACAACTTATGGTGTCCTCGGCGTGAAGGTCTGGATCTACAAAGGTCTGTACACGAATGCTGAAGAAGAGAATCAATCAAACGCTGCCGGTGCTCGCGCCCGTGCTCGTGGTCGTCGCTAAGAAGCGGTCTATTTGAAAGAAGGATTAGGATATGCCTCCTTATAAGATTCCAAAGCGTGTCAAGCACCGCAAAGAGTTCCGTCGCGGTCGCGATCGCAAAGCGACCAAGGGCAACTATGTTGCTTTCGGTGAGTTCGGTCTTCAGGCACTCGAGGGCTGCTGGCTCAAGAGCAACTGTATTGAAGCCGGCCGCGTGACTTGTCAGCACTTCCTGAAGCGCGAAGGCAAGCTGTTCATTCGTGTGTTCCCCGACAAGCCGATTTCCAAGAAGCCACTTGAAACCCGCATGGGTAAGGGTAAAGCGGAAGTCGATTACTGGGCAGCACGCGTAAAGCCAGGCACGATTCTGTATGAGTTGGCTGGTGTGAGCGAGATCCGTGCACGCGGTGCGTTCTTCCGTGTTGCGATGAAGATGCCGGTGAAATGCCGGATGGTCCACCGTCGGATCGAGGCATAAGGGGTTTACTGATGACCGGTACAGAAGTACGAGCGTTGAAAGATGAAGAGATCACAGTTGAGCTGGGTCGCCTGCGGAGTTCACTCCTGGCAATCAAGAGCAAGAGTGTGACTGAAAAGATCGAAGACACCACGCAGTTTGGCAAAGTCCGCAAGGACATCGCCCGGCTCCTGACCGAGCAGACCGCACGGCAGAACAAAGATTCCTGAGGACGACTATGAGCGATACAGAAGTCAAAGGTGCGAAGATTGGTGTTGTGGAAACCGACGCGCGGGACAAGTCCCGCAAGGTCGTGATCCAATACAAGGCCCCGCACCCAAAGTATGGCAAGTTCGTGAGCAAGCGCACCGTGTTGCATGTTCATGATGAAAACAATGAATCGCATACAGGCGATGTGGTCGAGATCGTGCAATGTAGCCCGATCTCGAAGACGAAAAGCTGGAAGATCTCCAAGATCATCGAGCAACGAAGTATTTGACAACACCCCCCAGCAGTGTGCTGGGGTTTAGGAAGAAGGCAGGGCGACCATGCTCCAGCAAGAATCCAGATGTGAAGTAGCGGACAACTCCGGCGCGAAAATCGCTTATGTTATCCGTGTGTATGGCGGCTCGACTCGTCGTGACGGCCAAACCCGTAAACAGGCGTACATTGGCGATAAGGTCCTGATCAGTGTCAAGAAGGCACTCCCAGGGTCGGAAGTCAAGAGCGGTGAAAAGTACAAGGCAGTCCTTGTCCGCACAGCCAAGTCTACTCGCAGAAAAGACGGTTCGTATGTGAAGTTTGACTCGACCGCGGTCGTGCTCATCAACGACGATGGAAATCCAAAGGGCACACGCATCTTTGGCCCTGTCGCTCGTGAACTCCGCGAACGAAACTACATGAAAATTGTTTCCCTTGCTCCGGAGGTGGTGTGATGCCAAGGCATGTACGCAAAGGCGATCAGGTAATAGTCACCTCGGGCGACCATAAAGGTCAGTCCGGTGAGATCCTTGAGATTCTGACCAAGTCAGACAAGGTTCTTGTCAAGGGTGTGAATGTCAAGTCCCGGCATGTTCGTCCGACACAGATCAACCCCAAGGGTGGGATCGTGTCCAAAGAGATGCCGATGCATATCTCGAATGTCAGCCCAGTCGTTGATGGTAAGCCCACACGAGTGCGGTTCGAGACTAAAAAAGACGGCTCAAAGGATCGCGTAGCGGTCCGTGGCGGAAAGTCACTCGGACAGGTCAGCGGGCCAAAGTCGTAACCAATACACACAGCTTCGCTGGATAATCCAGTGAATCAATCGGCGGATAAGTCATGGCAAAGAAAGACAACTTCGATCAAGCAACGCTCGACGCAGCATCCCAGGCAAGCACGCCTCGGTTGCAGACGCAGTTCAAGGACACCGTGTGTCCAAAGATCACCGAAGAGTTCGGGATCAAGAACACCATGGCGATGCCGAAACTCGAAAAAATCACGCTCAATGTGAACATCGGTCGTCACCTCGACGGCACCAAGGTTCCGAACAATGTTCGCGAAGCTGTTCTCCATACCCTGACGACCATCACTGGTCAGAAGCCTGTGAAGATCGCTGCGAAGAAGTCGGTATCGAACTTTAAGGTTCGTGAAGGCTACGAGACCGCGTTTAAGGTGACTCTCCGTCGTGACCACATGTGGCACTTCATGGATCGCCTGATCAACATCGCGACACCTCGTATGAAGGACTTCCGCGGGTTGAGTGACAAGTCATTCGACCGTCAAGGAAGCTACTCGATGGGCCTGACCGAGCAGGGTGTATTCCCTGAGATCAATATGGCAGATCAGAACTTCACCCACGGTATGAACATCAACTTCTCGTTCAGCAAGTCTGATCCAAAGCTGAGCCGGTTCGTCCTTGCCGAACTGGGTATGCCGTTCAAGAAGCCAGAAGAAAAGAAGAAGTGAAAGAGGAACTAACACATGGCTCGTAAATGTCAAATCGCTAAAAGCAACCGGACCCCAAAGTATCCGACCCGACATGTTCGCCGTTGTCAACTCACCGGTCGTGCACGAGGCGTCTACCGCAAGTTCCGTATCTCCCGCATTATGCTCCGCAAGCTTGCTCTTGAAGGCAAGATCCCCGGGATGCGTAAAGCAAGCTGGTAAGAAGAACACCGCTTTGATGAATGAACTCTCGCGGCATGCCCAGGCGTGTACCGCACTGACAGAAAAAGGTATATACGATGACGATCAGTGATCCAGTCGCAGACATGTTGACCCGAATCCGCAACGCGACACGCAACCGTGCCAAGAGCGTGATTTGCCTCAACAACAAAGTGTGCCAGGGTGTAGCCGGAGTGTTGAAGTCCGAGGGCTATATCAATGACTTCGAGGTTGTCTCTGACAACAAGCAGGGCACCATCCATATCGATCTCAAGTACGGCCCACGCGGCGAAGTACTGATCCATGAGATCAAGCGGATGAGCAAGCCCGGTTGCCGTGTCTATCGCGGGAGGGAAAAGATTCCAGCCCCGATGCAGGGTCTCGGTATTACGATTGTTTCCACAAGCAGCGGCGTGCTCTCTGACCGCGTCTGCCGTGAGAAGAATGTTGGCGGAGAACTCCTCTGCCGCGTGAGCTAACTGAACTGATGGATTGATGCACGGCTGGAATCCCCGGTCCAATGACGACCGGAAGACGACGACAGCACGAAAGGAAGAACAATGTCCAGACTCGGTAAAAAACCTGTTCAGATCCCAGCAGGGGTGAAGGTGAACATCTCAGGACGAACGATCACGATTGAGGGTCCAAAGGGCTCACTCAACTTCGAGCACCGTTCAGAGGTTCAGGTCTCGCATGACGAAGATGGCAAGGTCATCAATGTCGTTGTTGATGAGAAGCTTCTCGCCAAGGACCGCGCCAACCGCGCGTACTGGGGCACCACCCGTTCGATCATCGACAACATGGTTGTCGGTGTCACCAAGGGGTACGAGAAGAAGCTCAACATCGTTGGTGTCGGTTGGACCGGCAATGTCAATGGCAACAAGCTCGCACTCAAGGTTGGCTACGCCAACCTGATCGAGATGCCAATCCCCGAAGGCGTCACCGTCACCGCTGAGAAGCAACTCGTGACCGTCTCCGGTGCTGATAAGCAAGCAGTGGGGCACTTCGCTGCTTCGGTCCGTGCGAAAAAGAAGCCTGAGCCTTACAACGGCAAGGGTATCAAGTACCTCGACGAGGTCATCACACGCAAGCAGGGCAAGGCATTCGGTAACTAATACGATCGCATACTGATCGCTCAGAGCGATCGTGAGGTTTGAAAATGAACAAGAACAAAGCAAAAACAGTACGCCGGACTCGCCGCAAGATCGGCATCCGCAAACGGGTCATCGGTACCCCTGAGCGTCCCCGTCTGGCCATCTTCCGGTCGTTGAACCACACCTACGCCCAGGTCATTGATGACATGGCTGGTGTGACACTGGCGAGCGCTTCAACACGCGACAAGGGTGTGAAGATCGAGGGTTCAAGCGGCAATGTCGCTTCAGCCAAAGCAGCGGGCAGCGTGCTCGCCGAGCGGGCAAAGAAAGCCGGTATCGAAGCAGTTGTCTTCGATCGTGGCGGATTCAAGTTCCACGGCCGTGTTAAGGCCTTCGCAGATGCTGCTCGTGAGAGCGGACTCAAGTTCTGAACGAAAGAGATACCACAATGGCAGAAATGCTTGACGAATCAAAATCAATCGAGTCGCATACCGTCGGTATTTTCCGTACGGCAGCGACTGTCAAGGGTGGTCGACGCTTCAACTTCGGCGCTCTCGTCGTCTGCGGTGACCGGAAGGGCAAGATCGGCTATGGCTACGCCAAGAGCCCTGAAGTCCCAACCGCGATCGAGAAGGCTGAGAAGCACGCCCGCTTGAACATGATTTCCTTCCCGATGACCGGGACGACCTTGCCGCATGAAACCATCGGCAAGGCATGTGCGAGCCGCGTGATTCTGGTACCGGCTTCGCCTGGTACCGGTGTTGTTGCGGGCGGCACCATCCGTGCGGTCTTGGAAATGGCGGGCATCACTGACTGCCTGACCAAATCCACCGGGTCCAACTCCAAGATCAATGTGGTTCGCGCCGTGTTCGACGGTTTGAGCCAACTCCGCACCCGCGAAGACATCGCGGAGCTGCGTGGTGTTGAGATTGAAACTTCCGATATCGAAGAACGCGTGAAGCGCGGACAACGATTCATGCCTGTCCAATCCGAAGGCGAAAAAATGGCTGCACCTGTCAACACCATCGGTCAAGACCGTGGTCGCGGCGGACGCGGTGGCGGTCGCGGCGGACGCGGCGGCAATAGTGGTGGTGGCCGAGGTGGACCAGGTGCTGGTCGCGGCGGACCAGCTGAAGGTGCGGCACCAGCTGCTCCAGCAGCGGACGCACCGAGTGCACCAAGTTCAGAGAGTTCTAGCTAAACAGATTTACGCAAACCGGTCGTACAGTTGTACGACTCCCGGGAGTAACCGGTCATGATGATTCACGAAGTCACCGCTATGGCGGGTAAGTACAAACAACGCAAACGCATCGGCCGCGGTGTCGGTTCAGGCAACGGCAAGACCTCAGGTCGCGGTCACAAGGGTGCCGGCTCACGCCGAGGCAACTCGAGACTCGCGCAGTTCGAGGGTGGCCAGATGCCATTCTTCCGCCGCATGCCGAAGTTTGGTTTCACCAACGCGAACTTTAAGATCCACTTCTGGATCGTCAACCTCGCGGCGATCATCGATCACCCAGACTTCAAGTCCGGTGGCGTGGTCAACCAGGCTTCGCTCATCAAAGCGGGTTTGGTCCGCGACGAGTCCCGCAACCTCAAGATCCTCGGTGATCTTCCAGAGGGTGTTGATTCGCTCAAAGTGAAGTTCGATGTCACCGCCAACCGCATCACCGGTCCAGCCCGCAAGCTGATCGAAGACGCAGGTGGTAAGGTTGACGAACTCGGTACACGCCGAGATCGTGTCCGCGGCATCGACCGAAACTCGGACGACCAGACTCCCAAGAACCTCACCAAGAAGCTCAAGAAGCAAGACTGGCACCGCAAGCGTGACGAAGCGTTCGCTCGTGGCGAGGTTCTTAAACCCAAGAAGTAATCCTCGGATATTCCGATGGCTGATTTACACGCCGGGGTCGATCAACCGCTGAACGATGGGAATACCATCCCCGGTCACGGATGATCGGCCCCGTCTTTATTTGTCAGTATTGGGTGCCTTTATCCGGGCACACGGAGTGAATGATTCATGCTCTTTCAGACCATCATCAATGTCTTCCGGATTCCGGAACTACGGAACAAGATCCTCTTTACCCTCGGTATGCTCGCAGTGTACCGAATCGGTTTCTGGATCCCGGTTCCGGGTGTTGATCAGGGTGCGTTGACTTCATTCTTTGAGCAGCAAGCCGCGGCGGGTTCGGCAGCCGGTCGTTTGTCGCAGTATGTCGCGATCTTCTCTGGTGGTTCATTCGGTCAATCCACGATCTTTGGTCTTGGGATTATGCCGTACATCACGGCGTCGATTATCTTCCAGCTCTTCCAATCCGTGTCACCACAACTCAAGAAGCTCAAAGACGAAGGGCCAACGGGGTACGCGAAAATCCAGGAATGGACTCGTTATGCAACCGTTGGTTTGTGTTTGGTTCAAGCGGTCGGATGGTTGACCTATATCACTCGCTCGGGTCTTGTCTACGAAGCATGGGCTCATAACCCACTCTGGTGGATCATGGGTATCGCGGCTCTGACCGCGGGCACCATCTTCCTGATGTGGCTCGGTGAACAGATTGATAGATTCGGTATCGGGAACGGTGTTTCGCTGATTATCATGGCGGGGATCCTCACCGGGATGCCCGGTGCGGTGATGAGTGTCATCGGGAACTTTGATGCAGCGGATCCAAACAAGATGGGCTGGATGGGCTTGATCCTCTTGCTCTTCGGCTTCGTCCTCATCGTTGCTGGATCGGTTTTGCTCACGGTTGCTCAGCGCCGGATCCCTGTACAGCAAGCGAAACATACTCGCGGTAACAGAACTTTCGGTGGTCAGAAAAGCTACCTCCCACTCAAGGTCAACCACGGCGGCGTTATGCCCATCATCTTCGCGTCCTCGCTCATGGTCTTCCCATCGGTGGTGTTTAGCGCCCTGATGGATCAGGCGCAGAACGCACATGCGACCGGTACATGGGTCACCATTGTTGCTTGGCTCAGCCAAAGCTTCCAGATGGGTGCGTTCCCATATGTCTTCTTGTACATCATCATGGTTTACTTCTTCAGCTACTTCTGGATCACCGTCCAGTTCAATCCTGAAGAGATGTCCAAGCAGCTCCGCGATCATGGTTCGTTCATTCCCGGGCTCCGTCCTGGACCTCGCACGGCTGAATATCTCGAAGCGGTTATGGAACGGATCACCTATGTCGGTGCGGCGTTCCTCGCGATCATCGCGGTCCTCCCGATGGTCGTCAACTCACAACTCAAAGTGGATTTCGTAGTCTCCCAGTTCTTGGGTGGTACGGGTCTGCTCATCGTGGTTTCCGTTGCACTCGACTTCCTCCAGCGTGTGGAAGCCAACCTGCTGATGCGGAACTACGACGGATTCCTCGGCGACAGCGATACCGGGGAAGGTAGATCACGCTCGTAAGAGCAACTCGGGTCCTGTTTGGGCCCAAATTTGGAGCGTTTCAGTGTCGAACTGAAGTTTTGAACGCTCTTTTGACCGGGTCTGAGAGATCGGTGCATGACTCACCGAACAATCAGGCCTACCATCGTGACCCGAGAAATTGCGTGGAGCATGATCTCGGATCGACAATATAACAGTACGAATCGGGTTTGCCCGATTGAAGGCTTCGCTCTATGACGGGCGAGGGAGGTTCAGATGAAAGTTTCATCAAGCGTCAAGCGTCGCTCGAAAGATTGCCAGATTGTCCGCCGCAAGGGCAAGGTATTTGTGATTAACAAGAAAAACCCTCGTTTCAAGCAGCGTCAGGGCTGAAGCCCCGATTGATTTTGAATCGTGTGAACTGATTAACGACCGGCTGCTCCGAGGTGAACTCGTCCGCAGCGCACTGCTTGGCAAATCGCCAAGATGACAGGAGATTCCAGTGCCCCGTATCGCAGGTGTAGACATTCCAGATCGCAAGAAGATCTATTATTCGTTGCAGTACATCCACGGCATCGGCAACAAGTTTGCTGGTGACATCCTTACGGAAGCCGGGATCAATCCCGACACCAAGGCGATGGATCTCTCCGAGACCGAGGTTTCGACGCTCAACTCAATCGTTGACAGCGCGTACCTCGTCGAGGGTGCCCTGCGTCGTCAGGTTCACCAGAACATCGCTCGCCTCCGCGAGATCCGCTCATACCGCGGCGATCGTCACCGTGCGGGTCTTCCGACCCGTGGCCAACGCACCCGCTGTAACGCACGCACCCGTAAGGGCAAGAAGCGTACCGTTGCAGGCAAGAAGGGCGTGAAGGGCTAAACAGCTTTGAACAATATTCGGGTGCACCCATGTGGGTGCACCCGGTTTCGTGTACATATCAACATTTCGCAAGGTTCCAGCCCTCATTGAGGGAACCACAAGTGGAACCGTCAGGAGCGATCGAAGAATGGCAAAGACAGTCAAAAAAGCAAAGAAGGTCCGCAAGGGCGTTACCCGTGGGATCGCGCACATCAAAGCGACGCACAACAATACCCTCATCACCATCACCGACACCAACGGCGAAGCGCTCGGTTGGGACTCGGCTGGAACCATCGGCTTCAAGGGTGCTCGCAAGGCTACCCCGTTCGCCGCGACCCGTGCTGGTGAGCAGCTCGGTCAGAAGGTCCGCAAGATGGGCATGAGCGAGATCGAAGTCAAGATCACCGGCGCTGGTGCTGGTCGCGAGAACGCTGTGTCGGGTCTCGCATCCACCGGCCTCCGCGTCACCGCAATCGAGGACCACACCCCGGTTCCTCACAACGGTTGCCGTCCCAAGAAGAAACGCCGCGTCTAGTCGACCGGCTTAAAGCCCCGTCATGCATCGCATCTCGGGGTTTGTCATTGAAACAGTCTTTCGTGGAAAGAAAGAGCGACGCCGACAGCAGCAGGGCGTCAATCTGTGAACCACGCGAGTGTTTGGACCCTTGAATGTCCCTGCTGCGGAGAAATAAACTATGCGTGTACGCTGGCGCGGGCTTGAACTGCCCTCCCGGGTGACCCCGGACGAAAAATTTACCGCCGATACCTTCGGTCGCTTCACCGTCGAGCCTTTCGAGCGCGGCATGGGTACGACCATTGGTAACTCGCTGCGTCGGATCCTGCTTTCCTCACTCGAAGGCGCATCCGTCACCGCTGTCAAAATCAAGGGTGCTGAGCACGAGTTCACCTCGATCGCTGGCGTCCTCGAAGACACCACCGACATCATCCTGAACATCAAGAACCTGATCGTCAAGTCCGAAGGCGATGGCCCCCGCGTCATGAAGCTCGCGGCACAAGGACCAGGCGAAGTCACCGCTGACCTCATTGAAGCTGACAGCAATGTCACCATCGTGAACAAGGACCTCGTCATCGCGACGCTCACCGAGCCAATCGCGTTCGAGATGGAAATCCATATCGATAAGGGCCGGGGATACATACCTGTTTCCGAGCAGGACCTCCGCAACGACGAGCAAGAGATCGGGATTATTCCGGTCGACGCGATCTACTCACCTGTTCAGCGTGTTCGCTACCAGGTCGAGAACACCCGCGTGGGGCAGAAGACCAACTACGACAAGCTGATCATGGAAATCTGGACCGACGGCACTGTCACCCCAGAGATGGCACTCGTCGAGTCGGGCAAGATCCTCCGCAAGCACCTCAACCCATTCGTTCAGTACTTCGAGCTCGGCGACGACCGTGTTTCGGAGAATGCCGCTGCTGCAGCTGGTGTGGACGAAGAGTTGATCCGCAAGCTCAACATGCCAACCGAGCAGCTTGATCTGTCGGTTCGTGCGAGCAACTGTTTGGAATCCGCACGCTTGGACACCGTTGCTCAGCTGGTCATCATGACCGAGCCAGAGCTTCTCAAGCTGCGTTCGTTTGGTCGCACATCGTTGCGTGAAGTGAAGCGTAAGCTTCTTGATATTGATCTCGATCTCGGGATGGAACTTCCCGAAGGATACACCATTCATCAGTGATTTGAGTTTGACTCACTGTTTGATATACACCAATGCGACGCGGTGAGCGCGTCGTAGAGAAAGAAGGAACCGAGTCATGCGTCACCGCAAAGCCGGATTCAAGTTGGGCCGCACCACAGCGCATCGCCAAGCGATGCTCCGTAACATGGCGGCAAGTCTCTTTGAGCATGGTCAGATCACCACGACCATCCCAAAGGCCAAGGCACTCAAGCCGTTCGTTGAGAAGATCATCACCAAAGCCAAGCGCGGTGACCTTCACTCACGCCGTCTTGTGATCTCGATGCTCGGTCAAGACCGACGCGCGTTTGCATGGGCGCATATCCCTAAGGGAGCGACCGAAGAGCAACGCGAGTCGATCCAAGAGCAACGCGAGTTTGTTGAGGGGTTCTTTGATATCCCTGACTCAGACCAGATCGAGCGCAACCGCTACGGCGAGCTTCGCAAGGCACCACGCATCGTCAAGCACATCTTTGACAATGTTGCTCCACGCTTCGAAGATCGCGCCGGTGGATACACCCGCATCGTCAAGCTCGGACAGCACCGTCTCGGTGACGCCGCTCCGCTTTGCGTGATCCAGTTTGTCGGGAACGAAGAAGGCCCCGAGATCGGTGGCTCACCAAGCTCCCGTCGTCGGACCGCTGATCGTCGCACCGCATTCGCTGCCAAGCTCCGCAAGGACGCTCCGAAGGCTGAAGCACCAGTCGCAGCCGCTCCAGAAGCGGATGCTCCTGAAGCCGAATCCTGAGCGAACCAGTCATCCTTTGACTATCCTTACACTGTCCGTCCAGCGGGCAGTGTTTTTTATTGAAACTGACCACGAATACGCGATCCAATACCCATGCTTGAAACCCTCAATGAGATCGAAACCACCGCACTGAACGACCTGGGTGCCATCAATGACGCTCCGGGTCTTGAATCTTGGCGGATTACCTACATCGGCACCAAGGGGCGTATGCGGGCCGTGATGCCCATGATGAAGGATGTTCCCAAGGACCAGAAGGGACCGGTCGGGAAGCGTCTCAATGAGGTGAAGACCGCGCTGGAAGCCGCGTTTGAAACCAAGCAGGCGTCGCTCGGTGACTCGGGTGTGTCGGCGCCGTCTGGGCCGATGATCGACATGACCGAGCCTGGGTTGGTGGAATCGAGCCATGTGGGTCGTCGTCACATCATCTCGCGGGTCCGCGATGAGCTTGTTGAGATCTACGCTCGCATGGGATTCGATGTCGCTCAGGGTCCTGAACTCGAGGACGACGAGCACAACTTCATCAAGCTCAATATCCCTCCTGCGCACCCGGCGCGCGATCCGATCGACAACTTCTACATTGATAATCCCAACGAGGTGGAGACGCCTCGGATGCTGCGGTCTCAGACCTCGACGGTGCAGATCCGGACGATGTCCAAGATGGTCGCAGAGGGCAAAGAGCCACCGATCAAGATCGTCTCACCGGGGCGGGTGTACCGTCCGGACACGGTGGATGCGACGCACTCGTTCATGTTCCACCAGATCGAGGGTCTGTATGTCGATCGCGGCGTTTCGATGGCGGACTTGAAGACGACGCTCCTGCAGTTCGCGCACGCGTACTTCGGGGATGATGCGGAGATTCGGCTCCGTCCGAGCTTCTTCCCGTTCACCGAACCCAGCGCGGAGTTTGACATGATGATCGCGCTCAAGCCGGGGGAAGACCCGAAATGGATCGAGCTTGGTGGGTGCGGGATGGTCGATCCGAATGTACTGAAAGCATGTGGCCTGGATCCCGAAGAATGGTCCGGATTCGCGTTCGGTTTTGGGATCGAACGCATCGCGATGGGCAAGTACGGCATCCCGGATATCCGGATGCTCTTTGAGAACGATGTCCGCTTCCTCCAGCGGGTCTAGTTGCTCGGATAAATCACAACAGAAGGGGTCTCCGCAATGAACGATCAACTCACCGAACCAATCGATTCCCACGACGAGGACCTGTTCGCGGGACCCGCACCGGCGTGGCCCAAATGGATCGGCGGGTTTGCGATCGGCTGGGGCGGACTGATGCTGACCTGCACCGGGATTATGAGTGCGTACATCCTGTATCTTCCCAAGATGATGGAACCGATGCTGGAAGGTGCTCCGCTACCCGAAGCAATGCAGTTGGGGCTGTTGGACTGGTCACTGATGGCGGTAGGCATACTGGCTTTATTGCTCCTAATCGTGGGGGGCGTGTTGTGTGTGATGCGGAATCCGTTGAGTCGAGTCTTGATCCTGATCTGGGGAATTTCCTCGATTCCGTTTTCGCTGGTGAACTATGTTCGTCAGATGGATGCACAGGAATCGATGCGGGCGTGGGCGCAACAGTATCCTGACAACACGATCGCTCAAAACATGACGGCTGGCGGTCAGTCTGCACAGCAGATCGGCGAGGTCGTCGGGCTTGCGATGACCATCGTCCTCGGGATCATCGTCCCGGCATTCTTTGTGGTCTGGTTCGGCTTCATCAAAACCAAACCCGCACAGATGCTCGGGGCCGAAGAAGAAATCATCTAACGGGATTGCCTTCACAATTCCGATCTGATCTCTAGCGACCTTTGCCGAGTTGAGGCAGATGGGCGGTGGCTTTGGTATCATCTTGGGTAAGGAGACCTGTATGTCGGTGGTTCGTATCCTCATCGCGTTGTGCGTGCTTACGGTGTCGGGTTGTGTCCTTACGGGGCAGGGGAGACTTGACGATTCGCCGCAGATCATGCCGACCGAGCATGGGTTGTGGATCACGCGCTGGGACTATCAATCGCCGGAGGGTGTGCGGAAAGCGATCGCGGACGCTGCGGCAATCGGGATGACGGATATCTACTGGCAGGTCCGTGGGCAAGCGGACGCGTACTACCCATCGAAGCTTGAGCCTTGGGGGTTTGAGTTGCTCAAGTACAACCCGAACCCGCCGAGCTTTGATCCATTGGAAATAGCGGTGCGTGAAAGCAAAGCACGGAAGATGAAGATCCACGCGTGGATCAATGTGATGCCGATGTGGAAGGGGAAGGACGCACCGAGGGATCGGTCGCATATGTTCAACGCCCATCCAGAGTGGCGGCTCCGCGATCAGGACGGCAACATGCAGCGACTGCAGGAGGGGTATGTCGTCGTCAACCCGGTGCTTGATGCGGTGCAGGACCACATCGTCGCGGTCATTCGCGAGATCGTGGACAACTACGACATTGATGGCGTGCATCTGGATTACATCCGGTACCTCGCTGACGAGATTGGTGCGGATCAGTTGATGCCTGGGGATCCGATCAGCCGAGCGTTGTACGCGAAGCAGACTACATCCAGCGATGTTCCTTCGCAGATCGACCGCACGAAATACAGACGCTGGATCAGTTCGCGGATCGATCATCTGGTTGAGCGGATTGATACTGAATCGATCCGTTCCAAGCGGGGCGTGCGATTGAGCGCTGCGGTCTGGAGACGGCCGGACATCGCGAGCGATCGGTACTTGCAGAATGCGGTCAAGTGGGTCGACGATGGGCACATGGATGCGGTGATGCCGATGATTTACACCGACAAGAACGAGCAGTACCAGTCCGATCTCGCGGCGTGGCAAGGCGTGGTGAAGCAGGACAAGGTCATACCCGGGATCGGTGCGTACAAGCACACCAACCCGGCACAGACCTCGTACCAGGTTGCGATCGGTGATCCCAAGCGGTTTGCGATCTTTGCGTATTCGACGATCTTCGAGTCACCGAATCCAGAACAGAAGAAGGACGCGGCGTCTGTTCTTGAGCGGAAGCACAAACGCGAGGCGCTCGCGGATGTGATCAAACGGGTGGGGTCTTCAGGATGACTGCGCTGGGGATCGACATCGGGGGGTCTTCGGTCAAAGCCGCGGCGATGGACAGTGGGGGGCATTGGAAGGTTGCGAGCAGCGATCCATACACCAGTGCAGATCGAGCGGGAATCCAAGCTGCGATTCGTTCGTGCATAAATGCACTGGAAGTGTCCAAGCCCGCATCGGTCGGGCTGTGTCTCCCGGGACGGATGAACCCAGAGCAATCAGCAATCGAGTTCTCCGTCAATCTTCCGGTCCTCAACAGCTGGCGATTTGAGGACTTGATTGGATCAGTGCTGGATGGATCTCCTGATCGGTTGCGGGTTGTGTCCGATGCCGCCGCGGCCGGGTATGACTTTGCAACGCATGCTCCAATCGAAGGACGAACCGCGGGGATCTCGATCGGGACGGGTGTCGGGTTGTGCGTACTCGATAGGGATGCGATGGTTTCGATTGGAAACAAAGGCATCGGTCATCTCGGCTTGATGGACATGGGGCGGATCGGGAACGCCGACCGTGTTGATCCATGCGGTGCGGTGAACACGCTGGAATCCTTTGTTGGTGCGGCGTCGCTTGAGTCTTGGATGGGGGATTCGGGATTGAATCTCGATTCGCTCACGGCAACGGAGCCGCCGATGGTTGCTCTTGTGCGTGCGCTGCGTGTGGTACATGCGATCTATTTGCCGGAGCGGATCGCGTTGCTTGGTGGGGTCGGGTTGGCGCTTCGATCACAGCTTCAGACGATCAAGACACTTGTCGATGACGGCTTGACTCCACTTGCGTGTCAAGGATGGACAATCGATTCGGGAACCACAACACACCACGCGGCTCGCGGAGCCGCAAAGCTCGGGGCTCAATCGGATTGACTCAGCAGTCTCGATTTGCCGAGCATGCAGACTGCGGAAGAGATCAATACGCCCAGCGTGAGTTTCCATGTGTGGTGGATTGACGCGTAGGTGTTTAGGAATGACTCAGGCTGATCGTGATCGGTCAGTGTTGCGAGCAAGAAGGGCTGCGAGCCGAGCATCCACAGGAATCCGATGATCAACGCGGCGATCGCGCTCAGGTCGTTACCCCGTCTGGTGAAGATCGCGGTGAAGAACACCCCGACGAGTCCCGCGTAGGCGAACCCCATGACACTGAGCGCGAAGTCGATCAGCGTGTACCCGTTCGCGTCTTTCCAGTAGATGCACACGCATGCGAACCCTCCAAGCACAACACCCGCGACGATGACGGAGATACGCCCGAACTTCACATAATGCTTCTCTTCACGATTGGGAACCAGCGGTCTGTACAAGTCAGCGATAAACGCGGCACCCATCGCGTTGATCGCGCTGTTCATGCTTGAGAGTCCCGCGGCAAAGAGTCCCGCCATCATCAAGCCGCGGAATCCCGGTGGGACCTGCGTGAGGATGTATTCCAAGAACACTCGGAGGTTGTTGCCATCGTCGCTGACGCGGGCGATGGGTTCACTCGTCAACTCCGGATGCTGATACGCGATCCAGAGCATCAATCCAACCGTGAGGAAGATCGCAACGGTGGGGACCCCGAGGATGATCCCCATGATGACGGATCGGGCACCGGACTTTGCGTCTTTGCAGGTGAGCATGCGTTGTGCGAGGTCTTGGTCGGTGCCGTAGGAACCGATCCCGAGGAGTGTGTATCCGATGAGGCACGCGGGAATCGCGAATGGATGCGTGAGATCGAACGACCAGTCGAAAGCGGTGAGCTTGGAACCGAGCGGCATACCCGATTCGTCTACTGGATTTCTGAGTGTGTCGAGGACTTCGCTCATCGGTGCGTTGATGGTTTGTCCGATCAGCACGATCGCCGCGATCGCGGCGCCGATGAGAACGATGTACTGCAACACATCCGACCAGATGACCGAGGAGATCCCGCCCCAGAGCGTGTACACGATTGCGACGATGGAGAGTGCTCCGATCGACATGATGAGGGCGTCGGGTTCGAGTCCTCGATCGATCCCGAAGATGACCATCGAGAGCGGGATCGCCGCGGCAAAGACGCGCGCGCCAGACGCGAGCACTCGTCCGATCAGGAATGCGATCGACGCTGCTTTCCGAGTACGGATCCCGATCCGTCGCTCGAGGAACTCGTAGATCGACGCGCTCTGTGTTTGGTAGAAGCGGGGGATGAAGTAGAACGCGATGATGAGTGCCGCGAGGACCATCCCGATGTTGGTCGCGAGGTAAGTGAGGTTCCCGCCGAAGGAGAGTTCGGGTGCGCCGATGAAGGTCGCGGCGGAGAGGGAGGTGGCAACGATTGAGATCGCGACCGCCCACACGGGCATCTTTCGACCACCAAGAAAGTAGTCCGAGGCATCCCGCTGCTCCCGTCGAGCGAACCACATGCCTGTGAGGCCGAGGATGGCGAAATACCCCCCGAGCACAGCCCAGTCCGTCGCCCCAAAGCCCCCTTGTATTTGACCGATCTGCAATGCGTGCTCCATACCCAGTTGTCGACATCCAGGCGGCACAGACACCAAAAACTCCCCCTGAGCGTCGCTCAACGCCTGTGGCGAGGTCTATAGTCATGCTCAGTTTTTCCACTGGAGCGGTGGCAGAGCGGTTGAATGCGCCGGATTCGAAATCCGGTTCGGCTTTCGGGTCGACGGGGGTTCGAATCCCCCCTGCTCCGTTGACTTCAAAGGTATACGAAACGGCGTCCCTGATAAGACGCCGTTTCGCCCGTTTTGGAGCGAGCTACGCGGTTCGGCGCGTCTCCGAGATTTCCCACTCTGACCATATCAGCCAATATTCGTCCAAGTTGCCGCGAGTGTCTCTCGTGGCGATGTTAGGGATGTCCCCATGTACAGTTTCAGTTCCCTGTTCGAGGGGTATTAACAGGGACTCTGAGCAAAATCAGGGAGCAAAGCGTCACTCATCCCCGAGATGACCCCCATTCATCGCATGGGAAAGGCATCAATTGGCGTGGAATGTCCGGATTTCCCTGCGCGAGCGAACAGGGAATGAGCAGGGAATCGGCTCGTCGATTACGCCGTTTGGAGATGGCGGGGCGCGGCGTTGATCCCGAGTTCAGCGGCTTGCCGATCCCAATCGAGTTGCTTGGATGCGGTGAGCAGATCATCGAGCGTGATGCTGCTGGGGAGTGTCCCGGAGAGGACATACCTCAGGACTTCTGGGCTGAGTTGAGTCAGCGGGAGCAACTGTAAAATTCGCGAGCGAGCGATGCCCTGCTCCTTGGCGAAGACTCGGATCTGGAGTCCAGACTTGATGAGTGCATCGTGCCATCGATACGCCAGACCGATCGCCTCGACGAAGTGTTGTCTAGCCTCGGGCTTCGACGGGATGATCAGGTCATGGCCATCGGGGCAGAGGAGCAACCGTCGACCATCGAGCTTCTTGATCTGGAGTTGAAGCTTCAGCAGCATGTGCTCGCCACGGTCATCGACCTCGGGCGATCGCAAGCAGACGGGGCGAGATGGCATCTCTTTCGATTGTGCTCTGAAGGTGTGACGATGGAGCTGTTCGATCTTCTTGGTCTCAAGCTGGACCGCGATGGAGTTGGGCGCAAGCGTGACCTCGTGGATGGCTTTCCGGATCCAGCGGTCCCGGACTTCCGTGGACTGCTGATCGAGATCGTGGTGGTCGAGATGTCCAAGGACCAGCCCTCGGACAAGCTCATCAAGGTGCTCCGCATTGATAGTTTTGATCGGGCAGTTCTTGAAGCCGTGCTTGATCGCCTTCTGGCTGATGTAGTACCGCACGAGCCGTTTCTGTTTGGTCTCGTTCTTCTTGGTCAGTGGTCGTTGCGTGGAGGTCGGACTCATCGCGAATCCATCGCTCGTGCGCAGCTTCCCCTTGAGCAGGTGCGGGTGCGTCCATCGGTGCAGGTTCTTGCGGTCCTGCTTGGTCATCAGATCCTGCGCGGTGTCCCATGTCGCCTGATCGATGATGGCTTCATGCAGCCCTTCGTAGATCTCGGTGTGGTCACCACGGGTGTGCGTGATCTTGCCGATGTACAGCATGTTGGTCAGCACGCTGTGGATGTATTTCTGGGAGAGCGGTTTGCCGCCGTGAACAGTTCCGTTCTTGCTCGTCCATTGTTTCGTCGTATGACCGGCTTCGTTGAGTTCGTTGGCGACGGCAACCGGTGAAGACAACTCGATGTATCGATCAAAGATCGTGCGAACGAGATCCGCCTGCTCGGGGATGATGAAGAGGCCCTTGGTTTCCTCGCCCGTCTGGAGCCGGTATCCCAGCGGGGGTTGACCACCCACCCAGTATCCCTTCTTCTTGGTCGCCGCGAGCTTGTCACGGATGCGCTCACCCGAGACCTCTCGCTCGAACTGGGCGAAGCTCAGCAGCATGTTGAGTGTCAACCGGCCCATCGAGGTCGTCGTGTTGAACTGCTGCGTCACCGACACAAACGAAACCTGTTTCTCGTCAAAGACCTCCATCATCCGCGCGAAGTCACTGAGCGAGCGGCTCAGCCGATCGACTTTATAAACAACCACCACATCGATGCGTCCCCGGTCGATGTTATCAAGCAACCGCTGGAGCCCCGGCCGTTTCATCGTGCCACCCGAGAAACCGCCGTCGTTGTACTCCTCTTCGACCAGCTGCCAGCCCTCGTGTTTCTGGCTCTTGATGTAATCGATGCCCGCTTCGCGCTGGGCATCGAGTGAGTTGAAGGCCATGTCGAGTCCTTCCTCGTTGGATTTCCGGGTGTAGATCGCGCAGCGGGTGGTCTTCATGGTGTACTCCTTACGATGCCTGCTTGAGTTTCTTGAGGCCGAAGAATCGAGGACCGGACCAGCGTGCGCCGGTAATCTCGCGGGCGATCTCGGACAAGCTGGCAAACTCGGTTTCCCGGTAGCGGAAGCGCTTACCGTCTTCGATGACCGTGACCTCGTGGTGATGTCCCCTCCATGTGCGAACGAGCGTCGTCCCCTCGGCGAGCTGGACAGGGTCCCGCTGCTTCCGCTGTGTAGCGACGACTTGCTTGGATGCCGGAGTTGGCGCGTTGCGGATCGCGGCCTTGAGCAGGCGGCGTGTGCCCGCGTCGAGTCCGCCGTGGGTGTGTTTCTGCAAGTGCCATGAGATACCCCGGACCAATGCCTGCTTGAAGTGAGGTGGATCACCCCGGATGCCCAGACTCGCCCATTCCTGTTGGAGCCGGGTTGTGGTGAAACTTGTGAGGGTTTGGAGTTCGATGGTCATGCGGGTCTCGTGGTCAAGCCCCTGTCGCCGACCCAGGGATCCGCGCACACCGATCGCGCCGCTCAGGTATTGAGAGGGATCGTTGACCCGTGTGCTTGGGTTTCTGGGGCCGGCATCAAGGAGCCGGTCGGGGTGCTGCGGGAGTCTCCCGCGGTGTGACACATGAAGCCATGGATTGGGAGAGATTGCAAGTCCAAAGGGCCTAGATTCTCGACAAATATGGAAGTCTTTGGAAAATCAGCCCATCAGGTGCGAAGTGCGCTCACCACCATGCTTATTCACCCACTCTTCAGTACTGAGCCTCGGCGGCGGTCCCGGACGAATGCATGTTCGCTCACCGAAGATACGGTCAAGCACATAGTGTTCCTCGGGCACCTGCGCAAAGAACACGCAGCTCCGCTTGCATTCCTCTTCGGTCGCGTCGGGATGGGGTGCTCTATGGAATGCTCCACCACGCCCCTCGCCCTGCCCGGCGGCGTATGGCTGCTGCTGGTACTGGGACATGAACGCGCGAGCACCCATCCGCTCCATGGCCGCGCGGAGTTGCTCCCGATCTTCACGCGCCGGATGGAGGGCCTCGCCTTTCTTTCTCGCGAGTTGTCCGCTGATCGACGCGGGGAGGTATTCGTCCTCGGTGGCAATCGCCGCTAAGCTCAGCACCTCCCAGTCTTCTTGTTTGAGCAGATGCGCCGTGAGATCGTCATCGGCGAGCCGCTGCATGGCCACGATGATCACGCCGTCGTGCTTGCTGTCCAGACGCTGGTAGATGTTCCGGTCAAACCAGTTGTGAATCGAGATGGTCTTCTGTGGATCGTCCGCTTCGTGGGCCGACTGCGGGTCATCGATGATGATGAAGTCTGCACCCCTGCCCGTAATAGCCCCCGACGGTGTGAATCCCGCACGAGAGCCGCCCTGCGCAAGCTTCAGGGTGCTGGTCGATTCTTGCACACGCACATGCGGGAACAGCGACCGGTATCGTGGATGGTCCATCAGGTTCCGGGTCAGATCATGGTGCTCATTGACCAGCCCTCGGTGCCCGGCGACGCACATGATCTTGGACTCTGGTCGCACACCAAGCACCCAGGCAGGGAAGGCGATCGATGTGCAGATCGACTTGAGTGATCTCGGCGGCATGTTGATGATGAGCCGCTTGGTCTCCCCGCGGTGGCACCGGGCCAGCGCCTCACCCAACACATCGATCGACCAGTTGTGCTGGTACTTGATATGCGGGTGCAACGCCCTGAACGCCAGCTGGAAGAACATCCGGGGCTCATACTGGTACATATGACGGATCGCTTTGGTTTCTGGGCTACTCATCAGTCGGCTCCTTTGTCTGATTCTCTTCTGCGGATCCTAACTGACGGGTCAGTTGTTCGAAGGCTTGACGATCTGCGGCGTCGGGTTGGAACCCCTCGACTGAGTGGTGCTTGGCAATAAACGGAAGGGCCAACTTCGTGGCCCGCAGATCACCCTTGATCGCGTCGTTCATCAGTCTTTTGATGATCACTTCGCGTTTGGTGAGGGTCACCTGTCGCCCGCCCTCCGTGATCCGGAGTTCTTTGCTGAGCTCGATATCGATGAGCTTCTCGAAGTCTTTGATCTTCTTCGGTCGTCCGTTCGGGTTTCCTGATTGACCCGCTTTCCACTGTGTGTGCTTGGGTGGTTTCTGGTATCCGATTTCGTATTGGGGTTGATCATCCATTTGTCATCTCCTCTAGGTTGTTCGCGTTGGCGCGGGTTTCTGTGAGTTCGGTGTAGGTCTTGCCGGTCTGCTCGTGGATGGCTTCTTTCCCGGTCCATTGCTGCCAGCGGGCGATCGCGACATCGACATAGCGCGGGGAGAGTTCCATCCCGGCACACACGCGTTTGGACTTCTCGCAGGCGATGAGCGTCGAGCCGCTGCCGAGGAACGGATCTAAAACAATCTCACCACGTCGCGAGCAATCAAGGATCGCCTCTTCGATGAGCCGCACCGGTTTGATCGTCGGGTGGAGCTTGAGCACTTCGCGCGACGCGGGGTCTCCCTCGGCGGCATCGAGCGAGCGTGCCGATGGGAAGCTCCACACATTGCTCCGCATGCGCCCGTGCTCGCCGAGGCCGAAGTTGTTCCGGTGACGATCGGTCCCGTGCTTGAACACAAAGACCAGTTCGTGCTGGCTGCGATAGAACGTGCCCATCCCGGGGCGGTCCTTAACCCAGATGCAGAGATTCTTGAGCTCGGTGTAGTGGGTGTTGCCCGCGGCCAGCATCTCGGTGGCGTGCCGCCAGTCCATGAAGTGGTAGTGGATCGAGCCGGGACTGCTTACCTTGCAGAGTTGTTTCATCACGGACCCGAGGAACTCCGTGAACTCGGCCGGGGACATCTCCCCTGAACCCATGGCGAAATCGCCGTGCTCACCGGCGCACACCTGTCCGATGGCTTTGGCGGGTAAGTTGTACGGGGGATCGGTGAAGATCATTGCGGCCTGCTGATCGCCAAGCAGTTGTTGGTAGGAAGCCGGATCAGTACAGTCGGCGCACAGCACGCGATGTGCATGGTCTCTATCGCCGAGGATCCAGAGATCACCGGGTCGAGTTACTGGGGCGAGAGCTTGGTCGTCGGGAAGATCATCCGCATCATCGTGCTCGGCGATTCCATCACCGGCAAGTGCCTCCTCGATCCCCAAGATCCGCTGCTCGATCTCACCGTAGTCGAAGCCGATGCACTCGATGTCGAAGTTGAGATCCAGATCGGAGAGGACCTTGAGGTGCTCACCGAGCAACTGGTCGTCCCAGGTGCTGATCTCGGTGAGCCGGTTGTCGGCGATCATCAGGGCACGGATCTGAGAGTCGTCGAGATCGGTCACCCGGATGGCCGGAATCGAGGTCATCTTGAGGAGTTTGCTCGCCTCGACACGGGCATGGCCGCACACCAATCGTGAATCCTGATCGATGATCACCGGCATCCGGAAGCCGAAGGCTTCGATGCTCTGGGCGATCTGGCGGATCTGCTTCTTGGGATGCACACGAGGGTTACTGGGGTGGGGGGTGATGTTGGTTAATTTGATATGTTCGATCTGTAGTTCGGTGTTCACGGTGAACTCCTTAGTCAGGGCGATGACACGAAGACACCGCCGCAGGGACAAAGCGACCCGAGCACGCACAAGCGGATATGGAGAACGACACCACAACACGCCGGGCATACCGGTAGAACAGGATGAATTTCTGAGTTCTAGTCGCCCGAGCCCCGGCGTCAGAGATCGGTCCGGAACCATGTTCCAGTATCCGCTCCGAGACCTGCTGGATTGAATCAATCGCACCAGCGGGAACCTGCCTGGACCATACCAGGCTACGGCCTAACTACCCATGCAGCCGGCCGCGGCTGGGCAATCCAACTGCTCCCGATCACATCGACCCATGTCGGGTGGGTTGGGAGGGGATGGATTGCCTAGACAAATTGTAGCACAAAAATGCAGGGGTCAAGCGTAGATGTAGTGGGCAAAGAAAAAAATTTCTGCATGCAGTGTTCAGACATTAGATAATTGCTCTATTTCGACTTTCAATTTACTTACATCTGGGAATTGGTAACAAGCCATTCGGCTGGAGAGATTCACAGTGAGCCACGGAGCGCGGATAGGGTTTTTGAACCTCTGAAGGGTGGGATTTCGGCTGAATTGTAGATGATTCTAGAAAGATTGAAATCCATCCGTTTGGGTACGTTTAGCCGGGTTTCTTCGAGAATGTAAATGACTCCAGAAAGACTGAGTGCCTTATGATTGAGTACACTCCGTCTCAAATTTGTGACGATGGAGCTTATGTGGTACAAATTTCGGTTCCCAAGGGGGGCGACCAACAATCAACTTCAACTCGCTATAATCTGTTAGTAGGAGGTATGCATGCCCTGGCTCACTGAGATTCTCGCGTTCATCGGCGGCGTCATTGCCACACTTACTGCAAAGCCGCTTCTAGGACGGTTCATGATCCGTATGAATTCAAACCGCGTAAATCAGTCCAATGCCAAAGCGTCCGGCGACATTGTTGGCCGTGACAAGATCGGACGGGATGCCTGAGTTGGGCAATAACCGCACCAATCAGTCAGGGTCACAGGCTGGCGGCCATATAGCCGGTAGAGATATTCATATTGTTAATGAACAGCAGCACATCTCGCCGCTTCGATCACTACTAGCTCGTATTGATCAAGCACGCGAAGATGATCCAGAGCTCAATGAGTTGATTGATCAGCTTCAGCACTTCTCAAATCCTGCTGGGGACGGCCCGCCAATCGGCCTTGAGAAGAAACTCATGGATGGCAATCGCGAGGAATTAGTTCGGCAAGCCACTCGTGAGAAGGAGATGTTTGCCAAGCTCCTCGCCCAAAATCAGCTCTCGTACAGCGCGCAGAAGGTATATGCATATTTACTGGGCAGCGTACGAGATCGTTTCAAGCGATATATTACACCACTTCTTTGCGACAATGCTACAGCGGATCAAGTCGACGCAGCCATTGTTGAGCACATCGTCGAGCCGTGTGTGCAAGACCTCGAGCACAACCCGCTCGATATCAGCACAACTCATATCCACGGCATGGTGTATTTTCTGACCGGCAACTGCTATTTGCTATGGACAGGGAGGGATGTATGATCCTTTATCACCCCGTTCACGATCCGCATCATGCGGCCTTTCGTATGCTCCGCTTGCTATTGGCCCATCCCGATCACGCGATACCTCACATCGCTCTTAGAATTTTGGATTTCTATTTACTTTTCCCTGCGGAGATCGAGGATATTCAGATGCCCGCCGCACTGCGTACGTGGAAAACGATGTTCCGCTCACACCAGAACAAGTACTTCTCGAACGTCTCGAAACACTCAGTCTTCAGGCAGCTAGCGGGACCACAGGTGCTGGGTCTCCGTCTACTGCAGTCTCGCGGCCTCATCTCTGATATCGCTGGCGACGCCAATCCAATCTCAGCGCATGTGGAAGAGATCCCATCCGGACTTGCCGATATGCTGCGGCGTGTGGATGATTCAGAGCGACAGCTGATTAACTTCCTCGCACGCGATCTTGGAGCGACCGAGTTGAATGGCCAGATGGGCTTGAAAAAAAGAACAGGGCTTGCTGAGTTCCGCTATGACATCGCATAATCCCAGCTTGTTTGTGAGACGATTCGTGATTTCCGCGGGGGAACATCGTGGTTATGACGAAACATTTAAACTTGGGCTTAACTTTATCACCGGCGAGAGCAATGCCGTAGGCAAGTCAACGGTTGTCAATCTGCTCGCGTTTGCGCTTGGCAGTGATCTGACTGATTGGACGCCAGAGACGCTTCGGTTTGACAGTACTCTTGTAGAAGTAAGTCTGAACGGAGCAACGCTCACACTGAGGCGAGAGATATCTGAAGATCGTGGCCGGCCAATGGACGTCTACTGGGGCTCGCTTGATGACGCGCTCAAGGCCACGATCACCGATTGGGAACGATACGGTTACAAGCGATCTGATCACAAAGAAAGCTTCTCATCGCTGCTGTTCAAACTACTTGGCTTGCCGGAAATTCACAATGAGCTGGGCGGTAAGCTCACGATGCACCAAATTTTACGACTCATCTTCGTCGATCAACTGACTCCGTCCGACGAGATGTTTGGCTCCGAGGACTTTGATTCACCTGCAGTGAAGCGTGAAGTTGGCGCAATTCTCTGCGGATACTATAGCGATGCGGAGTACAGGCTCCGTGCTGATCTTCGGACCGCAGCAGATGAGCTTCAAGAGCTGAAGGCACGGCAGAAGATACTCGACGAATTCGTCCTAGATACAGAGCAAGATATCTCGGTACTGTCCGTGCAAACACAGTTAGATAATGCTCGCTTCAAGCTTACGGAGGCAGAAGCCTCAGTGCGAACCGTCTTGGAAAATCCACGTTCTCGACGTGAGATCACTACTGAGTACAAGCGGCAACTGAAGGCGGCCCAGAAGGATGTTGAAAATGCTGCCCACGATCTAGGGCGTTCCGAACGAGAGCTCGTTTCAACACGGTTTGCTATCGAGGATAGCCAGTTATTTGTAGACTCCCTTGATCGGACGCTCGCAGCGCTGGAACAGTCCGCGTCAATTCGTGATGCACTTGGCGAGTTGCCTATACGTAGTTGCCCAGTGTGCCACCATCCAGTCGCTTTGGTGGCAGATGAGTCCAACTGCCCTCTATGCAAAGAGACGCGAAGCCCCGGAGCTGATGAGACACAGCTACTGCGAATGCGCAGCGAACTCACCCTACAACGGGAGGAATCCCTTCGCTTGCAAGATGAGCGGCAAGAACAGATGCTTCGTTTGGAAGTTGTAGTCCCACAGCAAAAAGTAGCTCTCAAAACTACAAGAATGAAGCTTGGTCGCCTTCAGGAGAGCATCGATCCGGCCATTGATGCAACGATTGGAACTGCTTATCGTGAGGCGGGCTACTTGCAGGGTGTTGTCGAAGATCTTGAACGGCAGCTTCGAATGGTGCAGGAGCTAGAGGCAGCAAGGGAGCGTCGCTCCCGGCTGGACGCAGAAATCAACCGCATGAAGTCCGAGCTTGCTGCAGCCGAAGATAAAACTGAAGAACGACGCTCTGAGGCCCGGCGGCTCATATCTGAACACACTGTGGAATTGCTTCGACGAGATGAATGTAATGCGCAGGGTGAGCCAGTAGAACGCGGACTATCTGAGTGTCACAGCGTTGATTTCAGCTTTTCAAAGGGACAAGTGCGAGTAGATGGCCGGCGGACGTTCTCGGCAAGCTCGATGGTAATCCTTAAGAACTCATTTCATACAGCGATGCTGCTCGCTTCTCTTGATGATCCTGATTTTCGGTATCCACGCCTGCTCATTTTAGATAACATTGAAGACAAGGGAATGCAGCCATCCCGAAGCCATAATTTTCAGCATCTGCTACTAGATGTGTCCAAGAACACGGAAGTAGACCACCAGATTATCGCCACAACTTCTATGATTGCTGAGGATCTCAGAGGCTCTGAGCATATTGTCGGGCAATACTATACATCGACACGGAAGTCTCTCGTACTCCCCAGTCATACCTCGGCGGACGGAGAAGGCATAACGACGAGTAAACCTGCGGCCGAGCCAAATGAACCGGACGCAGATTAACCACGCACATGATTCGCGAATCAATGATTGCCACGCACTGTCATATGACGTAGTGGGCAAAAACGAATCGACGGGTATGGTGGCTGATAGTTATTGGATTTGCAGAGGAATGGATGTGCTTGGGGATCAAAAACCCTATCCGCGCCCATCGTCGATGCGACAGCTGGAATTTGGCAGTTTGTTAGAGCAGCCCGAGTCTTTGAATCACTCAATGGCATCACTTCGTGTGCTATCGTGCAATCGACCCATCGGCTCTACCCAATGCCAGCATTTTGGGTGACCGTGCGGCATTGATCTTGTATCAAAGGTGCGGATAGGGTTTTTGAACCCCTGGAGGGCGGGGGGTCTGCAAAAAATATAGTTGATTCTAGAGAAACTGTATGCCATATGTTTGAACACACTCCGGGTAGAAGTTGAACGGTTCAAGGTCTGCAGTGAAGACAGGCAATACGAAACCACCATCATTGTCAGGCAAACCATGATTCTAGCCCCTAGCAAGGAAGACCCTGCCGGGGTAGTTCCAGGACTAAAGGAAGCCCGGACAATTGAAGGTAAGCCATGCAATCGCCTCGACGAGACGCGATTTGAGATTGTTGGATCCAATACTGTTCTTATTCGGGTATAGTGATTATCAGGTGGAGCAACTAGACTACAATGTTCGTCCGCTTCATTCCATATTGCAGGTGCCGGCTCCTGACTAGCTTACCAATAGCTTGCCCATTTTTTATGCGAGATAACTCTTGAAAAAGATGGAATTCGCAGATTGTCCAAACATGACGAACTTCAGGCATCCAACAATGTATCTGGATAGCAGATTTTAACTTGTGCAATGGCATCATCTTCAATGAACTCAATCGGTACGCGATTCTGAAACAGGAGGACTGATTCAATGGTCGTTTCCTCCATGCCAACAAATCTAGCCAACGCCTGTTGGTTGTCACAAAGTAAATTAACCCGTTGCAAATGACGCAACAGCCGATCGGGTTTTCCACGGTTATCTACTTGACCACGAAACTCCACCAGTTGCCTTGCAACTTCTCCAGGGGTCTTCGCAACAAATAAATTTTTACACTCGATGACAAGCGTGCGCGATAGTTTCGGATTCCATGCGAGAATATCTACATCACCATAGTCTCGTTCGAGCTTTCTTCCGAGAATCTCTGGAAGTTCACGCTCGAGCTTAACTTTCCACCCATCCTTTCGGAGCAATGCTGCCATAGATTTGGTGAACTTGTGTCCAAGTTGATTACGGCGTGATCCAGCCCAGGCACGCATCCGCTGAGATGTGAAAATCTGATCCTCAAATTCACCATTAAATGCGCGCGACAAGCGAAGTGCGAGTCCTATCCGCACCAGTTCTGGGCTACATATGCATAGGCTCTCATCCGAATTGGTCAGTTGAACGATTGGGCGGTAAACCAGCGACAATCGACGCTTGAATCGCCACGGGACAATATCTTTGTCGGTATACCCTTCGGAAGGTATATCCCATGAAGCCCTATGCCTGATGATTAGTTCATTGATAAACCGGTTGGATGAGTCTTCCGACATAGACTTTGCTGCGAGTTGGAAATATCGGGATCGTTTCCAGCATACGACTGGGCTGTGCTCTTGAAGAGCTTGGTCATCCAGCTCGTCAAGGAACTTCCGTGCTTCGTCAATATCGAATCCGAACTCTTCTTTCCAAATCTCAGGAAACTCGGCACCTACTGTCTCGGCTATAGGATCGCTTCGGATATCCTGCTCAAACATATTTTCGTATGAATCTGAGTAGCTCTGGAGGCGGATAGATTCCGTACCGAAACCATATGGTTCGAGAATACCATCGTGAAAATCACTCGAGATATGAAGGAGCCCAAGTGTAGATACTTCAATTCTGTCAGTGATCACTTCGCACTGAATGCCATCAGACCAACCGCCGTATTGGCAGATAAGCTGAATCAGTGCTATAAGTCGCGATAACTCAAATTCCCCTGGCATTTCGCCATCGCTCTCGGGGCACTCGCAAATCGCCATCTCGATAGCGTATCGACTTGCACTACTTGCGATGTTATTACGAAAAATATGATCTGCTGCAGTTCGTAGTGTGTTGTCTTTACCATCTTGTAAAGCAAGGACAGCACGAATCGTTCTCTGCCACTGTTGATTGCTGCGATGAGTCGCCATCGTATTGAGCATCAGTTTCTCGATAGTTGACTTTCGATCAAGCCGCTTGAGCAACTTCCGTACATCCTCCCATAGGGAATCTACGACTTGGTTCAGTGTGGAAGTACACCGCTTGACCCCATCAATGACATCTCCAGGAGACAATCCTTTCACCCGAAACGCTATGCCCAAACGACTAAGCGTGTCGTCAAACGGTTCGAATAAAATCGGATGACGGGGTATCTTGTCAGCTACGAAATCAGCAAATTCTCTCGCTTCGAACAAATGAAAATGGCGAGCGTATTCACTACCGACCGCCTGCTTGGCAGTCTGGATGGGATCAAGATCAGTGTTGAGTATCTGATTGACACCGTCTACGAGCGACATCAGTATGGCCTGTTCAGCGGAGTTCTTTGGTTGGTGAAAGCCAATGTACACGGATCTTGGCAAATAGGAAGTGATACTTTTTTTCGAAATGTTAACTCGTGTCTCAATTTTCGAAAACAACTGATCGGCCGATTCGGGTTGATCAATATTGAGATCCGCGGGATCAGATGTAGTTTCGTACTCAATATGCCATGCAATTTCGGTCATGGATGAGATTCCGATCGCCGATTCGAGTGCTGGGACAATCGTCGCGATCCATTTAGTAGCTGCATCCCAGAATCTAAACAGACCATCACGATCTTCGGGGTCTGCAGTATGGCTGGTGAGCCACACACTCATCCAGGCCCCTTCGTACACTGATTTGAGCGTGCCCAAGGCAATATCGGTTATAGATCCATAAAGCGGCAAGTCGAATTCGGAACTAAAATAGGAACCTATATGGTACCGACGAACTAGCACTGGCATTGATTCGGGTGGAGTAGCAAGATGAAGATCATGTAGTTGAGCAACGCAACGGCGCATATCGAAGATTGAGTTTAAGGGGATTGAGAGCATCAGCGGACCACCGTCCTTGACCATGTCCGGCTCGAGGGCACTATGGGGTGCGAGATGGAAACCTTGACTGGAAACAAATTCGAAGAGATTCAATAGCCCATTTGCATTTCGAATCAGGACATTTCTTCGCTCAAGTTCCCGGACATGGTCTAGCAGGCGAAACATGTGAAGCGGCTGCATTCCCTTTGACCAACTCAAGGTGACAAGTTGCTCGATTGATGTCACTTCGATACGCCAGTCATCTCTTCCTGTTTCAAACGCAGGTATTGCAATTCCACGCCCCCATCCGCAACCAACCACGATTGTGATACCCTCTTTGTAGTTCGGCTGTGATGCCGCACGACTCATTGCAGCATCTAGGCAGCTTTGGCATAAGTCGCCAGCGTTGTCGAAAGAAGGACTTACGCTTGTGAAATTGTGATAATTGAACTGCTCGAAATCATCCAAGAGGAATAGGAAATGGATGAAACGACCCGAGTCGACCTCCTTTATGACTTCACCTGTGACAATGGGATTGTCAAAACGCCATAAAAGTGGGGCACCGAACGATTCTCCAAGTATTGGGGTTCCTTTGATGAGATCCGTATACTCGAGTGCTAAACGACTACCCAGCATGCTTTTCATGCCATACTGATCAGCAAACATGATTACACGAAATCGAATTGCTGTTGAAATATTGGCTGGTACTGCGATCAGCACACCACTTGAGTACCTAACCAGTGGTTTCAGAAAAAGATCAGAACGACCTTCTTCCTGCCGAGTTTTACGGAGAAGTTGTACTGATGTTGAAAAGGCTATAATGTCATCTGGTTTGACCCCAAGTTGTGCAAGCTCAGCATTTGTGAATAAGACAGCCTTGCTCAACTCGGAGGCTTGTGAAGCGACTTCCGGTTGAAGCCTTGGCACCGGATACTCCTCGCCACAGCTGTATCGCGTGAGACCACGGCGCTCTGCAACCGCCTCGGATAGTATTAGCATGCTCTTGACTTCATCTTTGAGGAGGATAAATGGCTGCTTGTCTGGCATTGATTCGATAGCATTAAGAAATCTTTGGAGATGAAATGCGCTCGCTTCCCAAAGCCCTTCAAAGATGCGAAAATTCTGGCCACGAAAGTAAACAAGCGAGACAAAAACATCCTCGGCAGGGTCTTCCATTGAGCCATGCCCTAGATCGCCAAATATTTTGAACAGTTGTATCAGCTGATTTGTGTTTAATCGCTTTTTGCCATTTGCATTGCAAAGGACATCTTCAATCATCTTTTCCAGACGGTGAGCATTTGAGGCAACTTCTGGGCAAGTCAGTAAACCAGCAATCTGAGCGGTTGAATTTATGGGATCCAAGTTTTTGATAACTCGATCAGCCTCTGTTGATTTATTCTGAAACTGTCGGCGATCATGTTCGGGTATCTTGGGCGCACCAAGCTTATCGAGCTTAGCCTGGTATTTTTCTTGATCAAACTCTGCAGGTTCCATCTAGACTCCAGTTGCAACAATCGTAGCCGGGAAAATCCAATCTTGATTATCGGGAAATAATGATCCAGCGAGATTGTGGGTTCGCGGTGGTATAGCAGATGACGACACCCTCTCGCGTATACCTAAATAGCATGTGAGCTTTATGTAACGGCTTCGTATTGGGCGGTATGGGGAGACTGGAAATTGGGAGGCTGCTTACCCCGGGGTTTCTTTAAAACGAGGCAATTATTGAGAAACCTAATGCCATGTGTCTAAACACGCTCTAAGACTATTACTTGCCAGATCCAATCAACGCCTCTGCTTCGGTGAGGAGGGATTGGGCGATTCGGTCTTCGGCCCAGGGGGTGCCGTCGGGGTTGAGGGCTTGGGGGTCGGCCATGATGGCACGGGCGAGATCGAACGCGTATCGAGCCCGTGCTTCATCTGATTCTCCACCGAGGCCAGGAAGTTCGGAAGGCGGCATCAGTATCGCAGAGTCAGAATCCCCCCAGATCTGAGCCAGTCCGAGGGCGAATACCAGCCGATCGATCGGATTTGGAGGGCCTCCCGCGTCCGAACGAGCACGCCATGCAAAGGCACTCTCCGCAACGGCAATGTCAAAGTTACCAGCAGTGAGTTCAGCCTGGGCGGCAATCCGAAATGTTGCTTCGTGCTCTGCCCCGAACTGAACCCCGTTATTCACAGCCGTGCGGAGTACTTCGAGAGTAAGTGAACTATCGATTCCCGCCAACTCGATACAGGTCTGCACGGCCTCCGTCATGTCCGAATGCCATTGCTCCCAGTGAACTGCAGGCGCCCCTGCATCTCCTGATCTCGCCACGGCGACTGCCTCCGCAAGTCGCCGTTGCTTGGTTTGTTCGGCTAGCTGCTCTTTTTCCGTAACCCGGGGTGGTGTGTATTCCCACACCTCGGCTTTGGCGAGGACTTGTTCCTTTACCCTCACAGGCAGGTCCGCGGCGTTGGCAGCGGAGAGGACCTCGGTCTTGTTGGTCTGGTCTTTGGTGATGGTCTCGAATGCACGCTTTGCTTCATTGTCGATGTCGCCGAGGCGTTCTCCGAGCAACTCGGCGGCGGCTAGGCGGCGGAGGGGGGTGAGCGCGGGGGATGTTTCGATGGCGGGCATCAAATCATCGGTTGGGGTCGGCCCGGCCATGAGGGTGTCAAGGTACGCTCCCGCAGGAATACGCTCGGCCCAGCGGCGCTGGACATCGGCGGCCTGATCCTCGGCGGATCGGGTGTCTAAGATTCTGGCTGAGCCGTCGTCGAGTTCGATGACCAGGCGTGTGCCATCGGGCGTGAAGGTCAGGTTGGTGACGCCGGCGTCCATGGGGATCGACGCGAGTTCGTTCTCGGTTTCGGGGTCCCAGAAGCGGACTGTGTTGTCGGCGGCTGCGGTGACGATTCGGGTGCCGGTGGGGTGGGTGGCGATGACTGTCGTATTGAGAGTAAAGGGTACAGATTGAAGCTTCATCTCATGAACATCTTTTCCAATACCATCAGGATCGATCTCAGCTTCGATCGCAAGCAATAGGTGTTTGCTCTGATGCAGCAAGCGGTCAGACTCGTAAAGACTATTTGTTTTCATCAAAACTGATTTACTACGGCCTTGACGATCAAAGCCATTGATAAAGACCGTGTCGTTGTCGACGAATTCCGCAATCCCATTGTCACTTGATTTAACAGGGGCATGAAAGAGAGGTCCAATCAGATTGCCCTGCATATCAAATAGACCAGCTCGACCTTCGGACGACCAACTATTGATGAGAATCTGGCTGCTATCGTTAGATATTAACACAAAAGAGAGATGGTTTCCAGCAAGCCCAAAATCATTGATATGCGACCCATCTCTGTTCCAGAGGTGAATCAAACTCGTCTTTCGAATCAATACAACTGAACTATCCGGGCTGAAACGGATTCTTGGTGAGTTGCTGCTGTGCGTTGCCTGAGCTAGTACAGGACCAACCCGGTTGCCGTCAATGTCCCACATCCGGACACTGTGATCGCCACTCTCGATCAGGACCCGTTGCCCATCCGGGCTGATCGTGATTGATTCGGCTCTGCTATCGAGTTGTATGAACATGCCGTGTTCGGATCCATCCAAATTCCACATCTGCACGCGACCATCTTCTGTTGCAGTGATAAGCATTTGCCCGTCGGGGCTGAACTTGGCGATACTCACCGTACCGCTGTGGATCATTGGCGAACCTACTGATGAGCCGTCGAGATTCAATAATTGTACAGTTTGATCCGCATAAACCACGAGTAACATCGAATCATCCGGACTAAATATTGGCTCCCATATCCAATCTGTTTCATGGAGTTCACGAGTTACTATTCCTGAAAAATCCAATTGGCGAATGGTTCGATCTTTCAAAATTATCGACATTCTTTGGTTATCATGGCTAAAGCGAACATCATTTGTCCATGCATAATATGGAATTGGCTCTCCGACCGGTTGCCCATCTAAGTTCCAGAGTTGCAAAATCTTTTGAGGAATATGATCATCAGATTTGTACCCACCAAGGCTAACTGTGCTTAAATAATTTCCGTCAGGGCTGAGCTTGACAGAGACCAGGGAACCCTCAGTTGACATTGAAACGCCGATTTGATTTCCTTCTGTGTCCATGAACTTCATGCGTTGGCTGTAGAATTCCCATGACAATACAATTTTTCCATTAGGACTGACCAACAATTCTCCTGAAAATTCTTTGAAATAGCTATTCGCTCTTTTTGACAAGTACTCCCACTCCCACCCGCGTTTGCTTTGGGGGCAGGCGGCGATGCGGTCGCGGGCTTCGGGCCAGTTGCTGTTGTCCATCGCCATCTGTGCCAGCGCTAGGTTGGCTGTGTACGAGTTCCACTCGACTTCATCTGTTCGCACAAGCAACTTCTCATTTGTGTCTTTCAGATCGTCTCGCGCAGATTGAGCGATAGTGGCGTTATTCAGCGCCGCATCGGCGTTGTATTGCGCGATCACCAGCCCCACAGTTGTCCCAGCAATTCCTAGCAGCAGAGTCGCCGCGACTGCACCTCCGGCGATCACCGGTCCTCGATTCCTTTTCACAAATTTCCGAAGCTTGTACCCTCGGCTCACCGGAGCAGCAATAACCGCATCTCCGTCGAGATGCCGCTGGACATCGGCTGCCAATGCGCTGGGGGTTTCGTATCGCCGCGACCGATCTTTGTCGAGCGCCTTTATGGCGATCCAGTCGAGTTCGCCCTTGAGAAGAGCGCTGAGTTTGGTTGGCTCGGATTTTCGCGATGCAGCGATCGCGGCGAGTTTGAATACATCTCGTGACAGCCGTTGGCTGGGGGCGGGTGGTTCTTCTTCTTTGATGATCCGGCGAATCTCGTTGTAAGCGGCGCTGCGTAGACGTTTGGCGTCGAGGGGGGTTTGCCCGGTGAGCAGTTCGTAGAGCAGCACACCAAGCGCGTAGACATCGGTGCGGGTATCGATGTCCGGCAGCCCCTCGGCCTGCTCGGGGCTCATGTATTCGAGCGTGCCGATAAGTTGGTGGTGCTCGGTGAAGAGTGTCTTGTCGGTGAGTTGCGAGGCGGTTGCTTTGGCGATTCCGAAGTCAATGACTTTGGCCAAGGGCTTGCCATCGGTCATCGACACAAGAATATTGTTTGGTTTGATGTCGCGGTGGATGATGCCTTTGGTGTGCGCGTGCTGAACGGCGGCACACGCTTGATTGAAGATCGCTAGTCGCTCGCGGACGCTGAGCTTGTGGGCATCGGCGAACTCGGTGATTGAGTCACCCACGACATACTCCATCACGAAATATGGGCGTCCCGATTCGGTCGCACCCGCATCGAGTACGCGGGCGATGTTTGGGTGGTCCATGAGCGCGAGGGCTTGGCGTTCGGCTTCGAAGCGGGCGATGACCTGCTTGGTGTCCATGCCGAGCTTGATGATTTTGAGAGCGACGCGCCGACGGATTGGCTTTGATTGCTCAGCGAGGAATACCGTCCCGAATCCGCCCTCACCGATCTGTTGGAGCAGTTTGTAGGGGCCGATCACTGTCCCCGCTTTTTCGGTGATGGCGACAAATTGGCTTGGTGAAGCGGTGGGTGCGGTCGGGCTCCCCATGAATCCACCGGCGTCTTCGTGTGCCATCAGGAGTGTCAAAACATCGTGTTGAAGTTGGGCGTCGTTCGCACAGAGCGAATCGAGCTTTGCTTGGCGTTCGTCTTCTGGGAGGTCGATGATTTCCAAAAAGATATCGCGTGCTTGAAATTTGCGTTCGTTTTCCATGATCAAACCTCATTTTGCCCGTTCAAACTGCGATACAGCACCGCCCGAGCATATGACCAGAGCCGGGCGCAGGTCCTTGGTGAGATTCCGAGGACCGCGGCGGTCTGGTCGACACTGAGACCCGCGTAGAAGCGCAGCCTTACAACGGCCGCCGCATCCGGGTCTTCAGTCTCCAAGCGTATGACGGCGGCATCGACTGCCAAGATTTCTTCTGGATCTTGTAAAATAAGTGCTGCCGCGTCTGGAAACTCGGTAAGTTTGTGATGATTCCCGCCGCGGGCTCTGTGGGCGCGGGCGTGGTCGATGAGGATCCGCCGCATGGCCTGGGCAGCTGCGGCATAGAAATGAGCCCGGTTCTGCCAGGGCAACTCGCGAGGTCCAGCAAGCCGCAAATATGCTTCATGGACCAACGCGGTTGCTTGGAGTGTGTGCCCGGGGCGTTCGGAGGCGATCGCCTGCTGGGCCGCAGCCCGGAGCTGGGCATAGACCAACTCCATCAGTTCAGCGGCCGAAGCTTGATCGCCCTGCAACGCACTCTTGGTCAGTTGTTCTAGTCTCTCTGAACTGCTGCTTGACATTGTTTCTATTCTAGGTTCGACGCGGAGAGGGCAGAATTACACTGGTGCGGTGTGGGCAAAAGCTAATCGAGGACAAGGGGCTCAGATCATTGATGGATTTGAGGGAAAATTTATTGTCTATGGCCTCAGAAACCCTAATCCGAAATTCGGGTCGATGCGACAGTTGGATTTGGCCATCAGGCTATGTGCTGAGGGGTGCGGCAGCAGATTGTGGCACCCTCTTGGTTATGCTTTCCGTGTATTCGAGCTTTACAGAACCGCTTCTTCTCGGGCTGAGTCCAGTGAGAGTGCTAACTGACACAAATTACACCTGTCAGGGGAATATTTTGACGGATCTGCTTGTTGCCAGGGGTTCAGGAGTACTAGATGCCATTTGATTTGTGTACTGCATACAGTTAGAGTTTCCAGAATGATCCGCCTACTGACCATCTTGATCCTCATGCTCGCGGGAATCCCGCGGGTTGGTGTCGGGATGATCGGTGGACCGGTTGGGGCTGGTTGCAGTGATATGGTCTGCCAGCAGGTTATGGACGAATCAAGTTGCTGCGAAGAATCAGCACCTGTTCTTGATATGGACGAGTTTTGTCCGATGTCGGGCGGACCTTGCCGGTGCGGGATCACTCCTGGTGATAATCGCAATCCATCTCCGAAGGCTCCGCTGCAACGAAGTGAAACTCAGATCACTCTCGGGCTCTTTGCTGAACCACGCCAACTCTGCATCTGGACAGTGGCCAGTGATGAGCATCCCGCGCCCATGATCGGGCTTGTCGGGAACCTTCACGCACTACGAACACATTCCGAAACACAAGCCATTCTGGGTATCTGGAGAACTTAGATCGGGGTCTCTTCGGGGCAGTACGCGCTGAGCGTGTGCAGTTCCGCCGTGATCCATCGTTCTTGTTCACCTTGATATCAAGGAGAGTGCTATGGCCTTTCGCCAATACGCGGACGCATTGAGTGCCGCCTTGGGGTATGTGTCCCCTGCCGAATATCCACAAATCCGGACCACGCTTTCAAGTTTCTACCTGAGGCGTTGGGCACAGGCAGTGGATATGGCCTCATGATCACGATCGATCCCAATCTTTGGCGGGTTGGCTAAGCCGTCACCCACTTGGTTCATCGTTTCCATCCTGTACTGCTGGGCGCAGGAACGGAAACTTC
>TARA_R110002111_G_scaffold225779_1_pt1 | contig 72670 bp, 76 predicted proteins | sample TARA_R110002111 | Tara Oceans TARA_R110002111 (sample SAMEA4397363) | marine metagenome | biome: Polar Biome; feature: [ZZZ] marine water layer (ENVO:01000295); material: water (ENVO:00002006), including particulate matter (ENVO:01000060) such as... | depth 199 m
TATACCAAGGTGGACGTGGAAACCCTGCGCATGGTGGCGCTGGGCCAAGAGGAGGTGCTGCCATGACCGCCTCCTTTCACAGCTGACTCTTTGGCAGAAGCCGACTGTTACGACTTTGAAATTTTCGCTTTGCTCCGTGACGATGTTAGCGATGAAACCTTCTCTGCTATTCAAGATTTAATCGAGGCCTTGGCTGAAGACCTTAGCGAAGCTTCTGGCTTTAATGATGTGAGCGAAAATTACGCTGATCGAGACAGTCACACTTTCGTTTCTTATCTAACAAGGTTTGTGAAGCTGAACTTGGATTCTGAGTCCCTGAGGTCTGGTGACTCGGACACCGGGGTTGATTTAGACCCGTCCTAAAGATCGATTTGGCGCGCCTGTCTGTTCGTCTTGCCTGAATTTGCTTACACATTGCTTACAAATCGGAATCCCAGAAACAACAAAGCCCGCACGAGGCGGGCTAAGTCATTGAATCTAGTGGTGCCCGGAGGCGGAATCGAACCACCGACACGGGGATTTTCAATCCCCTGCTCTACCGACTGAGCTATCCGGGCGTGTTGCGCGACTGTTGTGCAACGGGGCGCTATTAAACCGGTTTCGATGTTTTGAGTCAAGGCTGAGCCGGAAAAATTTCTGAATCTTTTCAGGGTCGCTCAGGCTTTGATCAATCCGGTTTTACTGCTCCGGCGGCACGTAACCTTCGGCCTTGTCAAAAGGTTCGTTGTTGAAAAAGTGCTGCATTTGCGCCTGCAGGTATTTGCGGGTGTTCTGGTCCATCAGGCTCAGGTGTTTTTCGTTGATCAGCATGGTCTGCTGGGCCTGCCATTCTTCCCAGGCCTGTTTCGATACGTTCTCGTAAAGGTCCTGGCCCCTGGCGCCGGGCATGGGCGGGAAATCCAGGCCCTTCAGTTCTTTCTGGTATTTGCGGCAGAACACGGTACGGCTCATGGTGGCTCCTGTTGGCAAATGTTACTGGCGGTGATGATAACAGATCGTTGTGGGTGAAATCGCAAGCGGACCGGCTCAAAGCAGGGCGGCTTGCTCCGGTTCAGTGAGCAGCGAACGAATCGGTGCGGGCAGTCCGAGATTCAGGGCTTCATGTCGGTGCAGCCATTTCAGGTGGTCGCGATCTGCAATGGCTTTGGCACTGCTGGTCACGTTCAGGCGGGCGGGCCGAATGTGCAGGTGGTAATGTGAGAAGGTGTGGCGGAAGCCATTGATCAGTTCCGGTTCTTCGCAATCCAGCCCGAGGTTCTGTTCACAGGCTTCCTGGAGTTCGTCTGCCCCATAGGCCGGGTCCAGTTCCGGCAGGCTCCAGAGGCCACCCCAGATGCCGCTGGGTGGGCGACGTTCCAGCAGGATGCGGCCCTGACCATCTTCAAGGATCACCATCCAGGTGGTCTTTTCAGATTTGGCTTTCCTGGGCTTTGAACCCGGGTAGAGTGCTGTTTCGCCCCGGGCATAGGCCTGGCAGTCGTGTTGCAACGGGCAGCTGTCACAGGCCGGGCGGCTGCGGGTACACACCATGGCGCCCAGATCCATAATGCCCTGGGTGTAGTCCCGCACCCGATTCTCCGGGGTGTGCTCTTCGGCCCGCTGCCAGAGCTGGTTGAGTACGGCGGTCTGGCCGGGCCAGCCTGGGATGGCGTGGTAGCGGGTCAGTACCCGTTTCACGTTGCCGTCGAGTATGGCGGCGCGAATGCCGAAGGCCTGGGCCAGTATGGCCGCAGCGGTGGAGCGGCCGATTCCGGTGAGGGATTCAAGCTCTTCCTGGGTCTGTGGGAACTCACCACCAAAGTCGCGAACGACCGTTTGTGCGGCTTTCTGCAAGTTGCGGGCACGGGCGTAATAACCGAGACCAGACCAGTGGCTGAGTACATCATCCACAGGGGCTTCGGCCAGGGCCTGGACGTCCGGGAAGCGCTTCATAAACGCCTCGAAGTAGGGGATAACGGTAGCGACCTGGGTTTGCTGCAACATGATTTCCGAGACCCACACCCGGTAGGCGCTCCGGTTATGGTGCCAGGGAAGGTCATGCCGGCCGTGGCTGTTAAACCATTGCAGCAGTCTGTCGGCGAAGCTGTCAGGCATCAGTTGAACAGGCCCTTGAGTTTGTCGCCCACCTTGTCCTGCAGCTTCTCTTTCACCTTTTCCTTGGCTTTTGTCTTGGCCTCGTCAACTTTCTCCTTAACTTTGGCCTTGGCAGCATTTTCAGCGATGGTTTTCAGAGTGTCCCGGAAACGGGAACCGTCAAAAGAACACAGGCCGGCCGGATCCTCGGAGAAGTTGCCCCGGCATTCCACCGGAATAACCACATTCTCCACATACTCGGTAACCCGGCAGGCGTTATCCCGATGAATCTCACCCACGATTCGAAGCCCCGCCTCGTAATCCAGTTGGCTCTGTTTCATATCTATGGTTCCTTTGCCCTCAAGGCGCATACCAGCCAGTGAGGCCACCAGATCGGTGTTGTTCAGGGTATTGCCATTGATGTTCAGGGTCCCGCGCATGTCGTTGAACGGGGTGCTGCTGCCCCAGTCGGTGGTAGTCAGCTGATCCTGGTTGACCAGAGCGATTCCCTGGCAGGCCATGCGGGTCAGGTTCATTCGGCGGAACTGGCCCTCCGCCAGGTTGAAGCTGACCTGGCCATCGGCGTTGCTGCGCAGTGCCGAGATGCGGTTACCGGTGGTGGTGGCGTTCACTTTGAGGTTGGCGCCACCGCCGAGCATGTCCACGTCGGCAAGGTCGGTGAGCAGGGGCAGGGTCTGCACATTGGTAACGTCTGAGCCAATGGTCCATTTCGGGTTGTCGCTCCGGGCGTCGATGGTCACGTTGGCGCCAAAGCGGCCCTCATAGAGCTTGCCACTGAACTCATCCACTTTTAACAGGCCGTTTTTCGCTGTGGTACTGGCTTTGATTTCTTTGATGGTCAGATTGCTGACAATCAGTTGGCCAAGCCCCAGATCAATGTCCAGCATCAGGCTGCGGACGGTTTCCAGTGGCAACAGGTCGCCTTCCGGGCCGGTTGTCGCCTTTTCGGGGGCGGCGGCCTGCTTAGTATCGCCTTCTGCTTGAGGGGGGAGGTAGCGGTCTGCATTCAGCTGGTCGCCCTGAAGGTTGAAGGCGATGCCTGTGTCAGCGAGGTTGTAGCTGCCGGAGCCATTGAAGGTGGTGTCATCCAGTTTGATGGTCAGGTCGGACAGCTCCACCCTGCCGGCCGGGCCGCCGATGCTGGTGGAGAAGGCGATGGCTTCAAGAACGTCTTTGTCACGGGTTTCAACGGCTGGCTGGCCAAGGTTGTTTAGCAGCTCCCTGAGGGAGAAATCTGCGATGGATAGCTTGCCGCTCAGGGTTGGTTTTTCACCGAACCCGTTCACGGTGAGTTCCGTGCTGAGGGACAGGTTGGCAAGGCTGGCGGTAAAGTCGCTCAGGGTTGCGGTTTCGTTTTCCAGATTTGCCTTGGCGGAGCCGCCAAGTTCAGCGGTGACCTTTTTGCTGCCGAACGGTTCGCCGGTTATGTCGAATACGGCGTTCAGGCCGGATACGGCGAACTCATTGAACGCCTCGTTGGCGGCAAGCCGGGCGCTGATGTTGCCGTCCACCTCAAGGGTCGGCTGGGTGGTGGCAACCCGGAATCCGATCTCCAGCGGGAACTCGGAACCCAGCGTGATGTTGCTGGCGTCAACGGTGAAGTTTTCCAGGGTGATCGACTGGCCGGTACTCTTGTCGGCGTAGTGCACCTGGGCGTTGCTGATCTGCACATTTTCAACATTGAAGTTCAGGGGCTCGCCGCCGGCACCCTGATTTTCCTGTGCCTGCTCATCCTGGGTGCCGGCCGTCTCTGCCGCTGCCTCACCGGCGGGCTTCCCGGGCATGATGCGGGTCCAGTTGCCATTGCCCTGTTCGTTTACTTCGAGGCGGGCGTCCAGGCCGTCCAGCACAAAGGTATTTACCCTTGGGGACATGGCAATGAGTGACCAGAAGTCGATCTGGGCAACCAGCTTTTCCAGAGCAACGAAACGATCACCTTCCAGGGTGGCCTCTACGGAATTCAGTTCAAGCCCCAGCGGGATGAAAGACCAGCCGATGTCGCCTTTGAGAATCAGGTCGAGGCTGGTCTGCTTCTCAACAGCCTGTTCAATCTGCGGCTTGTAATTGTTGGGGTCAATCACGGCCATGGCGATGGCAACGGCGGCCACAGCGAGAACGACCAGCGCAACGAGGGCGATCAGTACATAACGGACGGCTTTCATGATTCAGGCTTCCTTCCTATTGTTGGGGGTTTGCAATGATTCCCGGCGAACATTGACGTCAATGACCCAAAGGATAACGCAGGGTTAACAAATTAACAGTGCAGGAGTATGACAATGCCGTAGTGTTGGGCCAAAATACACCTCCTTGGTTTTCCGACTACATTGATACCTATAAATAAACACAAGAAGGAGTTGGCTGTGGCTATTACCGTTTCGATTGAGCTGAACCGGGAACTTGAAATTCCGGGAAGCTACGATGAAGTGTTCGATCTGCTGGCGGATGTCCCACGATCTGCCAGCCACTTTCCCAAGGTCCACAAGCTGACCGATCTCGGTGACAACGCCTACCGGTGGGAAATGGAAAAGGTGGGCGTGGACAAGCACGCGATCCAATCCGTGTATGCCTGCAAATATTACTCAGATAAAGACACCGGCAAGATTACCTGGGAGCCCGTTAAAGGTGAGGGCAACGGGGTTGTGAGCGGCTCCTGGACCATTACGTCCAGGAGCGACAAGGCCACGGCAGTGAAATTCCAGACCAGCGCTGAACTCACTTTGCCACTGCCCGGCCTGTTGAAACTGGCGATCAGCCCGGTGATCAAGCACGAGTTCAACAGTCTCGTGGATACCTACATGAATAACCTCAAGAAGGCGTTTTAACCGCACTTTTCTTTCGGATTAACCGCGCTTCGCTATCGGAGCGATTAAACCGGTTGTGGGACTCGGGCGGACATAAAAGGTATAATCGCCGGGAAGATTTTTCCGGCGCTATGCCGCTCAATTGTTACGGAGTCCCCATGGCCGAACGCAAGGCTCGGGTAGAACGAAATACCCTTGAAACCCAGATCACCGTTGAGATCGATCTCGACGGTACCGGCAAATCCAGCTTCGACACTGGCGTGCCCTTCCTGGAGCACATGATGGATCAGATTGCTCGTCACGGCCTGGTGGATCTGAATATCGTTTCGAAGGGTGACCTGCACATTGATGACCATCACACAGTGGAGGATATCGGTATCACTCTTGGCCAGGCCTTTAAACAGGCCGTGGGTGACAAAAAAGGCATTCGCCGTTATGGTCACGCCTATGTGCCGCTGGACGAAGCCCTTTCCCGTGTTGTGATTGACCTGTCCGGCCGTCCCGGCCTGATGATGGACGTGCCCTACACCCGGGGTGCCGTGGGTGGCTTCGATGTGGATCTGTTCGAGGAGTTCTTCCATGGTTTCGTGAATCACTCCATGGTGACCCTGCACATCGACAACCTGAAGGGCAAGAACACCCATCACCAGATTGAAACCGTGTTCAAGGCCTTTGGTCGCGCCCTGCGCATGGCTATTGAAATGGACGAGCGCATGGCGGGTATTACTCCGTCCACCAAAGGCTCGCTGTAAAAGGCTCGTCGCAAGAAGACTCGCTGTAACCGGTCACTTTTCACCGGTCAATCAAGGACACCGCAACAACCATGAAAACCGTTGCCATAATCGACTACGGCATGGGCAACCTTCACTCTGCCAAAAAAGCGGTGGAGCACGTCGCCCCGGACACCACCGTGCTGGTCACCGACAACGCCGACAAAATCCGCGAAGCCGACCGGGTGATTCTTCCCGGCGTCGGCGCCATCCGCGACTGTATGGCCGAAATCCGCCGCCTGGGCGTCGATACCCTGGTACGTGAAGTGTCCCAGGACCGACCATTCCTGGGCATCTGCGTTGGCATGCAGGCCCTGATGTCCCGCAGCGAAGAAAACGGCGGCGTTGACTGCATCGGCCTGTTCCCTTCGGAGGTGCGTTATTTCGGTGACCACCTCACGGAAGACGGTAACCGCCTGAAGGTGCCCCACATGGGCTGGAACCAGGTACACCAGATCATAGACCACCCCCTGTGGCACAACATTCCGGAGGCTGATCGTTTCTACTTCGTGCACAGCTTCTACGCGGAAGCTGAGGGCAACGCCGACATGGCAGGCCGCACCCGCTACGGGGTAGACCTTGCCGCCGCCGTGGCAAGGGGCAATATTTTTGCAGTGCAGTTCCACCCGGAGAAAAGTGCCCGGGCCGGCCTGCAACTACTGGAGAACTTTACTGACTGGACCGGAAAATGCTGATAATCCCCGCTATCGATCTGAAAGACGGTAAATGCGTGCGCCTGCGCCAGGGCCGGATGGACGACTCCACCGTATTCGGTGACGACCCGGTAGATATGGCCACCCGCTGGGTGGAAGCCGGCGCCCGCCGCCTGCACCTGGTGGACCTGAACGGTGCCTTTGCCGGTGAGCCGGTGAACGGTGAAATTGTTCAGGCCATCGCCCGAAAATACCCGGATCTGCCGATCCAGATCGGCGGCGGCATCCGCTCCGCTGAAACCATCGAAGCCTACCTGAAGGCCGGCGTGCAGTGGGTCATCATCGGCACCAAAGCGGTGAAAGAGCCGGAATTCGTTTCCGAGATGTGCAAGCGTTTTCCGGGCCACATCATTGTTGGCCTGGACGCGAAAGACGGCCGCGTTGCGACCGATGGCTGGGCGGAAGTCTCCGAAGTGATGGCTACCGACCTGGCGAAGCGCTTCGCCAACGACGGCGTGGACGCCATTGTCTACACCGATATCAGTCGCGACGGCATGATGCAGGGTGTGAACGTGGAAGCTACTGCTGCAATGGCCGAAGAGGGCGGGATCCCCGTTATCGCCTCCGGCGGCGTGACCAACATGGACGACCTCAGGCGTTTGGCCACCGTGGCCGATAAGGGTATCCTCGGTGCCATCACCGGCCGTGCCATCTACGAAGGCACGTTGGATGTGGCTGAAGCCCAGGCCTTCTGTGACAGCCTGAAGGGGTAAGACGACATATGGCTCTGGCGAAACGTATTATTCCCTGTCTGGACGTCGACAAAGGCCGCGTTGTAAAAGGTGTTAACTTCGTGGATATCCGTGACGCCGGCGATCCGGTGGAAGTGGCCCGCCGCTACAACGAGCAGGGTGCCGACGAAATTACCTTCCTCGATATAACGGCCAGCCATGAAAGCCGTGATACCACCTACGAAACTGTCGAGCGGATGGCGGCGGAAGTGTTTATTCCGCTCACCGTGGGTGGCGGTGTGCGTACTGTGGATGATATCCGGAAGCTTTTGAATGCCGGTGCCGACAAGGTCTCGATCAACACTGCGGCGGTTTTCAATCCGGAATTTGTCCGGGAGGCGGCAGAGCGTTTTGGCAGCCAGTGCATCGTAGTGGCCATTGATGCCAAGCGGGTCAGTGAGGAAGGCGAGGAACCGCGCTGGGAGATTTTCACCCACGGTGGCCGCAAGCCAACCGGCCTGGACGCTGTAGAATGGGCCCGCAAAATGGTCGAAATGGGCGCCGGGGAATTACTGCTGACCAGTATGGATCGGGACGGCACCAGGATCGGTTTCGATCTGGGCCTGACCAAGGCAATTTCAGATGCCGTCATTGTGCCGGTGATCGCCTCCGGGGGTGTCGGGGAGCTGCAGCACCTCGCCGATGGCGTGACCCGGGGTGGTGCCGATGCGGTTCTGGCGGCTTCCATTTTTCACTTTGGCCAGCACACCATTCCCGAGGCCAAAGCTTTTATGAAGACTCTGGGAATAGAAGTCCGCGATTGAACATGAAGGTCGGTGAATAACGGGGTCAGATGAATTCGTTCATCTGACCCCTTTTTTACGTGCAAAAGCAGGTCGAATGGCCTGTTTCTCACCCTCTGCAAACATCTTCTGGTTGCTGTTGCGCATGGCCCAGAGACCGCTCACGGTTGCGATGGCAATGCCCTGTGCGTCCAGTTCCGGAAGGTACTTTTCCAGATAGTCCACGGTGACCTTGTGTGGATGGCCAATGCCAATGGCGCTGCCGTTCTCCCGCGCACGCTGGATCAGCAGTTTAAACTGGCGGTCCACAAACTCTTCGGTTTGTTCGTGGTCGAGAAAGACATCCCGGCTCAGGGTGGGAATCCTGTAAGCGGCAGCCACGTCACCGGCGACTGATGAAGCAATGGTGCGGCTGTCTACAAAATAGACCGGGTAGCGGACGAGTTCCTTCATTACCCAGTCCATGGGCTGGAGCTGCTGGGTTAGCAGACTGCCCATGTGATTATTCACGCCCTGAACGTGAGGAATGGACCGGAGAGCGCGCCGAAGCGTCGTTGCCATGCCCAGCTCGTCCATATCGGGCGTCAGCCCGCCGGGGCCAAGGCCGAAGTTTCGCATGTTGGCCATCGGGGCGTGCAGCATGATTTCCTTGTTTTTCCGATAGGCAAGCCGGGCAAGGGTATCGGTATGCCTGCGGTAGGGCAGGAAGGCGAGGGTCAGCGGCTGATCCAGGTTGGCCAGACGCTTGCCTTCGTGAAGGCTGTGCCCCATGTCATCAATAATAATGGCAATGGTCGGAGGCAGCGCCTGTTTTGCTGGCTCGGCTGCCACCAGGGTGGCCGCAACCGAGAGAAAAAACGCCAGCAGGGAGCCTGCTAGTTTCACTGACTGCTTCCTTCCGCCCTGGCTTTGCCTTGCGGATTCAGAATCCGGATGCCCTTGAGCAGATTAAGAGCCGAGCGTAGCTGGTAGTCCCTGTCTGCCAGGGAGGCGGTTTCGTCCTCCGCCCGGGTTTGTTTGTCCTGTTGCTTCTTGTTCTCGTCCTGGCCTTCCAGGTGTCCGCTCAGGTCTGCCTCGGTGAAGAAGGGTTTGCTGTCCAGTTCCTTCAGCTCTGCCGGGCGCACTTCAATATCCGGCTTGATGCCGGTTGCCTGGATGGAGCGGCCACTCGGCGTGTAGTAGCGTGCAGTGGTCATCTTGATGGCGTGGGTCTCATCCAGGGGAATGACCGTCTGAACGCTGCCCTTGCCAAAGGACTGGGTGCCCATGATCACAGCGCGTTCATGGTCCTGCAAGGCGCCGGCCAGGATTTCGGAGGCAGAAGCCGAGCCTCCGTTAATCAGTACCACAATCGGAGTGCCTTCCATGACGTCGCCGGCTCTGGCGCTGAAGCGAAGGCGTGAACTCTGGATGCGGCCCTCGGTATAAACAATCAGCCCCTCGTCAAGGAGCACGTCCGCGGATTCCACGGCCGCCTGAAGAACACCCCCCGGATTGTTGCGCAGATCGATGATCAGACCATCGAGATCGCGGCCCAGTTCGTCCTCGAGTTTGCCGAGGGCATTTCTGAACTGCGAGCCGGTATCCGCCTGGAACTGGGTAATCCGCACATACCCGTAGCCGTTTTCCAGCATCCGGGACTTCACGCTGGTGACCTTGATGATGTCACGCTCGACTTTGATCTCAATGGGCCCCGTCTCGCCCTCACGCATGATGGTCAACGTGAGGATGGTGCCGGGTTTGCCTCGCATCATTTGGACTGCTTCTTCAAGGCCCATGCCTTTCACCGGCTTCTCATCGAGCTTGATAATCAGGTCTCCGGCCTGAACCCCGGCCTTTTGTGCGGGGGTGTCATCAATCGGTGCGATTACCTTTACGAAGCCATTCTCCATGCCCACTTCAATGCCGAGCCCGCCAAATTCTCCGGAGGTGCTTTCTTCCAGATCCTCATAATCCCTGGGGGCAAGGTAAGTGGAGTGAGGGTCCAGATCCGACAGCATGCCCTTGATGGCGCTTTCAAGCAGCTGTCGATCATCCACCTCCTCTACATAGGCGTCCTTTATCCGACTGAATACCTCGGTAAACTTCCGGAGATCTTCCAGAGGCAGCTGCTTTTCCGGGTCAGGGAGGCGGATTTCAACCCGTTCGCCGTTCTGGATGCCTTCGAGCAGTAGTTCGGTGGAGGAGTTTTTCTCCTGGGCCCAGGCCAGACCGGATGCGGTGGCGAAACAGGTAGCGAGTGCAATGCTGCGTAATGGAAAGGCATGGAGTGTACTTCTGACCCGTTTCATTCACATATCCCGTTTTTATTCCGATAGTTGGACTGGTTTCCCTGACACCCGACAGTATGGCGTTACCCGGGGCGTTTGTCAGCCCTCCCGCAGCCTGTCAGTTTGCCAGCCACAGGCCCGGATTGTCAGGTTTGCCGTTGTGCCTGACCTCAAAATACAGGGCCGGAGAATCCGTGCCGCCGGTACGCCCGGCCAGGGCGATGGGCTCGCCGGCTGCCACCCAGTCTCCGGGGCTGGTAAACAGGCTGCTGCTGTGGCCATAGAGTGTCATGTGGCCGCCGCCGTGATCAATAATGGTGAGCAGGCCAAAGCCCCGAAGCCAATTGGCAAAGACCACCCGGCCATAATGAATTGCCCGTATCTCCGCTTCTTCTTCGGTGCGGATGAGAAGGCCATTGCGTCGCAATTTGCCATCGGCGTACCTGTCTCCGTAGCCGCTGAGAACCTTCCCCTGTGCAGGCCAGGGCAGCTTGCCCCGCAGTGAAGCGAAGGGCCGGGATTCGTTGGGTGAAGGAATGTTATTGATCGCCTGCTGAACTTCCTCAAGCAGTTTTTCCAGCCGTTTGCGGTCGGATACCAGTTCTTCCCGTTCGCCGAGCCGGCTCTTGATGTCGGCATTAAGCGATGCGAGGGTCTGCTGTCGTTGCTTTCTGGATACCGCCAATTCCTGCTGGCGCCTGGCTACATTATCTTCTGTTCGGGCCAGCTCCACCCGTGTCGCCTGCGCTGCGGCGCGGGTGCTCTTGAGTTCCCGCAGGCTTTTCCTGAACGCGTCAAGGCGGGTGACCGTATCCTTGCTCAGATACTCGTAGTAAGTCATGGTCCGGGCGATCCTGTCAGGATCGATCTCATTCAGCAGGACCTTTACCGCCGGCGCGTCGCCCTCCATCCAGGCAGCCCGGATCTGTTTCTTCAGGCTCTCCCGTTGCCGGTCCAGCGTGCGCGTGAGCTCCTGTTCCTCTTTCTGCAGTTCCTTGAGTCGCTGTTGCTGCTGTTCCACCTGCTGGCGCAGGGAGCGGCGTTCCCGAGTCAGGCGGCTGATGGTGCGTTCAGTCGAAGCGAGCTGTTGCTCCAGGGAGGATCGGTCTTCTTCAGCATCCGCCAGCCAGTCATCGATGTCCTCAATACGTTCCTTGAGTTCTTCGATCTGGGTCGGTGTGACCTCTTGCTGTGGGAGCGCCGGCGCTGCACCCAGAACAAGGGCCAGCGCCAGCATTGCAGGCAGTCGCAAGGGTTGGGTCTGCGCCGGGGTCAACCGATCTGAACCAGGCTGTGCCCGGTCATTTCTTTCGGCTGATCCAGTCCCATCAGGGTCAGCAGCGAGGGCGCCACGTCGCTCAGGTTACCGTCGTTTTTCAGCGCCACCTTGCGGTGGCCGGTGTAGACCAGCGGAACCGGGCCAGTGGTGTGCGCGGTATGGGCCTGCCCTGAATTGGGGTCGGTCATCTGCTCGCAGTTCCCATGGTCCGCCGTGATCAGGGCTTCGCCGCCCACTTCATCCAGTGCTTCAACCACTCGCTTTACACACTCATCGAGACACTCGGCGGCCTTGATGGCGGCAGCCAGCTTGCCGGTGTGGCCAACCATGTCGCCGTTGGCGTAGTTGCAGACAACCAGGTCGTATTTGCCGCTCTTGATGGCTTCCACGAGTTTGTCCGTTACTTCCGGCGCGCTCATTTCCGGTTGCAGGTCGTAGGTGGCGACTTTCGGGGAGGGAACCAGAATCCGGTCTTCGCCTTCGAACGGTGTTTCCAGGCCGCCGTTAAAAAAGAACGTAACATGGGCGTATTTCTCCGTTTCAGCAATGCGGAGCTGGGTCTTGCCCTGATTTGCCACATATTCGCCGAGACCGTTGGTCAACTGCTCCGGGGGGTAGGCGCAGGATGCTTTGATATCCGCCGCGTACTCGGTCAGCGTCACGAAATCCGCCAGTTCGGGGTGTTTCTTGCGCTTGAAACCGTCGAAATCCTTCTCCACGAAGGTGCGGGTCATTTCCCGGGCGCGGTCGGCCCGGAAATTCATGAACAGAACCGTGTCGCCGTCGTTAATGGTGCCTTCCGGCTCCCCCGGTGCGTGAATACGAGTGGGCATCACGAATTCGTCATTCTCGCCGCGCTCGTAGGCCTGCTCAAGGCCTGATACCGGATCGGTTGCGGTGAATTCGGATGTGCCCTGGGTCATCAGGTTGTACGCGGCTTCAACACGATCCCAGCGGTTGTCGCGATCCATGGCGTAGTAACGCCCGACGATGGAGGCGACACGGCCAACGCCGAGGCTCTTCAGTTTGGCGGCTGCCTTCTCCAGAGAGGGCCTGGCACTGCGGGGCGGCATGTCCCGACCGTCCAGGAAGGCATGTATGTAAACTTCCTTCGCACCACGAGCGGCAGCCAGTTCGGCAGCGGCCAGAATATGATCTTCATGGCTATGCACGCCACCCGGAGACATCAGCCCCATCAGGTGAACCGCGCGACCACTCTGAACGGCTTTATCGATGGCCGAGCAAAGCACTTCGTTGCTCTGGAAGGTGCCTTCTTCCAGATCCTTGTCGATCCGGGTCAGGCTCTGATAGACCACGCGCCCTGCGCCGAGGTTCATGTGACCGACTTCCGAGTTACCCATTTGCCCCTGGGGCAAACCAACAAACATGCCCGACGTGTTGAGCAGGGTCTTTGGCTGATCCTGCCAGAGCTTGTCCCAGAACGGGGTGTTGGCGTTGCTGATGGCGTTGTCTTCAGCCGGGTCGCGGTGGCCCCAGCCGTCCAGGATAATTAGGGCAGTCGGCTTGCGCATTGCAGTCATTATTCAGTCCGGAAGTAAAATGTTAGTAAATTTACTAAAACAAAAATTCAGTTTGTCTATTCTCGCATTTACAGGCCAGTTTCGTCACCTTCTGTCCGGGGAGCAGGCTGTGTATAATCCCGCCAAACTCATTACCAGGGTAAATTCATGGGCCGGTTGTTTGAATTTGTCGTTAATCACTACATTCTTGTGTCGCTGTTTGTGGCATTTCTGGTCGCGATTCTTATTCTGGAGTCCCGCCGTGGCGGGGCCAAGATCTCGGCCCAGGGGGCAGTTAACCTCATCAACAGGGATGAGGCTATCGTGGTGGACATACGGGACCGGAAGGAATTCGGCGAAGGGCGCATTACCGGTTCCGTCAATATTCCGTTGAACAGCCTCAAGAGCCGGGTTGCCGAGCTGAACAAATTCAAGGACAAACAGATTATTGTTGCTGACAAGATGGGCCAGCATTCAGCAATGGCGGTCAAGCAGCTGAACGCCGAAGGCTTCAGCAATGTTGTGCGTCTCAACGGTGGCGTTTCTGACTGGAAGGCCAGCAATCTTCCGCTGGTAAAGAAATAAGGCCGCTCTTGATCTGCAGATCAATCTGCCGCACTGTTTCACATTAAGCCGGCGTAGCCTCGACGTAAACTGTTCCGGCAGCAAACTTCATAACACTCCATAACATTCCATAACAACGGGCCCCGGGCCCATGACCGAGAACAAAAGGACTGAACATGGCTGAGAATCAGCAAGCCGCAGCAGGCAGTGACAACCAGAACCAACCCCAGTTTGCCCTTCAGCGTATTTACGTGAAGGACCTGTCTTTTGAATCACCCAATTCTCCGGTGGTGTTTCAGGAGCAGTGGAAACCGCAGGTTAACCTGGACCTCAATACGTCCCACAACAAGGTGAGCGACAACCAGTACGAGGTTGTGCTTTCCCTGACCGTGACAGCCAAAGTGGGTGAGAAAGTTGCCTACATCGTCGAGATCCAGCAGGGTGGCGTGTTCCTGGTTCAGGGCATTGAAGGCCAACAGTTGGGTCAGATGCTCGGTGCCTACTGCCCGACTATCCTTTTCCCCTATGCCCGCGAAGCCATCGACGGCATCGTGAACAAGGGCAGCTTCCCGGCTCTGATGCTGGCGCCGGTGAACTTTGACGCTATCTATGCCCAGGCGCTGAAGCGCAAGCAGGAAGAGGCAGCGGGTGAGGCGAAGGAAGAGCAGCAGACTCACTGAGGCTGGCACTTTCCGAATACGGGGTCAGATGAAAAGGGGTCAGATGAACTTTTCATCTGACCCCTTTTCATCTGACCCCAACTTCACACTGCTCCGTTGAACCCCAACTGTCGCCAGGCTTCGTAAACCACCAGGGCCGTGGTGTTGGAGAGGTTCAGGCTGCGGCTCTCCGGGCGCATGGGAACCCTGAGGCGATGTTCCGGCGGCAGGCCTTCACGGATACCGGTAGGCAGGCCCCGGGTTTCCGGGCCGAACATCAGGAAGTCGCCGTCCTGGTAGCTCACTTCATGGTAGGGGTGACTGCCTTTGGTGGTCAGCCCGAACAGGCGTTCCGGCTGCTCGCTGGCCAGAAAACCCTGGTAGTCCTTGTGAATCTTCACCCTGGCGTACTCACTGTAGTCCAGTCCGGCCCGCCGCACCTGCTTGTCTTCCAGGTTAAAGCCCAGAGGTTCGATCAGATGCAACTGGCAGCCGGTGTTGGCGCACAACCGGATGATGTTGCCGGTATTCGGCGGTATCTCCGGCTCGTACAGCACCACGTGGAGCATGAAGTCTAGCGTTCGACAGCCAGGGCAACGCCCATACCGCCGCCGATGCACAGGGTCGCCAGGCCCTTGTGAACATCACGGCGAACCATTTCATGCAGCAGGGAGACCAGGATACGGCAACCGGAGGCGCCGATGGGGTGGCCCAGGGCAATGGCGCCGCCGTTAACGTTTACCTTGCTGGTGTCCCAGCCCATGTCGCGATTTACCGAAATGGCCTGGGCGGCGAAGGCTTCGTTGGCTTCCACCAGGTCCAGATCATCAACGCTCCAGCCGGCGAGCTTCAGGCAGCGCTGGCTGGCGGGAATCGGGCCGGTACCCATGATGGTGGGATCTACCCCTGCGTTGGCGTGTGCCTTGATGGTGGCCAGTGGCGTGAGTCCCAGTTCTTTGGCTTTTTCCGCGCTGCACACCATCACCCCAGCCGCTCCGTCGTTCAGTGACGAGGCGTTGCCGGCGGTGACGGTGCCGTCTTTTTTGAAAGCCGCACGAAGCTTGCCAAGTCCCCCGGCAGTCACGCCGTCGCGGGGGCCTTCGTCCCGGTCAACCATGACCGGATCGCCTTTGCGCTGGGGGATGGAGACCGGAATAACCTGGCCATCGAAGTAGCCGGCTTCGCGAGCGGCGACGGCTTTCTGCTGGGAGGCGGCGGCAAATTCGTCCTGCTCTTCACGGCTGATACCGTATTTTTCTGCGACATTCTCGGCGGTAATGCCCATGTGATAGTCGTTGAACGCGTCCCAGAGGCCATCCTTGATCATGGTATCCACCATGGACCAGTCACCCATGCGCTGGCCGTTCCGGCTGTTGGGCAAAACGTGGGGCGCCTGGCTCATGCTTTCCTGGCCACCTGCAATTATCATCTCGGCATCGCCGCAGCGAATGGCCTGTGCCGCCATATGGACCGCTTTGAGGCCGGAGCCGCACACCTTGTTGATGGTCATGGCGGGCACCGATGCGGGAATGCCGGCGTTGATGGCGGACTGGCGGGCCGGGTTCTGGCCGCAGCCAGCGGTAAGGACCTGGCCAAGAACCACTTCGTTGATCTGGTCACCGGCGACCCCCGTTTCCTCCAGGAGTGCCTTGATGACGGCGGAACCGAGCTGGTCTGCGCGCAGGCTGGAAAGGCCTCCGCCAAAGGTTCCGATAGCTGTACGGCGGGCGGCAACAATAACGACATCACGCATGGGAATTCTCCGGGTCAATGGCGCGCGCGGGCCTGGGCCCTGCGCGTGCAGAATTGAAAGCTGCCAGCATTGTATCCCGAAATCGGCGGTTGGCCAAAGTTAGCGGGCGGCGAACGCCGGGGCCAAGCTACATATTCAGGCTGCGGCCGCCATCGACAGCGACAATCTGCCCGGTAATGAACGGCGCGTCGCAGATCAGAAAGGCGATGGTTCCGGCAATATCATCCGGGTTGCCGGTGCGGGCCAGCGGGGTTTTATCGAGAATCGACTGTTGCTGGGATTTATCCATTTCGCCGTTGCCCTCCGGCCAGAGAATGGCCCCCGGCGAAACGCCGTTCACTCGCACATCCGGTGCCAGATCCTTCGCCCAGGAATGTGTCAGGGCGGCCAGGCCGGCCTTGCTGGCGCAGTAAAGCGGGTGGTTGGCAAGGGGCCTTTCGCTGTATATGTCGATCATGTTGACCACACTGCCTCCGTTTTCCCGCAGCGCAGGAAGGCAGGCCTGAAGCAGAAAGAACGGAGCCCGGAGGTTGGTGTGCAGGACGGTGTTCCAGTCCTCCCCGGTAGCTGCTTCTGTCGGGTTGGCGTAGAACACCGAGGCATTGTTTACCAGTGCGTCGAGTCGGTCCCACGGGGTAATGGCCTCGCTCGCCAACCGGTTCACATCGCCAGTCAGGCTGAGATCAGCCTGAACCGCATAAGCGGAACCCGGGCGCTCCCGGTTAAGGCCTTCAACCAGCTCCCGGGCCTGCTGTTCCCGGCTCCGGTAGTGAACCACCAGATTCCAGCCCCTTTGATGCAGTGTCTTCGCCGTTTGCGCACCAAGACGATGGGCAGCGCCGGTAATCAGTGCAACGGGAGCGGTGGCGGGCATGGTGGTTCCTCAGGAGTTAGCGGTGACTACGGTTTCGCGAATGCGCTTCAGGCGTTCATTTCGGATGGCACTGCCCAGCGCCTTACCTTTGTAGCCCTGTGCGAGGAGGGTTTTGGGATCTACGCCGGTTGCTGCTCTTGATGCTGCCCGAAGCAGGCTCAGTGTGCCTGACTCGCCGGATAGGGCACACTCAAGAATGCTCAGAAGTTGCCAAAAACGCTCCGGGCGGCGCCAGAAATCGGCCTTATTGAGCAGGTCCAGCAAGGTTTCGGCGTCCGGCCGTTGCGGGTCGATATTCCGGATCGGCGGTATAAAGGCTGTGACCAGTCGTGCCAGGTTCTGGCAGTCATTCGGGGCTTTCAGGGTTTTGGCTCGTGCCACGGCTACGGACTCGTCCAGCGGCGAGAGCAGGGCCGCGAAGCGCTCTTCCGTGCTGGCATCGGGTTTTTCCTGGATGCAACGAATTGCTCGCATTGCCATGGGAAATTCCGCTGATGGAGCGAGTTCCGGAATCAGCACGCCAAGAGCTCCGCAGTCACGGAGCACTTCAAAGAACGCCTCTGGCGCCTGTTCGTGCAGGGCCCGCTGGAATTCCTGCCAGACCCGCTCTGGCACCAGGTGGTTTACTTCACCGGCATCCACCATGTTCTGCATCAGGGCCATGGTCTGGTCGCACACAGTAAATCCCAGTGGCCGGAAGCGGGCTGCGAAGCGGGCGGTGCGCAGGATTCGTAAGGGGTCTTCGGCGAACGCCTCCGACACATGGCGGAGCTTGCGATCCTCAATGTCACCCCGGCCATGGAAGGGGTCTACCAGATCGCCACCTTCGGTTTTCGCTATGGCGTTGATGGTCAGATCACGTCGCTTCAGGTCCTCTTCCAGGGTGACATCCGGTGCGCTGTATACGGTAAAGCCATGGTAGCCATGTCCCTGCTTGCGCTCGGTACGGGCCAGCGCGTATTCCTCCCGGGTTCCCGGGTGCAGGAATACCGGAAAGTCTGCCCCCACCTGTTTGAAGCCTTTGGCAAGCATTTCTTTTGGCGTAGCGCCCACCACGACCCAGTCCCGGTCCTTGACCTCAAGGCCGAGCAATTCGTCGCGAACAGCACCACCAACCAGATAGGCCTGCATGAAATGTCTGATTCCTTTCGAGAAGTGTGTGCGGGGATTATCCGGTTTGGGTGGTAGGTTCGCAAATGCGCGGGCGGGGAGAAGCAAGAATGGGGTCAGATGAAAATTTCATCTGACCCCATTTTCATCTGACCCCAATTTCAGTTTCTGATCAGAATGCGGTACCAAGTTCCAGCGCTGCACCGACATCGGCTGCGCTGTACAGGGCGCCGAGGTCCAGGCGGGCGCCCAGGATGTTCAGGCCGAGACCGGCGGTGAACTGGGTTTTTTCCTCGATGCCGTCGTTGTCCTCGTTGCTGGCCAGGTTGTGGCGTACCCCGGCACGCAACTGGGCATAGCGGAAGGCATCGAATTCAGCGCCCAGTGCCACCCACTGGGTGTCGTCTTCAAAACCAAAGGCTTCCTTCCGGGTCAGATCAATTTCTGCGGTAACGACATGGTACTCGCTCTTATGGGCAATGCCGGCGGTGACCATCGGGTTAAGTTCGAGGGTCCGGACTTCTTCGCCCAGTGCCGGACGGCTGGCTGCGGAATCCAGCTTCATGGGGATGAGGTTTTTCACCACAATGCCGGTGTTCCACTGTTGTTCTTCGCCGAAAGCATAGGCCGCGCCGATATCCATATTGAAGCCGCTTTTGTCGGTCTGGTATTGATCGCCGTCGAAGTCGTTATCCTCGAAAGCAGAGACGCTCTCGGTGTACTGGAATGTTCTCAGTTCCACGTATTTCGGGGACAGTCCCAACTGAAACTTATTACCACTGTGGAGTTCAAACTGGCGTGCGAAGGAGATTCCGACTTCCCCGACTGCAGATGCCAGGATTCTGCCTCGTGAGGTCAGGTCCAGGGTGCCGTCCGGATTGGTGAGCTGGTCAATCGCAGTGTCGACATCCTGTGCATTCGCGGCATTGGCAATATCATCGAGCAAGCTCGTGTCCCGGCCAGAAACCTCGCCGCGAACAGTCGCCGTCAGGTTGGCATTGGTAAACACACCAACAGCGAGTGATTTGCCGGGGACCACGAAACCCAGCCCCAGTCCTGCATTTACTCGCATGGTGTCGCTGTCGAAGGCGGTCAGTCTGTCTCGGAGGTCGGCTGCACCGTCCTGAATGGTTTGCGGATTGTCCCTAGTCGGATCGAATCCAGAGACCAGGGATTCAAGGCCATCAATCACACCCTGAATATCATCAACCTGGTCAACCGTTTCTTCCTCGTCGGCGGCCCGGACGTTAACTGACGGAAGCATCAATCCGAAGTCATCATTCCAGCGGTGGTGATCCGCAGCCATCATCGCCGGGTTGTCAGTTGGCGCCGCTGAAGGCGTTGCAACAGCGACCCCGGTGCCGGCCATGGCGAAGGAGCGGACAGACATAAAAGACTGGGGGCTGGCCAGTGCCGAGGTGGCGGCAATGGAAAGGCCAATGGCTACAGAAAGCCTGGTCAGATGGTGTCCGGTCATGAAAAGTCCTGTCGGGTAAAAAGGCAAAATAGATATTGTGTGGCTGAAAGGTTAATGCAGAACCTTGTCCGGCACATGACGCAAGGGGTAACGGTTTGTTTTCGATGTGTAAACGGAGGCAGGTTTTTGCCGCATGGCACGTGCGGAGATGAGCGTTTTGTGTCGGTTATGCGAAATATCAGTGGTTTAGAAAAACTGGCGTAATTCTTTCATGGCAAACCGGAAATGACGTTTCTTGGAGACAAGCAATGACCCTTCGCTGGATACTGATTCCTCTGCTGGCAACGAGTCTTGCTGCCTGCGCGCCGGTTGGCCGTTATCAGGGTGATGGCGATAAACAGTCCCGGGAGGATACCAGGCTGGAGCCCATTACTGTTCGGGTGAGTGGTCTGGGGACCTATGAGGATGTCGGGTCGGACCGCTCGGACACCCGCAAGCGTCTGATGGCCCGGCGGGCTTCGCAACTGGATGCCTACCGGAACCTGGTTGAGCGGGTATACGGCACCGTGGTTTACGGCAGTTCCACCGTCAATGACTTCGTTTTGCGCAATGACACGTTCCGAACCTATGTTGACAGCTATCTCCGCGGCGCGAAGTTGGTTGCAGTCAACGAGCACAGCGACGGGGTTTTTGAAACGGTTATGGAGCTGAAGCTGGAACCCCGGTTCCGGGCCTGTGTTGCCAAGGTTGCCGATGATCAGGTTCGGGACCTGTGCCCGACCCCCATGCCGCAGGGGAATGACAGCATTGGCGATGTGCAGAGCAAGGGCGTCGATTCCCTGTATTACCTTGAGTGATCGAAAGTTATGAAGCGTTTGTCGTCATTGGTATTGCTGTGCGCCCTGGCCCTGCCGCTGGTGTTTGCCACCGGGGTGCAGGCCGTGGTTCTGGAGGGTGTGGGCCACGCCAGTATCTATAACGGGGATCTTGAGACCGCCCGCGCCGAGGCCCGAAAGGCTGCCATCCGGGATCTTTCTTTGCAGTATGAAGCTCGGGTGAGCACCCACGACACCATGGAAAACGGTGTGATTACCGAATCGCGGATGCGCCTGGCTTCCAGTGCGCGGACACGAAATGTACGGATAATTGACGAGTACCAGAGCGGCAATTTGCTGCGGGTGGTTGTACGGGGTGATATCAGTGAGAGCCGTGGACAGTGCCATGCCGGCGAGTCGAGCCGGCTGAAAAAACAGGTAGCTGTCACGGGTTTTCCGGTGCTCTACCCGGACCAGGCCAGCGTGGGGCGCATCGATGATGCCGGCGAAATCTTGCCGCAACAGTTGCAGCAGCGGTTGATGGAGCAGGGTGGATTTCAGGTCTTTGGCGCTACCACATCACGGATGTTTACCGACCTTCTGAACGCACCCACTGTCTGGCAGGGCAACAACCAGTTGACCAATGTGTTGCAAGTGGCCCGTGAAATGGAGGTTCAGTTCGTGGTAACCGGCGTTATCCGGGATCTGGGTGTGGCTGACCCCTCTGCCTGGGGTACATCGGTTCTGGACAGAATGCAGCGTGGCATTGGTGCGGTGGATCAGCAACGCCGGTTTGCTGCGGATCTTGTCGTGTATGACGGATTCAGCGGCTCCCCTGTCTATCAGCAGGGGTTTGCGATATCAGCCGATTGGGATGCAGGCCCCGGCAGATCAGTCGGCTTTGGTTCGGAAGGATTCCGGAAAACCGCCTATGGCCGGTCTGTAAATGGCGTTATTGAAGAAATGGCGACAGCGGTTACCGAGGCCCTGGCTTGTCAGCCGTTTATGACCCGGATTGCCCGGGTGGATGGGCATTCCGTGACGCTGGAATCCGGCGCGACCGCGGGGCTCAGGCCTGGCGACGAATTGAAGCTGTACCGCAGCACCGCTTACCTGGATTCACCCGGTGCCACGCAGGAACTGAACGATAGCCAGCTTTCTGTAACCCTGGACAGGGTTCAGCCTCAGACCAGCCGCGGAACCATGCCGCAGTTGGGTGGCATCGTGAATATCCAGAGGGATGATATTGCCATTCTGTGGTAGGCGTTGAGCTCGTTCAGTCTGCGGCGTCAGCCAACTCGGCGGCGGCAATATCCCGGATCTTGCCAACCATGGCCCGCAGACCATTGCCTCGGGTGGGGGAAATGTGGCGGAACAGATCCAAGCGCTCGAACAGCTCATCAATGTCGGTTGCCAGCAGGTCCCGTGGGGGTTTCCCGTTCAGGGCTACCAGAATGATGGCAGCCAGGCCACGAACAATCATGGCATCTGAATCAATCAGCAGGTAGAGGCGGCCGCTGGCGTCGTCGTAATGGTGAATCAGCCAGACCTGGCTCTGGCAGCCGTGCACATAGTTCTCTTCAATCCGGGCTTCGTCCGGAAAGGCCGGCAGCTGTTTGCCCAGGTCGATAATATAGGCGTAGCGCTCTTCCCAGTCGTCCAGCAACTCAAAGCCATCCAGAACGTCTTCGAGGGTGGTGTTTTTACCGAGCGGGTTGTTCAGGAAATCGTCTTTGGTGGCGGTCATGTGATTGCTACTGTTATGAAAACAGGGTCAGATGAATGCGTTCATCTGACCCCATGTTAGCGGTTTGAAGCCTGCGGGGAAAACGGGGTCAGAAGAAGGCTTTCTTCTGACCCCACCTTCAACCTTCACAGCATCCCCAGTTCAAGCTTGGCTTCATCGGTGAGCATGTCGTTGCTCCAGGGTGGATCGAAAGTCAGTTCCACGGTCACCTTGTCGACGTTCGGCACATGTTCGAGCTTGCGTTTGACGTCTTCGGTGATCACCGGCCCCATGCCACACCCGGCAGCGGTTAGCGTCATTTTGACGTACACGTGGTTGCCGTCTTCGGTGCCGTTCTCGATCTTGCATTCGTAGATCAGGCCGAGGTCCACTACGTTAACCGGAATTTCCGGGTCGTAGCAGTTGCGCATCGCTTCCCACACCTGGTTTTCGTTGACGGTGCCGTCTTCGGGGGTGTCGAAGCTGCTTTCCAGTGGCTGCTTGCCAAGGGCGTCGGCGTCATGACCCTCGATGCGGGCGAGGTTGCCGTTGACGGCAACGGTGAAGGTACCACCGAGTGACTGTGTGATGGTCACGAAGGTGTCCGAAGGAATCATGATCTCGGTCCCGGAAGGAACGAGGCGGGCTTCCACCTCGCGTTTGGTCAGGACCACTTCCCGTTCTTGCATGCCCAGACTTGCCTCGCTGTATCCTGTGTTTATTAGTGTGGGGTCAGATGAACTTTTCATCTGACCCCAATTTCATCTGACCCCAATTTCACGCTACGGTAAAACTCTCGCCGCATCCGCACTCGGCGGTCGCATTCGGGTTGCGGAACTGGAACATCGAGTTCACGCCTTCGGTGACAAAATCGATCTCGATGCCGTTCACCAGTGGCAGGTGTTCCTCTTTAACAAAGACGTCAATGCCATTAATGTGAAAAACTCTGTCGTCCGCCGCGGCTTCTTCCACCCACTGGGTTTCGTACTTGAAGCCGGAGCAGCCACTTTTCCTGATGGCCAGCCGGATGCCCTTGGCACCCGGTTTCTTCTCCAGTTGTTTGCGCACGTGTGTAACCGCGCCGGGCGTCATGGTGACGGCCACGGTCGGGGTGAAGACTTCGGCTGTCATGATTCCACCTCCATCAGGCAAACAGGCGCTGGACTTTCTGCAGGGCGGTAAACAATGCTTCCACCTCGTCCAGGGTATTGTAGAACGCAAAGGAGGCCCGGGCTGTACCGGGAACTCCGTAGAAATCCATCAGCGGCATGGCGCAGTGGTGGCCGGTGCGGATGGCGATACCCTGCTGATCCAGCAGGGTACCTATATCACTGGGGTGCAGGCCGGCAATTTTAAAGGACATCACCGGCACTTTCCGTTTTGCGGTGCCAATGATTTCCATGCCCGGAACGGTTTCCACCAGTTGGTTGGCCCGCTCGAGCAGCGCCGATTCCGCGGTTTCCATAGCCTGGCGATCCAGACCCTGGAGATAGTCGATAGCGGCCCCCAGGCCCACGGCTTCAGCAATGGCTGGTGTGCCGGCTTCAAACTTGTAGGGCAGGGTGTTCCAGGTGGTGCGCTCGAACGATACCCGCTCAATCATTTCGCCACCGCCCTGGTAGGGAGGCATCTCCTCCAGCAACTGAGCCTTGCCGTAGAGAACGCCAATGCCGGTGGGGCCAAACAGTTTGTGGGATGAGAACGCGTAAAAGTCGCAACCCAGCGCCCGGACGTCCGGCTGGTAATGGGGTACCGCCTGTGCGCCATCCACCAGGGTGATGATGCCGAGGGCCTTGGCCTGCTCGATCAGCGCCGCCACCGGATTGACCGTGCCCAGCACGTTGGAGACATGGGTTATTGCCAGTATCCGGGTCTTCTCGTTCAGCAGGCTGGTAAAGGATTCCAGGTCCAGCTCACCGTCCGGCGTTATCTGGATGGGCACCACTTTTGCGCCGGTACGCTCGGCAATCATCTGCCAGGGCACAATGTTGGCGTGATGCTCCATGTGGCTGACCAGGATCTCATCGCCGGCTTTCAATCGCGGTGCCAGGCCGTTGGCGACCAGGTTAATGGCTTCTGTGGTGCCGCGGGTCCAGATGATTTCCCGGGTACTTTCGGCGTTCAGGAAGTTGCGAACCGTCTCTCTGGAGCCTTCGAAGGCGACCGTAGCCCGATCCCCGAGAGTGTGGGCACCCCGGTGAACGTTGGCGTGCATTTCCCGGTAATAGCGGTCCATGGCGTCCAGCACGGCCTCTGGCTTCTGGGCCGAGGCGCCATTATCGAGATACACCAACGGCTTTCCGTTCACCTGCTGTGACAGGATCGGGAAGTCCCGGCGAATGGCCTCCACATCGAAGGTCGGGCGCCTGGTTGTGCTTACCACGGACAGATCGGTCATAACCGGTCACGCCTCCTGGAAAGTCTGTTCGAAGAACTGGTTCAGGCGACCCTGAGTCGTTTCCCGAACGGTTTCTACCGGGATCTGCTCCACCAGCTCGTTGATGAAGGCCATGGTGAGCAGGACATTGGCTTCACGCCGGCCGATACCCCGTGAAACCAGGTAGAACAGTGAGATTTCATCAAGCTGGCCGATGGTGGCGCCATGGGCGCATTTTACGTCATCGGCGTAAATTTCCAGCTCCGGCTTGGTGTCGATTTCTGCGCCGTTGGACAGCAGCAGGTTCTTGTTGTTCATATTTGCGTTGGACTTCTGGGCGTCCTGGTGGATATGAATCCGGCCGTTGAAAATCGCGTGGGACTGATCCGCGGCGATGTTGCGATAGGTTTCTTCGCTGTTGCAGCGGGCCGCCACGTGCTCAATGGTGGTGTGGTTGTCGTAGTGCTGTTTGTCCTGGGTTACCACCACGCCGTTGAGCTTGCACTCCGCCCCTTCACCTTCCAGGCGAACCTGCAGGTCGTGCCGGCGCAGGAGGCCGCCGAAGCCAACGCAGTGGCTTTCAAAGCGGGAGCTGCGCTGCTGCAGGACGCCGGTAGCGCCAATGTGCTGAACATTCTCACCCTCCATATTCAGGCGGATGCTGGTGACGTTGGCACCTTCACCAAGGTTCAGCTCGGTTACCGTGTTCACCATGACCGATTCGCTGCCGCCGGAGATATACTCTTCCACCAGGGTGATCTGGCTGTTAGCGCCGGCGTCCACGTAAATGCGCGGGTAGGCAGAGCCACTGGCATCGGCTTGGGTTTCATGAACAATGAACAGTGGCTGGTCCAGAACCGCGCCGGGCTTCAGACGAATCAGCAGGCCATCTTCGAACCGCGCGGTATTGAGGCGGGAGATCTGCACTGACCGGCTATCCAGGGCGTGATCGAGACGCCCGGCCAGCCAGGTGGCGGTGTCGCTGTCCAGATCCTCGAAGCGCTCAATGGTTATGCCATCCAGGTCCGGGTAGTCGCTGGCTTCCGGCATCATGATGCCGTTCAGCAATACTACCTTGTAGCCGGGCACCGCCAGACTGCTGCCGGACTTGCCTTCCGCAGGCAGCGAGATGGCCATATCGTCGGTCAGCTTCAGGTACTTGCTCGAGTATTTCCAGTTCTCGGTTTTCCGGGTGGGCAGCGGCAGATCCACAAGGCCGGAGCCCTGCTGCTTGCGCAGCGCAGCCAGAGGCTCCGGCAATGAACCCCCGGCCGGATGCAGGAACGCGGTGGAAAGGGTTGGTGCTGGTCTCATTCCGCGACCTCCTTTAATAGCTGCCAGAAACGTTGGCTGGGCTGTCGGCGGTTTCGTCATCCTTGATGCCGAGCCAGCCGTAGCCACGTTCTTCCAGCTCCAGGGCCAGCTCACGGCCACCGGATTTAACGATCCTGCCGCCGGCCAGCACGTGCACGTAATCCGGCACAATGTGGTTCAGCAGGCGCTGGTAGTGGGTCACCATCAAGATAGCACGGTCTTTTGCGCGCAGAGCGTTAACGCCGTTGGAGACCACCTGCAGGGCGTCGATGTCCAGCCCGGAATCGGTTTCATCCAGAATAGCCAGCTTCGGCTGCAGCAGAAGCGCCTGCATGATTTCGTTCCGCTTTTTCTCGCCGCCGGAGAAGCCTTCATTGACGCCGCGTTTCAGGAAGGCCGGATCCAGATCCACCTGTCTGGAGACCTCCCTGGCCAGCTTCATGAATTCCGCCGCGTTCATCTCGCCCTCACCCTTGTGGTGGCGCATGGCGTTTACCGCGGTACGCAGGAACTGAAGATTACTCACGCCGGGAATCTCCACCGGGTACTGGAATGCCAGGAAAATGCCTTCACGGGCGCGTTCCTCGGTTTCAAGCTCCAGCAGGTTTTCGCCGTTCAGGGTTACTTCCCCTTCGGTGATTTCAAATGCCTCGTTGCCTGCCAGCACCTGCGACAGGGTGCTCTTACCAGAGCCGTTGGGGCCCATGATGGCGTGAACTTCCCCGGCTTTGATTTCCAGGTTGATGCCCTTGAGGATTTCTTTGCCCTCAACGGAGGCGTGCAGGTTCTTGATGCTCAGCATTTGTCGGCTTCTCTCTGTATTCTGAAATTCTGTATGTAAATTAAACCGTTTCGGTGCCCGCAAAATGTTCGGGGCAGCGAGCGGGGCAAAGATGTTTAACCAACGGACCCTTCGAGACTCACTTCGAGCAGCTTGCCGGCCTCGACAGCGAACTCCATCGGCAGTTCCCTGAACACTTCCTTGCAGAAGCCGTTCACGATCATGGACACGGCTTGCTCCGGATCGATACCACGCTGGCGGCAGAGGAACATCTGCTCATCGCTGACCTTGGACGTGGTGGCCTCGTGCTCGACAATGGCGGACTTGTTCTTGCTCTCGATGTACGGAAAGGTGTGCGCACCGCAGCGGTCGCCAATGAGCAGCGAATCACACTGGGTGAAGTTGCGCGCGCCTTCCGCGCCGGGGCCGAATTTCACCAGCCCGCGATAGGCATTGGAGCTCTTGCCGGCGGAAATACCCTTGGAAATGATGGTGCTGGAGGTATTCTTGCCCAGATGGATCATCTTGGTGCCGGTGTCGGCCTGCTGGTAATTATTGGTCAGCGCCACGGAATAGAATTCGCCCACACTGTTGTCGCCGCGCAGGATGCAGCTCGGGTACTTCCAGGTTATTGCTGAACCGGTCTCGACCTGGGTCCAGGAGATTTTGGAGTTCTTGCCGATGGCGGCACCACGCTTGGTGACGAAGTTGAAGATGCCGCCCTTGCCTTCCTCATCACCCGGGTACCAGTTCTGCACGGTGGAGTATTTGATCTGGGCGTCGTCCAGGGCCACCAGCTCAACCACAGCCGCATGCAGCTGGTTTTCGTCCCGCATGGGCGCCGTGCAACCCTCCAGATAGCTTACATAGCTGCCTTCGTCGGCGATGATCAGGGTGCGCTCGAACTGGCCGGTGTTGGCCGCGTTGATGCGGAAGTAGGTGGACAGCTCCATGGGGCAGCGCACGCCCTTGGGCACATACACGAAGGTGCCGTCGGAGAAGACCGCCGAATTCAGTGCGGCAAAGAAGTTGTCGCCGTGGGGCACCACGGTGCCCAGGTACTTCTGCACCAGTTCCGGATAATCGCGGACGGCCTCGGAGATGGAGCAGAAAATCACACCGGCTTTGGCGAGGGGCTCCTTGAAGGTGGTTGCGACGGAAACGGAATCGAATACTGCATCGACGGCTACGCCTGCCAGCTTTTCGCGCTCATGCAGGGGAATACCCAGTTTCTCGTAGGTTCTCAGAAGTTCCGGGTCCACTTCGTCCAGGCTCTGGGGCATGTCCTCCTTGCGCTTGGGCGCGGAATAGTAGGAAATCGAGTTGTAGTCGATTTTCGGGTAGCCCACGTGTGCCCAGTCCGGCTCGTCCATTTCAAGCCAGCGACGGTAGGCTTTCAGGCGCCATTCCAGCATCCACTCCGGCTCTTTCTTGATGCCGGAAAGGCGGGCGATAACGTCTTCATTAAGGCCGGGTTCGAAGGTGTCGGATTCGATGTCTGTTACAAATCCGTGCTCGTATTCCCGTTTGATCAGCTCGTTCACCTCGGTGTCGGTGGTCGCCATGATCGTCGCTCCGTATTCTCTCATCGCGGGCTTTCGCCCTTGGTGTCGCCGGCAGCCTCATGGGCTGCCGGTCGGATGTCATCAGTCTGGGTGTTGCAGTGGTCGCTCATCCGGTGAGTACGCCCTGCAATCATTTTTCGGATGACGGATCTCCGGTAGCCTGATGCTGAAAAGTAAGCAGAAATCAAGCTGAATCCGTTGCTTCTGGCTGGCGATTATACAATACCAGAGTAAATTAGTCAGGTATTAATTTGTGCGCGGGGTGATTATACCTTAATCGGCCTTTGGGGCACTAAGGGGGTGGTAATGAGGCTGATAGTCAGGTTCTTGTAAGACTGGAGCTTTTGAGGTGAGTGCAGGGCGGGGTGAGCGGGAAGCCTCCCCAGACACGCCGTGAACCCATCCATGGGGGCTTGGTGTTGCCATCCCTGGCAACACACAGTCTGGGCAGGCTTCCCGCTCACCCCTCCTCAGACTAATTGCTATGCGCCGAGGGCAAGATTTTGGTTAGATAGCTGTGCTCCAGAGTTTGTGGAAGATCGGCCGGTTTCGGAATACGAACGATATGCCCGCTGCCAGGCGCATAGTCCATGGTCTGGCCGTTTCGGTTTTCCATGATACTGGCCGAGAAGCGGATGTTGCCGGCTGGGTTTATCAGCTCTAGTTGGTCGCCGGGGGCAAATTTGTTTTTTACGTCGATGGTCAGCCATTGGTCGTCGGTGTCGGTGATGGTGCCGACCACCTGCTGGGTACCGAGGAATGAGGAGCCCTGTTCGTAGCTCTGGTATTCCCGGGGTACGTGCCGGCGGAGGAAGCCTTCGGTGTAGCCTCGGTTGGAGAGGGCTTCGAGTTCGTCCATCAGGTTCATGTCAAAGGGCTTGCCGTGTACGGCCTCGTCGATGGCCCGGCGGTACACCTGGGTGGTGCGGGCTACGTAGTAGGTGCTTTTGGTACGGCCTTCGATTTTCAGGGAGTGGACGCCCATTTTGGCCAGTTCCGCTACATGCTGGACGGCCCTCAGGTCTTTCGAGTTCATGATGTAGGTGCCGTGTTCGTCCTCGTACGCGGGGATGAAGCCTCCAGGGCGATTGGGCTCCTCCAGAAGGATTTCCTTTGGCTCCACGTCCTGCACACCGCCGCTGTCGCTGCAGGTGGTGATCAGGTCGCCGGTCTGGTCATGGCTGTGCCGGACTTCCTTGTAGTTCCAGCGGCAGGCGTTGGTGCAGGCACCCTGGTTGGCGTCCCGGTGGTTCATGTAGCCAGAGAGCAGGCAGCGGCCGGAGTAGGCCATGCATAGGGCGCCGTGCACGAAGACTTCCAGCTCCATGTCCGGGACCCGGTCGCGGATCTCACGAATTTCGTCAAGAGCCAGTTCCCTGGAAAGGATTACCCGGCTGATGTCCTGCCTGCGCCAGAACTCCACCGTCGCCCAGTTCACGGCATTGGCCTGCACCGAGAGGTGTATGGGCTGGTCCGGCCATTTTTCCCGCACCAGCATGATCAGTCCGGGGTCCGACAGGATCAGGGCATCGGGTTTATGTTTCAGTACCGGCTCCAGATCTTTCAGGTAGCTGCGTACCTTGTTGTTGTGAGGTGCTATGTTGGAGACAAGGTAGAACTGTTTGCCAAGCTCATGGGCCCTTGCGATTCCGGAGCCGAGGGCTGCAACGTCCTTGAAACTGTTGTTCCTTACTCTCAGGGAGTAGCGGGGCTGGCCGGCGTATACGGCATCCGCACCGTAAGCAAAGGCGGTTTCAAGGTGTTCAGGGGTGCCTGCGGGGGCAAGCAGTTCCGGGGTGTTCATGTTGGCTCCGGGCGCTTCGTTCAGGTCAGTCTGGTTGGCGGGTCCTGGCAGGGATGCCGCTATTCTGAAAAGCGGGGTATTTTGCCGTGCGTTGGCGGAAGTTCCCTTGACCCTGCTCAAAGGTAGCATTGATTGTTTTCGGCTAACAAGTGTACGCTCACAACCTCGGTCGATATGGCCACAGAATCGGAAAAGAGGAGTTTCAGATGGGATCAAAGCCTCTGGCGCCAGAGGTGGCGCGGGCTTCGCTGAGTCTTAGGGTAAGTTCCCTGATCAGTGTGCAGCTTGCCCGTGGCAAGGTTGGTGTGGAAGTAGTGGCGTCGCAGTTGCATATGAGCCGTTATACGTTGCATAAGAAACTGAAGCGTGAAGGGCTGACGTTTGCCCGCTTGCTTGAGGAGGTTCGCCGCGAACAGGCGCTGGCCTACATGCAGGACAAAACCAAGCCACTGGTGGAAATTGCAGAGCAGCTCGGGTTCTCGGAGTTGAGCGCATTCAGCCGGGCTTTCAAGCGCTGGATGGGAACGTCCCCGGCTGAATATCGTTCTGTCAGGCTGTCCTGATCCGGCTCAGATCTTTTTGAACACCAGCGTTGCGTTGGTGCCGCCGAAGCCGAAACTGTTGCTCATTACCAGGTCCAGATTCTGGTTGTCCATGCGCTCCCGAACGATGGGGTAGCCTTCGGCCCCTTCATCAAGGGTCTGGATGTTGGCCGATGGGGCAATGAAACCCTCGCGCAGCATGATCAGGCTGTAAATGGCCTCATGCACGCCTGCCGCACCCAATGCATGGCCGCACAGGGGTTTGGTGGAGCTCAGCGGCGGGATGTTGTTGCCGAAAGTTTCTTTCAGTGCTTTCAGCTCGGTGATATCGCCTGCCGGGGTGCTGGTGCCGTGAGTGTTGACGTAGCTGATCTCGCCGTCCAGATTTTTCATGGCCTGCTTCATGCAGCGCACTGCGCCCTCGCCGCTCGGGGCAACCATGTCGGCACCGTCTGAAGTCGCGCCGAAGCCGACGATCTCCGCCAGAATGTTTGCGCCGCGCGCTTCTGCGTGTTCCAGCGCTTCGAGGGCCAGAACACCGCCACCACCGGAAATAACGAAGCCGTCCCGGTTGGCATCATAGGTGCGTGAAGCCAGTTCCGGCGTGTCGTTGTACTTGGTGGACAGGGCGCCCATGGCGTCAAACAGCAAGCTCAGGGTCCAGTGGATGTCCTCGCCGCCGCCGGCAAACATCACATCCTGACGCCCCAGTGCAATCAGGTCCGCAGCGTGGCCAATGGAGTGCGCACTGGTGGCACAGGCGGAGGTAATGCCGTAGTTGATACCGCGGATGCCAAAGCCGGTTGCGAGAGAGGCGTTAATGGCGCTGCCCATGGTGCGGGGCACGCGGTAGGGACCAACCCGGCGGATGCCACGGTCGCGGTGGGTATCGATGGAATCGAGCAGCTCAACCGTGGAGGCGCCACCCTGGCCGAAAATAATGCCTGTGGTGTCGGCCTTGATGTGCTTGTCGGTCAGGCCGGCCTGTTCGATGGCTTCAAGCATGGCCAGGTAGGTATAGCCTGAGGCCGGGCACATGAAGCGCCAGAGTTTGCGGTCGATCAGTTCCGGAAGGTTCAGGTTTATCTGGCCACAGACGTGGCTGCGAAGGCCCTTGTCCCGCGCCTCTTCGCTGAAGCCGATGCCGGGGCGGGAGTCCCTGAGGGACTGGGTGACTTCCTTCTGGTTGGTGCCAAGGCTGGAAACAATGCCCATGCCAGTAATTACAACACGACGCATCTTGTTAACTCCTAAAAATCATCGGTCGAGGTGAACATGCCAACCCGGAGGTCCTTGGCGGTGTAAATTTCCCGGCCGTCCACTTCCATCCGGCCATCGGCAATTGCCATGGTCAGCTTGCGTCTGATCACGCGCTTGAGATCCAGGCGGTAGGTCACTTTTTTGGCCGTAGGCAGCACCTGGCCGGTAAACTTTACTTCACCGGAACCCAGGGCACGGCCCTTGCCTTCTCCGCCACCCCAGGCCAGAAAGAAGCCGACCAGCTGCCACATGGCGTCCAGCCCCAGGCAGCCGGGCATAACGGGGTCGTCAACAAAGTGCACCTTGAAGAACCAGAGGTCCGGGTTGACATCGAGTTCCGCCACGATACTGCCCTTGCCATACAGGCCATCGTTATCTGCTATATGGGTAACGCGGTCGAACATCAGCATCTCATCAATGGGCAGACGCATGGAGCCGGGGAAGAGTGTGCCGTGGCCACATCTGTTCAGGTCTTCTTTATCAAAATGATCCGGGTTCATAGTGCCAGTGTCTCTGTTACAAAATGATTTCCTCATACTTTAGCGCGAATTTGGCGTGGAGGTATTGACCATTAGTGGATGATTGGCATTTTCCCTATTCGATGAAAGCCGGGCGCCGAACCGCGCCTCCAAAACACGCCGTGAACCCGTTCTTGGGGGCGTGGTGTTGCCATCCCTGGCAACACACAGTTTTGGAGGCGGGGTCCGGCGCCCGGCCCAAAGTTCCGGTGGGGGCTTCTAGCCTGCCTTGCCGTCTGGTCTTGGGCTGGCAAGGATGGCGGTATAGCGGTACAGGAACACGCCGAAGGCGAACAGCCACAGCAGGGTGCTGCTGCCGATACCCGGGTGCCAGGGGACGACTTCAAAAGCGGTGAGAACCCTGATGAGTGCCGCCAGGTGGATGGCAATAAAGGCGGCGACCATGCCTTTGGGTAGCACCAGCGGGCGGCCGGTGTGCCCCAGGGAAACGCGGGCAATGACACCGAGAATCAGGCAGGCCACCGCACCGGTGCCGGCGGCGTGGCTCCAGGCGTTGGATGGCCAGCCGGCAAGCAATGTGCCGGCCAGCAGGAACAGGGCCACCGGCACCCAGAGAATGGACAGGTGAAGAACCCAGAGCAGTGGTTCCTTACGAACCAGCCAGCCTTTCCAGCCTGCCAGTCGCACCAGCATCAGGGTGCCTGCAACAATGGCCAATACGCCGGTGACGGTTTGCCAGCCAGTGACCAGTGAGGCCATCAGCAGAATCAGGCTGAACAATGTGGCCATATCCAGGGCTGGAACAGTTTTCACGGCAGCGCTGTCCAGCCCTCGTTGACGAAGCCAGCCGGTGGTAAAGGCCGGAGTGATGCGCCCACCAATGATGCTGATCAGCGCCATGGCTATGATCAGGGCGCCGTAGCTGAAGGTCATATCCAGTTGGGTCACGAATCCGATCTGCATCAGCCAGAGCAGTCCCAGAACCAGCAGGATCAGCAGTTGGCGGTTCTGGCGGGCGTGCCAGATTCGCCAGCCGGCATCCAGCATGATCAGGGGCAGAAATGCCAGGTTCACTGCATGCACAAGCCAGTCCGGCAGGCCTGCACCGAAAGCAAGCAGAAGGCGGCCGGCCAGCCAGACGCCCCAGAGCAATGCCAGCCTGATTCCGTGGGTGCGCTCCGTCTGGGTCCACACGCAGACCGCGGTCAGCAGGAAGCCGGCGATGGCCGCCGACAGGAACCCAAACAGCATTTCATGCTGGTGCCAGAACAGGCCCGGCAGGGCCAGGGGCAGGTTGATCACACCATTAACCTGCATGACCCAGAGGGGAATAGCGAGCAACGCCAGTGCCGTCATGGACAGGAAAAAAATCCGGAACGGATAGCTGAAAAGCTGGCTGACGCTGGCGGCGTCGGTTTGACCGGTTGTGGGGATCACCTGCATGGTTGTCTCCGCTTATACATATAATTACAGTACATGTTATATTCAGGCCGATGAAAAGAACATACCCGGTTGGGGGTATCTTTGCGTACAATACTGCTATCGCTTTGATTCAAAACCGGATGATCTATGAGTGCCTACCTGATTCTCAAGCACCTGCATATGGCCACGGCCTTCCTGACCGTTGTGCTGTTTGCACTGCGTTTGCTGCTGGATGCCGTCGGTAAGCCCGGTTGGCGGAAAACACCGCTGCGCTGGATTCCGCATGTGAACGACACGGTCCTGCTGGCGGCAGCCATCAGCCTGTTGTTTGTGACGCCGTGGATGCCCTTTGTGCATGGCTGGCTGACGGCCAAGGTCTTCCTGTTGATCGGCTACATCATTGCCGGTCTGTTTGCGCTCAGAACAACCCTGGGAGCACCAGCCCGGATTGTGGCAGCCATGTTTGCGCTGGTGCAGATTGCCGCCATTTTCCATCTGGCCGTGACCAAGCCGGTGTTCTGAAATGACTGCGCCCGGTATCTGTGATTGCCTTCGGATATAGTCGGAAATCTTACAGTTCGGCGGCTGATAAAAGCGCCCGGAACCTTTGAGGTGAAAACCTCGGTGCCAGAATCAAGTCGTTACAGGTGTCCGGACAATATCCAGAAGCCGACTGCGATTAGGGTAAGACCGCCAAAAATTTCGGCGCGATGACCTAAAACAGACCCTACAGCGCGTCCCAGCATTATGCCAAGGGTAACCATGAGCGTTGTTGCCAATCCGATCAAAGCAGCAGCCACCCAAATGTTAACATTGATGAATGCCAGGCCTACGCCAACGGCCATGGCATCGATGCTGGTGCCCAGAGCTGTGAGACAGGTCCGGAGTAATGACTGTTTCGCAGGTTTTGCTATTCCATCTTCATCAGGCTTCACGCTCTCGTAAATCATATGCAGACCAAGGATGACCAGGAGTGCAAATGCGATCCAGTGATCCCAGGCTTCTATATAACCAGAGGCGGACTTTCCAATCAGCCAGCCAATAAGCGGGGTAGTGGCTTCGATCAAACCAAAGATAAGCCCCACTTTAAAGGCTTCGGTGAGGCGGGGGGTTTTAAGGCTTGCCCCCTTGCCAATCGCGGCAGCGAAAGCATCTGTAGACATGGCAAAGGCAAGCAGAAGGAGGGCAATTGGGTTCATAAACTGACTCCGGCCGGGCTATCGAGTCCACGACATATCCACACGCCCGACCTTGGGCATGGATATATCGATGGTCTCGCCAACCGAGAGGTGTTCGCACCATGGCATGTGGCCAATTATGTTGATACGAACGCTTCCTGGATCCGGAAGCAGGCTACTCCCCAACGAAGCGATAAGTTAGCAATCATGCGGGACGATTGCAAACCTGCCTTTCATTTGCCTCAGTTCAGAGTTTCGTCTGACAGCCCAGGGAATTATCCGGTTATGGCCGGTTATGGCTTTTTCCGGTTGAGCGGGTAGAAAAGTTGGGGAGAGGCCAGCTCTGGCAAATCGGTTCGTTCCTCGTTGGCAGCCCACTCAACCCGCTCTGCGGACCGTATGGCGTAGTGCATCCACACCAGGGCGGCTGCGACGATCACAAACATCAACATGAAATTGCTCTGCCAGATTCCGGTGAGGTCGTTCAGCACGCCGAAGGCCAGAGGCAGAATGAATCCCCCGAGCCCGCCAATCATCCCGACTACGCCACCCACAGCGCCCACGTGCATGGGGTAGTAGACAGGAATGTGCTTGTAGACCGCCGCCTTACCCAGGGACATGAAGAAACCCAGGATAAAGATCAGCGCCACGAACACCGGCAGGCTCATCTCGAGGGTAAAGCGGATATCGCCATCGATGCCCTGGACCACATACTCGGTGGGCGGATAACTCAACAGGAAGGTACAGGCAACGGAGGCACTGAAGGTCCAGTACATCACCCGGCGGGCGCCGAAACGGTCCGACATCCAGCCCCCGAGGATGCGGAATAGCGACGCGGGAATGGTGTAGAGCGCCGCGATGATACCTGCCGTTTTGATGTCCAGGCCGTAAACGCCGATCAGGAAGTGAGGCAGCCAGAGCGCCAGGGCGACAAAAGCGCCGAATACGAAGAAATAGTACAAAGCAAACCGCCAGACCCTCAGCTCGCGCAGCGGCTCCATCTGTTCCATGAAGGATTTGGCCCCGGTGCCGGCGCGCTCTGCGGCCATTGGGTCTTCTTTGGCAAGAAGGATAAAGGCCACGCCCATGATTGCCAGCACAGTGGCGTAGATTTGTGCGGTGCTCTGCCAGCCGAAAGCGACCAGCAGGAACGGGGCTCCGAAGTTGGTTACCGCAGCACCCACATTGCCCGCGCCAAAAATCCCCAGTGCTGTTCCCTGCCGTTCCGGTTCAAACCATGCTGCCGTATAGGCCACGCCGACGATGAAGGCGCCGCCGGCCAGGCCAACGCCCAGGGCGCCCACCAGCAGCATCAGGTAAGTGGTTGCGAAGGTCAGCAGGTACACCCAGGCGGCGGCGGTAAGCATCAGGATACCGAATACCCAGCGGCCACCATAGCGGTCTGTCCATATGCCGAGGAACAGCCGGCTGATGGAGCCGGTGAGAATGGGCGTCGCCATCAGCAGGCCGAGCTGGGTATCTGACAGCCCGAGATCTTCGCTGATACGGATTCCGATGATGGAGAAAATGGTCCACACCGCAAAGCACAGGGTGAAGGCGAATGTGGATAAACCGAGCGCACGGTATTGCTCTGGTTTTGACGGGCTGTTGGCCATGCTCCGCTCCTTCCGGGCATTCATTGGACGACTTCTGAAAACATCCCCTAAACCTTACCAAAAGCAGGGTTTTTCGACGCGGGGCATTGGTGGTACCTCCTGCTGGGTGCGCTGGTGGTAGGCGATTGGAGATTTTTGTGATCAGGGGGGTAGGCCCTTGATTTCTCTCGTGGGGTACGCGCTGTCATCGTTGATTTTCATCAATTATCGCCTGCGCCTGAGTGTGGGCTAATGCTGGAAGATATCAATGCCTGCCCCTTGCAAGGGCGCCGAAACGCCTTCGGGAGAACCCACAAATGAACATCATGATTGCCTACGACGGTTCGAGGAACGCCAGGCTGGCGCTGGCTCAGACCATCACCATGTTCCGCGATCTCAAACCTGTGATCACCCTGGTTGCGGTGGCTGAAAACCCGCGGGATATCACCTCCGGAAACGAAGAGTTTTTCCAACAGGAAGTGGCCGAACTGAAAGAGCACCTCGCCGAGGCCCTGGGCGTGTGCGGGCAGGAGCAGATCTCCGCTGAAACCCTGCTTCTGGAGGGAGATGCCAGAAAGATGCTGCTGTACGCCGCGGAGAAAAAGATCCATCCCGACATGCTCGTTATTGCGCGCCACAGCCATGAACCGGACGGTGGGTTCATTGCCCGCTCGCTGACCTATTTCGTGGACGAACTGGATTACATGACCTTTGGCAGCGTGAGTTCCTTCCTCGCCCGCCGGATCCAGTGTCCGCTCCTTATTTTGCCCAGCCGTTGAGCCCGGTGATTAATCGTTTCTGTATTTGATAGCCCAGGGAGGCTGACATGAAAGTCGCAGACGTTTTCCGCGTCAAAAATCCGGAAGTCAGGGCGCTGCACCTGACCTGGATTGCATTTTTTATAACCTTCTACGTATGGTTCAACATGGCGCCACTGGCATCCAGTATGCTCAAAAGCGTCAACTGGCTCACCGCGGATGATCTTCGCCTGTTCGCCATCGCCAACGTAGCGTTGACCATACCTGCCCGGATTATCGTGGGCATGGCCCTGGACCGCTTCGGCCCCCGCCGGGTGTTCTCGGTACTGATGGTATTGATGGCTATTCCTGCCCTGGTATTTGCCTTCGGCAACACCATGACCCAGCTCCTGGTCAGCCGTCTGGTGCTCAGCTCCATCGGTGCCAGCTTTGTGGTGGGTATCCACATGACCGCCATGTGGTTCAAGCCAAAAGACATTGGCTTTGCCGAGGGCTTTTATGCCGGCTGGGGCAACTTCGGCTCTGCCGCGGCGGCCATTACACTGCCAACCATTGCGTTACACATGTATGGTGGTGAAGACGGCTGGCGCTGGGCCATCGCCCAAAGCGCGATCATAATGGCGGCTTACGGCGTTTACTACTGGTTCGCGATTACCGACGGCCCTGTTGGCACGGTTCATCGCAAGCCACGCAAGGCCGTGGCGCTGGAAGTCAGTAGCTGGGGCGACATGATCAAGCTGATCCTGTGGACCATTCCGCTGGTGGGTGTGCTGGGCATTCTGGTCTGGCGTATCGAGAACATGGGGTACCTGAGTGCCACCGGAGCGGCCATTTGCTACGCTGTGATTGTCGCCATCGTGAGCTACCAGATTGTCCAGATCCTGAGGGTGAACGTGCCGATCCTTAAAAAAGGCGTGCCCGAGGATGACAAATACCCGTTCAACAGTGTGGCCGCCCTGAACAGCACCTACTTCGCCAACTTTGGTGCCGAGCTGGCGGTGGTTTCCATGCTGCCGATGTTCTTCGAGGAAACCTGGAGCCTGAGTGCCACCGCTGCCGGCCTGATCGCGGCTTCCTTCGCCTTCGTGAACCTGGTGGCGCGCCCGATGGGTGGCCTGGTTTCAGACCGTATGGGCAATCGCCGGTTCGTGATGCTCAGCTACATGTTCGGGATCTCGGTGGGCTTCGCGCTGATGGGCCTGATGAACTCCAGCTGGCCCCTGATCATCGCCGTGGGAATCACCGTGTTCACGTCCTTCTTTGTGCAGGGTGCGGAAGGCGCCACTTTTGGAATCATTCCCTCCATCAAGCGCCGCCTCACCGGCCAGATTTCCGGGATGGCCGGTGCCTATGGCAATGTGGGCGCGGTGGTGTACCTCACTATTTTCACCTTCGTAACGCCCTCTCAGTTCTTCTACATCATTGCCGGTGGCGCATTCGTCAGTTGGCTGCTGTGCATGATGTGGCTGAAAGAGCCGGAGAGCGGATTTTCCGAGGAATACCATGTGTCTTCCGTGGATCTGCAGATTGAAGAGGAAGAGCGTCGCCGGCAGGCTGTCGCTACCGGGTGAGGCTCCAACGATGAACAATCAGGCCGCCGAGGCATTGCCCGGCGGCTTTTTCGTTGGTGGGAAAGCTTTTCCGAAAGCTCCACTTTAGCGTACCGCTGCGAAAACGCTGGTCTTGCCAGCGCTCAGAAGTGATCATACCCGAACTTCATATACGTAATTCCGGGACTCAGGACCAGCCTCCAGGCCAGTTCGACATCGTCACTGCATTCCTGGTCATAGACTCTTACGGTATCTATCAGGCACTCAAGCCAGAGGTCGTAAAGGTGAGGCTCGACGTTGAGATGGCGAGCGCTATGAAGGCAGGCAATCCGATGGAGGACATCGTCAACACTGTCGCTGGCGTAGAACGCTACGAGGCTGAAAAAGGACTTTTTAAGCATCCTCCGCTGAACGGCCATATCGGTATTGCGAAACAGTGCCCGGACTTCTGGCGAAGACATCAGGAAGCGGCGGTAGAAGGCTTCAAAAAACTCAGGGGTGCCGGGCCGGGTTTGAAGCACGCGTTTGTAGCTTGCGTCAAAGATTTCTTCGAAGGACATGGCAGGCTCCCTGATTCCGTGGGACTGGGCCCCACTACTCTGAATCTAGCATTTGCGGGCGAGTCCGTCACTTGACTGGGGAAGGGTAAGCTTATGATGGGAAGTTCCCGGCACAAAGAAACGGCGCCATCCATTGGCGCCGGTTTACGCACTACCTCAGTGCCAAGAGTGTCAAGGATTCTTTATGTAAGCATTCTTGCGCAGGTAGAACCACCAGTTAACCACCAGACAGAGTGCGTAGAACACCGCAAACCCGTACATGGCCACTTCCGGAGTGCCAGCCTGGATTTCCTGGCCCATCACCCGTGGCGCAATGAATGCGCCGTAGGCGGCAACCGCTGATGTCCAGCCCAGAACCGGGCCCTTCTGCTGCTGGTTGAAGATGAAGCCGATGCTGCGGAAGGTGGAGCCGTTGCCGATACCGCTGGCGGCGAACATGATGATGAACAGAATCAGGAAGGGCGCAAAGTAGGTGTTCGGATCGGTGGAGTTGTACGCCAGCATCATCACGTAGCCGGTGGCCACGGAGGCGGCGACCATTACTACGGAAATGATCTGGGTAACGATGGAGCCGCCAACCTTATCGGAAATCCAGCCGCCGACCGGGCGAATGAGGGCGCCCACAAACGGCCCCATCCAGGCCCAGGTCAGGGCGCTTGGGGCATCAGGGTTCACCACCCGGGTTACCGTGCCGTCGGCCGCAACGTCCATCATGTTGCCGAAGATAACGCTGATGGACAGCGGCAGGGCGGCTGAGAAGCCGATAAACGAGCCGAAGGTCAGGATGTAGAGCACGGTCATGGACCAGGTGTGCTTGTTGCTGAAAATGGCAAACTGGTTCTGGATGTTGGGCTTGATGTCGCCCGGGATCAGTCGCAGAAGAATCAGCGTAAGCACGATGGTCAGGGGCAGGGCCAGCCACATGTTCAGCACACCCAGGGCCCAGACACCGGCAATGGAGGTCAGAAGTCCGACGCCGTAAAGCCCGAGAATCTTGCCAAATGCGGACACTGGATTGCCGGGGTTGGGGGTAACCACTTTCAGGTTGTTCATGCCGAACCAGCCGGCTAACGCCAACGGAATCAAAAATACCAGCCAGATAAAGCCGGCGTTCTGGATCCAGGTGTCGGTACCCGCCTCAATACGACCAATGAGCGTGCCGCTCGGGCTCTGCAGTTGCATCGGGTCACCGGCCAGGGCGCCGAAGATGCCAGCGGTCATCACCAGCGGAATGACGACCTGCATGGTGGTTACGCCGAAATTACCCAGCCCCGCATTCATGCCCAGGCCGTAGCCCTGCTTGCTTTTCGGATAGAAGGTGCTGATGTTGCTCATGGAGCAGGCAAAGTTGCCACCACCGATACCGGAGAGCAGCGCCAGGGCCTGGAACACGATAAAGGGTGTATCCGGGTTCATCAGGGCAATGCCGGTTCCGGCCGCCGGGATCATCAGCAGGGCGGTGGTCAGGAAAACCGTGTTTCGCCCGCCGGCAATCTTGATCATGAACGAGGCCGGGATCCGCAGTGTGGCGCCGGACAGGCCGGCAATCGCAGAGAGGGTAAAAAGCTGTTCAATGCTGAAGGGAAAACCCAGGTTCTTCATCTGGGTGGTGATCATTCCCCACATCAGCCAGACGGCAAAGCCTATCAGCAGGCTGGGGATGGAAATCCACAGATTGCGGGAAGCAATGCGTTTGCCTTCCCGCTCCCAGAATTCCTCGCTTTCGACATCCCAGTTCTCGATGTCTGCGTTGGTTTTGGCCATGATTTTGACTCCTCGTTTAACATGCCCCCGACCGCATGCCTGGCGGCATCCGGGCTTCTCGACACCATTGTGCAAAGTAGGGCGGGGAGTCATGCTTGATAATTATCAAGGACAAAATGGCGTGTAAGCTGTTCGGTTTTCCGGCGAAAATCCTAAGATGTTTTTGTGTTTTAAAATCTAATAAATTCAAATGGATGCGATGGTTATATTCCGAAATGGGTAGGCATTCGGGCTGTTGGCGCAGTAGAGGTAGCCAATCATTTCCGGCTGTTCCGGAACAGCATAACAAGCTGCAGGGCGACGAGAGCGTAGGTGCCGGACCAGCTCACAGCCGACAGCCAGAGCACGTGGGGTTTCGCGAAAGGCGTAACGCCCGCGTCAAGCCGAGCGAGCGCAGCAATAGCCATTCCGATAGCAATGCCGGTAACCTGCCAGGAGGGTGGCGTGGTCCGCCGGGCGCGTTGCCAGGCCAGCCGGAGCATGACGCTGGTGGACAGCGTGCCAAGGGCGCCAATGGTGATCAGATGGATGGCGGGAATTGGGTCAGTTCGCTGCAAAAGACTGAATCCGGTGGCGCCGGCGCCTGCCGCCAGCCAGAGATAGCCAAAGGTCAGAACCAGCAAATCCGGCCGGTTTCCGCAATGCCAAAGCTTCCAGCGGATGGCGCGAACCACAACCAGAAAGGCCGAGATCACCAGTAGTAGTCCTGCGACCGCGGTCGCGAATGGCATAAAGGCCAGAACCAGTGCCAGCGGCAGAATGATCAGCAGCATCCCTTCAATCCGTGGTTGCACCCTTGCCTCCAGGGAAATGCCCCGCTTCTCCAGGGTTCCCGCCACTGCCGGGGCGATGATTCTGCCCCCGATAAACGTCATCAGCAGCAACAGGCCGACAATGGCGGCCGTCATTACCGGCCGGGTTCCGGGCATTGGCCGAATACTTACGGCCAGGGCGCTATTGGCAAGCCAGAAAACGACCGCTAACAGGCAAATAACCAGGATCAGCGGGCCTGCGATCCGGTTACGCCATTTCTTGGCAGCCTGGAATCTTGGCACGGCATGGCGGGCGAGCAACAGGGCAAAAGCCGGGCTGAGCAGTTGGGCGGCAAGGCTCTGTGGCGCCAGAAACCAGCTGATCCGGGCAAGAAGCCACAACAGAAACAGGGGGGCAAGAATTCGCCGCGGTTGGGGACCCAGGGTATAGCCGGCAATCAGGGCCAGGGCAAAGCCGAAAACCAGTTCATGGCCATGCCCTGAGCCCAAAAGTCCCGGAGGCCAGCCTGTGCCAGACAGGGCGCTGTAAACGGACAGAGGTACTGCCAATGCGGCCAGAAGCGCGGCCGCAGGAAAGAACAGCCAGAACGCATGCATGTTTTTACGGGGCATCCCCGGGTTGTCCGACGTCATCTCGTGTCCTTGACCCGCTCACGTGGGGCGTACTGATGGCGATGGTGTGGGGGTTCTGATCAGGCTGTATAGGGCAGGACGCCGAAATAAATGGCGCTGAAATGGCAAGCGCTACCGCCGATCACAAACAGGTGCCAGACGGCGTGCATGTAGGGAATGCGGTCTGCCAGGTAAAAGGCGACACCGGCGGTGTACAAAATACCGCCGGCGATGGTTAGGTTCAGGGCCGTCTCACTCAGGCTGGCAACCAGATCCGGGGAAGCAAAGGTGATCAGCCAGCCCATGGCCAGGTAGATACCGACACGCGCCAGCCTGAAGCGGTTCCTGAAAATAATCTTAAGCACCACGCCCGTGAAGGCCAGTGACCAGATTACCGCGAACAGGGTCCAGCCCACGGTTCCCCGCATGTTCACCAGGAGAAAGGGCGTGTAGGTGCCGGCGATCAGAAGGAAGATGGCGCAGTGATCAAGGGTCTTGAAGGCTCTTTTCAATTCCGGGCGCCGGGCCCCGTGATAAAGGGCAGAAGCCATATACAGCAGAATGAGGGAAGCGCCAAAAATACCGAAGCTGACAATCTTCCAGGCGTCACCGAGCTGGCTGGCACCCACGATCAGGGCGACGGTACCGACAACGCTGAGCAGGGCGCCCACACCATGGGTGGCACTGTTTAGCCACTCCTCGATGCGATGGTGGATGTTTTGCGCAGGGGATGGAGCTGTTGTCATCGAAAGGTCTTCCGTATTAGTCATGCTCATAAACTACTTGAGCGTACAGGTGTACGCAATAGTCGGGGATGAACATCCTGTGACCCTGTTCAGAAAAACTGAACGACCTGCTGGAAAACTTCCGGTTTTACTGTAATCCGTCGCTGGTTATTCTGAGTTTACCAAATGACAGACAGAGGAGGTTTTTCCGATGGCAAAAGTACTTGTCCTTTACTACTCGATGTACGGCCATATCGAAACCATGGCAAACACAGTCGCTGAAGGTGCCAAAGACGTAGACGGCGCTGAAGTCACCATCAAGCGAGTGCCGGAAACCATGGCTGATCAGGCGTTTCTGAGCGCTGGTGGCAAGGCGGAACAGGAAGCCCCGGTGGCAGATCCGAAGGAGCTGGCGGATTACGATGCCATCATCTTCGGCACTCCGACCCGGTTCGGCAACATGGCCGGCCAGATGCGCACCTTCCTGGACCAGACCGGTGGCCTGTGGGCCGGAGGCAAACTCCACGGTAAGCTGGCCAGTGTATTCACCTCTACCGGAACCGGTGGCGGCCAGGAGCATACGATCAGCTCGTTCTGGACCACGCTGGCCCACCACGGCATGGTGATCGTGCCCTTGGGCTATGGGATTCCGGAGTTTTTCGACATTTCCGAAGCCAACGGCGGAACGCCCTACGGTGCGTCCACCATCGCCGGTGGGGACGGCTCCCGGCAGCCCAGCGAGAAAGAACTGACGATTGCCCGTTATCAGGGCAGGCATGTGGCTGAGCTGGCGGTAAAGCTGCACGGCTAACAGCAAAGTATTGGTCAGGCGTTGAGCGTTTTTCAGGGCAGAAGGTGAGAGCTTGCTGCCCATTTTTTTATGTTGTAGCCGGCCCTGTTCCGGAGCTTACGACCGGTTGCCTGCAGCACCGGTTTTCAGTCGGGAGAAGGTGGCAGGAACCACTCCCAGCCAGGACGCCAGCTGATTGTCTGGTACACGCCTGACCAGTTCCGGATATTCTTCAAGCAGCAGCTTATACCGTTCCCGGGCGGGCATCGTGTGCTTCCGGAACTCCCTCATGCTGGTCAGCTCCGCTATCTCCTCGGTCAGGGCAAGGGCGAATCTCGGCCAGAGCCCCTCACCCTGAGACTGGATCGCGGACCGGAAAGCGGAAAAATCAGCCATCCAGGCGGTTACCGGCGTTACCGTGGTCAGGCAGAGTGTGTTTCGTACGGTGCGGCTGCGGCCAAAGACCGGCCAGACCATATCGCCCTCGGAAAAGAAATGGTGTATGGACACCTTGCCGCTGGGTGCTTCCCGGAAAAGCCGCAGGATGCCGTACTGAACCAGGTAAACATTCGCCCAGGGGGTGTCGTGCTTCTCCATGGCGGTTTCGGCGTCAACCCGGCACGGATGAAACAGGCGGGCCAGGTCTGCCAGAAACCGTGCGTCCGGATCGTTTTCATGGCCTGCCAGGCGGATACCGAATACCCGGCTCAGGCCATTCAGCAGCGCCGTCGACTCTGGCGCGGTATCTTGCTGGATGATATCCGTATTGTCTTCTCCGAGCATGCAGGGGGGCGAGGATACGTCTGGCCTGAAAATTGAATTCATGGCTTTGACCCTGTTTGGACTGTGGATCAATTATCGTATCAAAAAAACATGTTTTGAAATGACTTAAATCATTAAGGCTTTTTCACTGAATCGATTAGAGCGGCGAATTAGCGGGAGGGCCAGGGATGGCTCGGTGAAGACGGGGTCAGATGAACGCTTTCATCTGACCCCAGGTTCACATCTGACCCCGGGTTCATTCCTGCTGGCTATCAGGGTAAGCCCTCAGTGACTGGTCCCTTCCTCATAATTGATCTTGTTCCAGACATTGTATTTGCCGGAGGGTTTGTTCATCGGAATGCGCTTTTCTTCCTCCAGCGTGTCTGCGTCGTAGACGATGACGGCGCCGTCCTTGTCCCAGATGCTCAGCAGGAGTTTTTCACCGTAACGGTCGAATTCCACATGGGCGGCGACTTTGCCCGGGGCGGGCTGAAGGGTTTTGACGATTTCCAGGGTTTGTTTGTCGATAACGTGGACCTTGTCCCTGTTGGGGCCAAAGAAGACATCCACCCAGGCGTAACGGGAGTTTTCGTGGCTGCGCATGAAGAATCCCGGCCCCTCGGTTTCGAGGGTCTTGATGACTTTCCAGGTGTCCATATCAATGATCGAAACGGCACCGGTCCGGAAATGCGGGGTGGCCATCACGCGGCGGCCCTGGTACTCCCAGGTAATGCCGGAGCCCAGGTGCGGCATGCCGGGGAGAGGGAGTTCGGCGGTGGTGTTACCGGTGTCGAGGTTGATCACGTAGCCGTGCTTGCCGTCGCGGGCGGCGCCGATGAGGTGTTCGTAGCCGGGGTCGAAGAAGAAGTCATCCAGCCAGGTGTCGGTTTGCATCCGGCGGATGCGGGCCTTGCCATCCTCCAGGGTGATTTCCCAGGCTTCGGGAATGTCCTTGAGGGCGGCGATGAAACTGTCCCTTGGTGGGGCCGCGTACACGGCGCTGACCCGGGAGCTTTCACCGGCATCGTTTTCCACCGGGATGATGTCCATGAGTTCAAGGTTGTCGGCACCGAACAGCACCAGGGTATGGGGCAGGTAGTTGGCGGCCATTACGTAGTTGCCATCAGCGGAGACGGCGATGTTGCGCATGTTGATGCCGGCACGCACTTCCGCCACCACTTTCAGGTTGTACAGGTCGTATTTGGTGATCCAGCCGTCCCGGGAGCCAAAGTAGACGTAACGGCCGTCCGGGCTGTATTTCGGACCGCCATGCAGGGCGTAGCGGCTTGGGAAACGATGGATGGGCTCCATCCTGTCGCCGTCGAGCAGGGTAACCTGGTGGTCACCGATTTCCACCACCAGGAACAGGTTCATCATATCGGCTTGGTAAACCGGCTGATCGGGTAACGTGCCTTGCGGGTGGGGCAGCAAATGGCTGTCAAGGATGTCGGCACGGCCCCAGGTGGGTGTGTTGGCGGGCGGGCGGTAAATGTAGTCCGCCAGCGCGGTAATGGATTCGCTGCCAAGAATATCGTTAAAGGCCGGCATCTGGGTTGCGGGCCTGCCGTTGCGAATGGTGTTCTCGGCTTCGGGCTTTTTCAGCCGGGAAAGGTTTTCCGGCAGCAGGGCAGGGCCCATGCCGCCGAGGCGATCAGGGCCGTGGCAACTGGCGCAGTGTTGCTGGTAAAGCGCCCCGGTTTCCGGGGCTGGACTGGCTTGCAGCGATGCGGGGATCAGCAGGCTGGCGGCCAGAATCAGCAGGGCGTTTTTTCGGTTCATCATGTCAGCCGGCCCCTGCACTGGCTGCAACGGCCTCACTCTGGCCGCAATGCCAGCCTGCTGTGGAGGGTTGCGCCAGTTTGTCTGCAAGACGGACAACCTCACCGACAATGATCAGTGTCGGGGGCTGGAAACCTTCACGGAGAATGGTCGCTTCCAGGTCTGCCAGGGTGGTGACCGCCATGTGCTGTCGCGGCGTGGTTCCCCGCTCCACCAGGGCCACAGGGCAGTCCCCCGGCAGGCCATGGGCGGTGAGTTCGCGGACAATGGTCGGGGCATTGTGGAGCCCCATGTAGAATACCCGGGTCTGGCCCGGCGCAGCCAGCACACGCCAGTTCAGTTCCAGGGACTGGTCGGCCTTGCGGTGGCCGGTTACGAAGGTCACGCTCTGGGAGTAATCCCGGTGGGTCAGTGGTATGCCACAGTATGAGGCGCAGCCGGCGGCGGAGGTGATGCCCGGTACCACCTGAAAATCGATGTGGTTGTCCACCAGGAACTCCGCTTCCTCGCCACCACGGCCAAAAATATATGGGTCACCGCCCTTGAGGCGCACAACCCGGCGCTGTTTCACCGCCAGTTGCACCAGCAGTTCATTGGTGTCTTCCTGGGGTACATAGTGGCAACCGCTGGCTTTGCCCACGTGAATGCGTTCGGCCGCCGGGTTCACCAGTTCCATGATCTGGGGCGACACCAGGCGGTCATACACAATGGCATCGGCCTGCTGTATCAGCATCAGCGCCCGCAGGGTCAGCAGGCCGGGATCTCCCGGGCCTGCTCCCACGATGGCTACCTCTCCGGCCCGTAAGGGTTGTTCCGCCAGCTGGAACTCCACCAGGCACTTCTTCCTTTGGCTGGTTGTCATGATGCTTGTCCTTAGAGGTTGTGAACCGGAATCTCGGTAACCGGGGCGGCGACGCGCCGGGGCATGTCAAGGACACCGATTTCGTCATTGGTGAGGTAACAGCCGGGATCCTCTTCCCAGAAATCACCGGAAATGTTGTAGGCCCGTACCCGGGTGTTGCCGTTGCAGATGGCCAGGTAACGGCAGTCGGCGCAGCGGCCTTTCACCGGCCTTGGTGTCTGGCGGAAACCCGTCATCAGCGGGTCGCTGGCTTCGGACCAGATCCGGGAAAAAGGTTGGTTGCGAACATTGCCCAGGTTGTAGTCCCACCAGAAGGTATCCGGATGAACCTCGCCGAGGTTGTCGATATTGGAAATATTCACGCCAGAGGCATTGCCACCCCAGTAGGTCAGCCGTTGTTTCAGGGCCGGAACCTGGCCGGGGTAATGTTTCTCGGCCCACTGCAACAGGAAGGGGCCGTCGGCATCGTTGTTGCCGGTGACGTATTCCCGTTCGATGCCGCCCCGGAGCTCGTCGTGGCAGTGATCGAACAGCAGGGTCATGGCTTCCCGGGTCATCTCGTACCAGGCATCCCGCTTACGGTTGCGGCCGCCCCGGCCGGAGTAGTTCAGGTGCGACAGGTAGAACTTGTCGATGTCGTGTTCGTCCAGCAGCCTGAGCATGTCCGGCAACTGGGGGAAGTTGTCCTGGGTGAGGGTGAAGCGAAGGCCGACCTTGATACCCGCCTGCTTGCACAGTTCAACCGCTTTCATGGAGGCGGCGAAGGCGCCTTTTTTCTGGCGGAACTCGTCGTGGGTCTGTTCCAGTCCGTCGATGCTGATACCCACGTAGTCGTACCCGGCCTCAGCGATTTGCCGGATATTCCCTTCGGTGATCAGGGTGCCATTGGTGGAAAGACCGACATAGAAACCCATGGCTTTGGCGCGGTGGGAGATGTTGAAGATATCCGGGCGCATCAGCGGCTCGCCGCCGGACAGGATCAGCACCGGTACGCCGAAATCCTTGAGATCGTCCATCACGGTGTAGACCTCATCAGTGCTCAGTTCGCCCTTGAAATCCACATCGGCGGAGATGGAATAGCAGTGTTTGCAGGTCAGATTGCAGCGGCGGATCAGGTTCCAGATCACCACCGGGCCGGTCGGTTTCGGAGCCGGGCGCACCGGAGCCGGGTTCATCAGGCTCTTGATGTAGCGGGTCATTCTGAACATGGTGCTTCCTCTGTCATGATTTTCGCAGTCGCAGACCGGTTTTTTTCAGGATGGCCGAGCTGTAAAGAATGGTGTGCCCCCGGCAGGTGTCTCCGAGCACTGACTGAATCTGCGAAGCCTTGGCCTCGACTTCGTCACGGCTGGTGCCGTGAACCATGGCGAACAGGTTGTAGTGCCAGTAGGGCAAGTGGCGCGGGCGCCGGTAACAGTGGCTGACGAAGGGCAACTCGCCCACCTGCCGGCCCATGTCGGTGATGGCGTCGTCGCGGACATCCCAGACCGTCATGCCGTTGAAGCGATAGCCCAGGCGGTAGTGATCGGGGACGGCGGCGACCCGGCGGATAACGCCGGCGTCCTGCATGCGCTGAAAACGGGCCAGAACCTCGTCGGCCGGCAGTCCCAGTTCCTTGCCCAGGGTGCCCCAGGGGTCCGGCACCAGGGGCAAACCGCCCTGGGTGGCCAGGACCAGTTTCCGGTCCAGCTCGCAGAGCACGTAATCCTGGTCAGACCGGGAAGTGGAGATGGACATGGAACTCTTCCTCTTTCGGCATATTGTAGACGGGATAGCCGGTTGCGGATTCGATGGCGGCAATTGCCCGGGCGATGTCGTCCGGGGCTTCCGTGGCCAGAACAAACCACATGTTCAGTTCATGTTCCCGGCGGTAGTTGTGGGCCACCTCGTCGAAGGCGTTGACCTTTCGGGTGGCGTCCTCAAAGTCCTGCTCCGGGATTCGCATGGCGGCCAGTGTGAGGCCGCCACCCATTTCTCCGGCGTGGAACATGGGGCCGAAACGGGTAAGAATGCGACGATCCAGAAGGTCTTCAAGGGTATGCAGGAGCGCCTGCTCGGTTATGCCAAGTTCGCCGGCGACCGCTGCATAGGGCGAGTGCACCAGTGGTAGCCCCGTCTGCAAACGGTTAATGACAGCCCGTTCCATCTCGGTGAATTCGGGAGCTGCCTGAAGGCGCTCAGTCACGGCTGACATAACGGCCTCCCCGTTGCCGGTAGGCTTTGGTGCTGAACAGCACGGCACGGGGGATTTGTTCCAGGCCAAGATCGGCGGTCAGCGTTTCCAGTTGACTCAGAACCCGTTGCCGGTCAATGCCGTGAATCATGCAGAACAGGTTGTAGGGCCAATCCGGGAGTCGGCGAGGACGCTGATAGCACAGGGTGATGAAGGATGTGCGGGCCAGTGTGCGGCCCAGATCCTGAACCTCACCGTCCGGGACATCCCAGACCACCATGGCGTTGGCGGTGTAACCCAGCGTCCGGTGCCGGACCACCAGCCCGAGCCGCTTGATGAGCCCCTGGGCCTGCCACTGTCGGATGGCGGTCATCACTTCCTGTTCGGACAGCCCGGTGATCTCAGCCAGTGTCTCATAGGGCCGTGGTGTTAGCGGGAGTCCAAGTTCCAGCTGGCGCCGAAGCCGAAGCAATCCCCAGGCACTGACCGGCCCGGCCCCGGCGATTTCCGGCACCACAGCCAGATATTCCGGGGCGTGGTGAAGGTTCACGGCAGGGCCTCCCAGTCAATATCAAAGCCCAGGTCAATGTGGTGGGCCTCCACCATCGGTAGCCGAAGCATAGGGAGCCTGAGCTGGTGTTCCAGTTCATCAAGCCGCTCTTCCAGGGTGTCTTCATCGGGCGCGGTCATGACAAACCAGAGATTGTAGGTGTGCTCCCGGGCGTAGTTGTGATTCACCCCGGGAGCACGATTAACCCGGGCGGCAACCAGATCGATCTGTTCGTCGGGTACCGCCACCGCAGCCAGCAGGCTCGCGCCCGCCCGGCTGTGCTCAAAAACCGGTCCGACCCGGCTGAGAACCTGGCTGTCCTGAAGTGACTGAAGTCGTGCAATGACCTCCTCTTCGGCGATGTCCAGCTGTCGGGACATTGCTTTGTAGGGCCTGTCGCAGACGGGCAGGTCCCGCTGGAAGAGGTTGATCAGTTGTTGGTCAGTGGTATCCAGTCTCATCAGTGCTCTCCTCCGGGCCGTAACCCGTCAGTAGACGTCGTGCTGGGTGTTGTAGACGTTGAACTTCCCGGTAGGCGTTACCAGCCGTTCGTCCTTGATCACTTTTTTCAGCTTGCGGGTCTTGTCATCAACAACCACCAGGGCCGAGGTTTGTTCCTTGCCATTCCAGACGGAGAACCAGACTTCGTCGCCGGCAATGTTGTACTCCGGTTGGACCACGCGCTTGGGCCCTTCACCCAGATCTGCCCATTCGGCGATCGGCAGCACTTCATAGCCGGCGTCCAGGTTGTCGATGTTATACACGGCGACGCTTTGGCTGACCGCCTCGGCGGGATTCAGCGCGGTATCGACCCACAGGTTGTTCGATTTCGGGTGAGTCTTGACGAACAGCGAGCCGCCACCCTGGCCATTGAGGGTTCTGACCACTTTCCAGGCCTTGTCCGGATGGCCTTCGGGGTCGGTGCCAATCAGTTGGATGGTAGGATCGCCCAGGTGGCTGGTTGCCCAGACCGGGCCATGCTCCGGATCCACGAAATTGGCGCCACGGCCGGGGTGGGGGATTTTGCCAACGTCGATCAGAGCCTCGAGTTCGCGTTCTTTGGAATCGATCACTGCGATTTTGTCGGACTGGTTGGCGGCTGTCAGGAAATAGCGCAAGCTGCTGTCCCAGCCCCCGTCGTGCAGAAATCTGGCGGCATCGATGGTGGTAATTGTAACGGCGTCAAGGTTCTCGTAATTGACCAGCTTGACCTTGCCAGTCTCTTTAACATTGACAATAAACTCCGGTTGCTGAAGTGAGGAAACAATGGCAGCCACGCGTGGCTCCGGATGATATTCCTGAGTGTCCACGGTCATGCCCCGAGTGCCGACAATTTTCTTTGGCTCCAGGGTCTGGCCATCCATGATCACGAACTGTGGCGGCCAATAGGTGCCCGCGATAGCGTACTTGTCCTCGTAGCCCTTGTACTTGGAGGTTTCCACGGAACGGGCTTCAAGGCCGACCTTGATTGTGGCGACGGTCGCCGGATGCTCCATCCAAAGATCAATCATGTTGATCCTGGCGTCCCGGCCGATAACGAATACGTAGCGCCCGGAAGCAGACATCCGCGAGATGTGAACGGCGTAGCCGGTATCGATCACCTCGACGATCTCCTTGGAGTCGCCATCGATGAGTGCAATCTGGCCAGCATCCCGAAGAGTCACGCTGAACAGGTTTTTCAGATTCAGATCGTTCAGCTGCTTCTTGGGCCGGTCTTCTGGCGGCACAACCACTTGCCAGGTAGCCTTCATGTCAGCAAGGCCGAACTCTGGGGGTTCGGGTGGCTGATGCATCAGGTATTTGGCCATGAGATCGATTTCAGCATCGGTAAGCTCACCGGAAGTGCCCCAATTGGGCATGCCCGCCGGAGAACCATAGGTAATGAAGGCTTTCAGGTAGTCTATGCCCCGTTCCTGAGTGATATCTGGAGTCAGGGGTTTGCCGGTTGCGCCTTTGCGCAGAACGCCGTGACATCCGGCGCAGCGCTCAAAGAAAATCTGTTTGGCTTTTTCAAATTCGGCCTCTGTCAGGTCGGGCGCGCCTGGTGTGCGAACGACTTTCGCGGATCCGGGATCAATCGCGCTGGCGGTGCCCTCATAGGCAGTAACCGAGGGGTCGGGGTTCTTGGGAGCGGCATGAGCCGTCAGTGCGCCGAAGGACGCAACGGCGACGGCCAGTGCCAGTGGTTGGAAAAACAGGTTAGTGACTCTCATCAGGTTCTCTCCTTGGATTTAAGAGTCCCTCTAGGTTTCGCTTCTTTAGTCTGACGAACCTTGATTTATGTCATATATATGGTGTTTGGCCGCCATCTACCCTAACAGGGGTATGCCATAATAGTACTGGTGTTAGTAACCCCTTTTAACCAATATCAACGATGGGTTATATGGGTGTCGTCACGATGCCGACAACACTCGGGAGGACGCAGCGTGTGAAGGGTTTCTGGCGGGAAGACCAAAGGCGGATCCTGGTTTCGGCTGTCCTGTTGTCCGGTCTGGTCACGGCGCCAGCCGTGAGCATGGGTGACGACGCCCGGGGCCGGAATGCGGACGAGGCCCGGCTTGCCAATCTGGTGGTTCAGGATTGTGGCTCCTGTCATGGCCTCACCCTGCGCGGTGGCCTGGGCCCGCCGCTGCGGCCTGAGGATCTCGGCGAGCTTCCGGTGGAGGCCATCGCAGCCATTATCCGCGAAGGTGTTCCGGATACCGCCATGCCACCCTGGAAGCCACTGTTGTCCCCTGAAGAGATTCACTGGATCAGCCAGCAGCTGAAATCCGGTGCACTGGTTTCGCCCTGAGGGCCAACCTGGAGGAATGATCAATCATGGATCCTGCATTCAAGCGGCCCGCACAGCTGTTACTGGCACTACTTCTGGCCATCGGCCTGAGCGGTTGTCAGGCGTTTCCCGGATCGGCGGGCCCAGAACCAGAGTCCCGCCCGGAGCTCATGGGCACCGGCGATCTTGGCCTGATCATTGAGCGGGCCACCGGCTCTGTGCTGGTGATCAACACCTCCCGCCATGAGGTGCTGGGCCGAATTGCGGGTTTGGGGGATCTGTCCCACGCGTCAGTAGTCTACTCCCGGGACGCCCGATACGGCTACGTATTCGGGCGGGATGGCGGCCTCACCAAAGTTGACCTGTTGACCCGAACCATTGTCGACCGTGTGATGCAGTCGGGTAACAGCATTGGTGGTGCCATCTCCCAGGATGGCCGCTATGTGGCCGTCTCCAACTATCAGCCCGGTGGCGTGAAGGTGTTTGACAGCCAGACCCTGGAACTGGTGGCGGATGTCCCGGCCACCTATACCAGTGGGCACGGTGAGCCTGGCCAGTCAAAAACCGTCGGGCTGGTGGACGCGCCGGGAAACCTGTTTGTGTTCAGCCTGTTCGACGCGGGGGAAATCTGGACCCTCGACATGAGTGATACCTCGGCCGAAATCACCCGCTTCGAGGCGGGCAAATCACCTTACGACGCACTGATCACCCCGGACGGCCGTTACTACATTGCCGGCCTGTTTGGCGAAGACGGCCTGTCGATGCTGGATCTGTGGAATCCGGGCCAGGGAGTGACTGAAATTCTGCCGGATTATGGCAAGGGAGAGCAGAAGCTGCCGGTGTACAAGATGCCCCACCTGGAGGGCTGGGCCATCGCTGACGGCCAGGCTTTTGTGCCGGCCGTTGGTCACCATCAGGTATTGGTGGCCAACCTCAGCAACTGGTCCCTGACGGATCGCATCCCGGTACAGGGCCAGCCGGTGTTCGTGATGGCCAGCCCGGACAACCGCCGGATCTGGGTGAGCTTCGCCCACCCGGACAACAATGTGGTTCAGGTGATCGATTCACAGACCCGGGAAATCATCCGCACCCTCAAACCCGGCGATGCGGTTCTGCACATGGAATTCACGCCCCGGGGCGAGGAAGTGTGGGTGTCGGCCAGGGACAGCAACCGGGTGACCGTTTACAACACCCGTACCCTGGAGCCGGTCGCAACGCTCAGTGCCGAAAAGCCCAGCGGCATCTTCTTCACCAGCCGGGCCCATGAACTCGGCCTTTGAATCACGGCGGGCGTTGCCTGGCATCCTGCTGGCCGGCTTGTTGTTTACAACGCCTGTCAGTGCCGGGGGCGCGCGGATTCTGATCGGAGTCGAGTCCGCGACCAGTGTTACCGGGGTAGCCCGCTATCGGCTGACAGACTATCTGCGAACTCAGGGCTGCGAGGCCGATGTCCGGTTCAATACCGAGGCCCCAGGCCTTGCCCTGGCGTTCCTGCCAGGCGTTCCGGGGGGGGCGGTGCCGATTCTGGAAGCGGTCAACCGGGATGGCCAGCTTCCGGTTCCTGTCTGGGTAACCCGAGGAACGGCCGGTGTAAGGCATATCCGGGAACTGCAGGGGCGTGATCTGGCCACGGTTGCCGGCAAGGAGCCGCTGGGGGCCAGCCTGCCGCTGGCCGCGCTCAGGCAACAAGGTATCATCCCTGAGCCGGGGCGGCTCTACGAAGCCGGTGACTACAGTTCTGCCCTGGGGTTGCTGCTTCACAACAATACCCATGCGGCGGTTTCCGAGCTGGGATTTGTGAAGCCGTTTCTGACCGGGAATAACCTGGTGGTGAGCTGGCGGGGTGAACCGGTTAAGGCGGCAGGCTGGTTCCGGCAGGCCGGCTGGAACCCGGCCGCAGAGGCCTGTGAACAGGCATTGGCCCGAAGACAGCGGTCAGACGACCCGCAGATGTTTGTGATCTTCCCCGAATGGGTATTTGGCTTTGCCTTACCCGACAGTCAGTACTCAAAGGATTCAATGCAATGATATTTTACCAACCGGCAGGCAACGAGATCGAACTCTTTCAGGCCGCGGCAGATAACGGTCTGCCTGTGCTTATCAAGGGCCCCACCGGCTGCGGCAAGACCCGATTTGTCCGGCACATGGCCGAGAAACTGGGGCGGCCGGTGTACACCGTTGCCTGTCATGATGACCTGACCGCCGCCGACCTGGTGGGCCGACACCTGATCGGGCCGGAAGGCACCTACTGGCAGGACGGGCCATTGACCCGGGCAGTGCGCGAGGGCGGTATCTGCTACCTTGACGAGGTGGTGGAAGCACGCAAGGACACAACCGTAGTCCTGCACCCGCTAGCCGACGACCGGCGGGAACTGCCGATCGAGCGTACCGGCGAGGTGCTGACAGCGGCGCCCGGGTTCATGCTGGTGGTTTCCTACAACCCCGGGTACCAGAGCCTGCTGAAAGGAATGAAGCCGAGCACCCGGCAGCGCTTTGTCTCAATGAGTTTCGATTACCCGGGCGCGGCGGAGGAGCAGACAATCGTGATCGAGGAGTCCGGTTGCGACAGGGAGCTGGCGGAACGACTGGTCAACCTGGCCCGATCAATTCGTAACCTGAAGGATCACGATCTGGAAGAGGCGGCATCGACCCGGCTGCTGATTCACACCGCCCACCTGGTTCGGGCCGGCGTGCCGGTCGGCGAGGCTTGCCGTGCCGGGATGATAGAGCCATTGTCGGACGACGAAGCAACGGTCAGCGCACTCATGGAGGTGGTGTATGCGGTATTCGGGAGGCCAGGCGAAGGCCAGTAGTGGTGCGGTAGTTCCAGTGGTCTGGTATCTGCTGAACCTGCTGGCCCTGCCGGTTATCGGATTTGCGGTGCTGGTTTGGCTGTTCATCCGCTCTGAGCAGGCACCGGCGTTGCGGCGGGCCCATACCCGGGCAGCGTTGTATATGTCGATCATCGGGGCGGCGGTGATTTTCTTCGGTGTGGGGGTGTTCTGGTTGTTGTACGGCAACACCGGTAACTTCTGGACCGGGGCCATTGTCTGGGCCATTGTTCTGCATACGTCGTTTGTGCTGTGGGGGATGATTGCACTGGCTCAGGCGATTGGCGACAAGCCGCCTTATTTTCCGCGGCGTTTTCTCTGAATTTGGGGTCAGGGTGTGGGTGAAGAAGGGGTCAGATGAAAGCTTTCATCTGACCCCAGGTTCAGCTCAACTCCCGGGTATGCTCCGGGGTCAGATGAAAGCCTTCCTCTGACCCGAGGTTCAGCTCAACTCCCGGGTATGCTCCGGGGTCAGATGAAAGCTTTCATCTGACCCCCTCTTCTGGCCTCACCACTCCATCTGGCCTGGTCAGTTTGCCGAATGAAAGACGGCTAATGCTGAAACGACAACGGGCGCCCATGCTTGGGCAGCAAAGCGCCAGCCAACGGGTGCCTTGCGCATTTCCATAAAATGATCGACCAGCAGAACCGCCTTCACGACCACCAGAGCAAAAACCAGCCACACCAGAACGGAAGCATCAGCGCCTGCCTGCATGGCAATCACTGGCGTCATGGTGCAAACCATCAGGACGATATAAACCAATAACATGGGTTCTCCTCCTTAAGCCAGAACGTACAGCATCGGAAATAACACCAGCCACACCAGATCCACCATGTGCCAGTAGGAGGCACCGGACTCCATGCCGTTCATGTCGTCGCCGTTGTAGTCGCCTTTTCTCACCTTCAAGGCCAGTACCACCAGGATGATCTGGCCCAGAACCACGTGCATAAAGTGAAAGAAGGTGAGGAAGAAATAGAACATGAAAAAGGTGTCGGTACCCAGGTTGTATCCGTTGCCATAGAGGTCTGCGTACTCCCAGAGTTTGCCGAAGGTGTAGATGGAGGAGGCGGCGATGGCGCCCCAGAGCAACGGGGTAACGCATGGCTGGCGGTGACGGAGGCGGTGGACGGCGGCGGCAACCAGATAGCTGGCGGTGATCAGGCCAATGGTGTTGATCAGGCCGGTCCAGGGGTGCAGCACCTCTCGGCCGGCGGTGAAGGTTGCCGGGTCCAGGCTGCGGGCAACGCCGAAGCCGATAAACAGGATGCCGAAAACGGCCAGTTCCGCAAATATGAAGAACCAGACGGCCAGATCGCCGGGGAGGTGATGGCGTGTCGGGGCAGATGCGTGCATGGGTGTCAGCGGGTCAGGTTCATATAGAGTTTGGGGAGCTGAAGCGGCAACTGCGCTGGGTCCTTGATCACCACGAAATGGTTGCTGCCAAAGATATAGGGCAGGTATTCGCTGGCGTCGTCGTCGATGGTGACGCAGAAGGGGGTCAGGCCAGCCTTGTGGGCTTCCTGAACCGCCATTCGGGTGTCTTCCACGCCGTATCGGCCTTCGTACAGGTCCAGGTCATTGGGTTTGCCATCGGTGAGCAGGAGCAGGATTTTCTGGTGTTCGTGGCGCCCCTGCAGCAAGCGGGTGGCCTGACGGATGGCCGCGCCCATGCGGGTGTAATAGCCCGGCTCCAGTGCCTGGATTCGACCCCGGCTGATGTCGTTGTAGGGCTCGTCGAACGATTTGATGTGATGGAAGCGCACATGGTCCCGGCGGCGTGAGGAGAAGGCAAAAATCGCAAAGGGGTCCCGGCTTGCCTGCAGGGCTTCGCTGAGCAGTTGTAAGCCGTCCCGGGCGATGTCGATCACCCGCTGGCTGTTGTTGATAAAGGTATCCGTGGACATGGAGATGTCCGCCAGAATCAGGCACGCCAGGTCCCGCTGATTCTGTTTGCAGCGGCGAAACAGCTTCTGGTCGATGACGCCGGTGCCCCGGCGGTGCTGGACTTCCCGTTCCATGCAGGCGTCCAGGTCCAGTTCCTCGCCTTCGGTCTGTCGGCGTTGCCATTGCCGGAGTGGCTTCAGGGCACTGAACTGTCGGCGCAGTCTCATGGCCGATCTGGACAGGTGGTCCGGCAGCCTGGTCGGAATAGAATCCTTGCTCAGCATGGGCTGCAGGCAGCAGAAACGTTCCCGGTAACTCTGGCTGCGCCAGTCCCATTCCGGCAGATGGATGCCGGGCCCCAGGTGCAGGTCATCGTTTTCTTCCGAGGGCAGGTCCAGATCAAACTTGATGGCGGAGGAGGCTTCCCGGCGGTCTTCAGAGACAGAAATCATGTCCATGTCGTCAGCCACCGCGTCGGCATCCTCTTCCTCCGTGTCATCACCGGCCCGGTCCACAGGGATAAATTCGCTCCATGAAAACAGGCTTTCCAGCCGGAACAGCATCAGGCCCTGATCTTTATCGAAGGCGTCCACCCGTTCGGCCCGCCGGCGTTTGCGCTTTTTCGCCAGTCCACCCGGTGTCGGGGTCGCTTCATCATCTCCGGTGGTCGGGCCGGTCGCCTTGCCGGGTGTGGTTGTGGGGTAAAGCCAGATGACAACCGGCCAGGGGTCGGACTCCGCAAGCGGCAGGCAGTCCACGCTGCCAGGATCAATCAGCGCCTGGCGAATGGCCTTTTCACGGCGGCCTTCGGCGGGGGACAGGGTGGCCGGATCCGGGCGCCATTGCAGGGTATGGCGTACCAGCCGCTGATAAACCGGCTCAAGCCCCGGCCACTTGGCCAGCAAGGTCTGTACCATGGCCTGGTTGCCGGTCAGCCAGCCGGAGTCCGTCAGTTCACCAAGGGAGGCCAGGGCTGCCAGCCAGAGATAGAGGTCCCGGTTCACTGGTTTGGAGGGAAACAGGGCCAGGCGCTCCGGCAGCCGAAGGCTTTGCTCATCCCGCCAGGCCAGTTCGAATTTTTTGTGGGTGCCCGCCAGCTTCTGCAAAAACCGGCGTCGGGTACGGAAATGGCGGGGTTCCGCGGTAACCAGGCTGAGGGCCGGGTCGCCGCCCAGAGCCCGGAACAGCACGCCCAGGGTTCGCGCCTCGTCTTTCAGGTGCACCGCGTGCTCGGGGAATTCCCCCATGGCCTGCCGGGTGATGTACTCGTGCCACTTGAAGCCTACCCATTCTTCCATTTCAACCCCTCAGGCTCCGGCGCGTTGCTTGCGTGGTGACGGATCAACCTGGCGAACCGGAATCAGAACGGTCTGTTTGCCAGGTTCACCGGGTTCCCAGCTCAACAGGGAACCTTCCGGGTTGTTCTTCTGCACCTCCCGGCAGGCGCTGACACATTGCAGGCACTGGGTACAGGTGAATTTTGCCCGCTTGTGGCTGCGGGTCGGCAACCGCATGGGGCAGGCTTCGTCACAGGCCTTGGTGCAGTCGCGGCAGGCTGCGGCACGCTTGCTATCAAAGGTGACAACCCTGCCTTTGCCGTTGGTCATCCAGGCAATGCTCTGCACCACCCCGAAGGCGCAGCCGTATTTGCAGAACAGGTGCCGGGCAAACAGGAAATCCAGAGTAAACAGAGTGGTGGCTACCGCCAGGAAAATGCTTGGGTAGACCGCCAGGTTGCCGGTAACCAGATCGGTGTACAGCGGGATCGGCGGCAACAGATAAGACAGCATCGCCAGTGCCCAGGAAAAACCGATCAGCCCGCACGCCAGAGCCAGTCCGGCCCAGTGCAGGACCTTGCCGCGCCGGCCTTTCCGGAGTGCTTCGTAAAGGGTGGGCCGGCCGGTGATCCGGGTCATCAGGTGATTGATGGTCTCGACCACCGAAAAATGCGGGCACAGCCAGCCACAGTAGATCCGCCCCCATTTCCAGGCGATCCAGAGCACCAGGGGTACCAGGAGGGTAATGGGAAGTACGAACCAGACCAGGATCTGCCCGGCCACTTCCGCCGGTGAGCTCTGGCTGACCCAGGCCAGTTCGAGATTGAATGACAGGGGAAACCCGAAAATGACGAAGCGGGTTTCCGTCAGGTCGTACCGAAAAATATTGAGTACCGGCGCAAGCAGAAACAGCCCGAAGAACGCGGTGCGGGTCAGCAACCGTTTGTTCTGGAGCGTGTCCTTGTTCGGGAAATTCTGCTCATGCACGGCAAGTGTCCGTTGAGGGTTGGGCAGGCCGGAGCGATTGGCCCCGGCCTGCGGTTGTTATGCGTCCTGAGTGGCAGGGCCACGGACTTCCTCAGCCGGGGACGCCTGCCCCTTGATGAAGAAGCTGCCGAAGTACACCACCAGGCCTGCCATGAAGAAGCTGCCGGCGACCAGGCGCATCCAGTAGAACAGGGCTATGTTGTCCTGGGTTGCCATGAACGACAGTGCTTCACCGCTCTCCGGAATCCGCTGCAGCCAGACCTGTAATATACCGGCGCCAGTCAGGAACAGGGTGATGAACACCATGGAGATGGTCATCAGCCAGAAGCCCCACATCTCGACAATCTGCGCGGTATTGCTGTTGCCGTAAGGCCGGCCACGCATGATGGGAACCGCATAGGAGATGATGGTCAGTACAATCATCACGTAGGCACCGTAGAAGGCCATGTGGCCATGGGCCGCGGTAACCTGGCTGCCGTGGGTGTAGTAGTTCACCGGGGCCAGGGTATGCAGGAAGCCCCACACGCCTGCGCCCAGGAACGCCATCACGGCAGTCCCCATGGCCCACAGCATGGCGGCCTTGTTGGGGTGATTGCGGCGGCGCCGGTTGATCATGTTGAAGGCAAAGATCACCATCATGAAGAACGGCAGGGGCTCAAGGGCAGAGAATACAGACCCCAGCCACAACCAGTATTCGGGCGGCCCGATCCAGAAAAAGTGGTGCCCGGTACCAATAATGCCGGTGATCAGCGCCATGGCGATGATCACGTACAGCCATTTTTCGATGACTTCACGGTCAACACCGGTGAGCTTGATCAGCACATAGGCCAGGATGGCACCCATGATCAGTTCCCAGACGCCCTCCACCCACAGATGCACCACGAACCACCAGAAGTACTTGTCCTGGGTCAGGTTGCCCGGGTTGTAGAACGAAAACAGCCACAGAACCGCCAGGCCGATCAGGCCGGTAATCAAGACAATATTGACCACGGTTTTGCGGCCCTTCAGGGCGGTCATCATGATGTTGTAGAGGAAACCGACAACCACCAGGGCTATGCCTATCTTGGTGATCGTGGGTTGTTCAAGGAACTCCCGCCCCATGGTTGGTAACAGCTTGTTCATGGTGACATCGGCCAGGGTGGCGTAGTCCACGAACAGGTAGCCAAGGATGGTCAGGGTGCCGGCAACGGCGAAAACCCAGAACAGGATCCAGGCGAGCAGCGGGCTGTGCAACTCGGTTTGTGCCTCTTCCGGAACCAGGTAATAGGTTGCCCCCATAAAGCCGAAGAGCAGCCAGACAATCAGCAGGTTGGTATGAACCATCCGCGCTACGTTAAAGGGGATTTCCGGGAACAGGAAGTCACCCACCACGTACTGGAGCCCCAGGATCAGGCCGAACAGAATCTGGCCGGCAAACAGAACCAGGGCAAAGATGAAGTAGGGCATTGCCACTTTTTGAGATTCGTATTTCATGTCTGCTCCCTCAGCCTTCGATGTTGGGTGGCCAGTTGTTGTCATCAATCTTTGATGTCCATTCCAGGAAGGCGGCGAGATCCTCGATTTCCTGATCGGTCAGATTGAACTGGGGCATCTGGCGGCGGCCGGGCACGCCGGTGGGCATGGCGTTCATCCAGGCGTTCATGTAGGCCTTGAAGACATCGCTGTCACTACCGCCGCGGCGGTCGAATACGTTGGCAAGTTCCGGCGCGAAGTACGCACCTTCACCCATCAGGGAATGACAACCGACACAGTTGTTGTTCTCCCACACATGCTTGCCACGAACCACCTGATCGGTGAGTTGGTCTCGGTTGTCCCGCTCGGGCATTGCCCGTATCTGGGTGTCAAACGTCAGCGCCAGAAACAACAGGATGAAGAATGCACTTCCTCCCAGGTATATGTTCCTGGCCATGCTTTTGGTAAAGCGCTCGGCCATGGTCTCTCTCCTCGGTCTTTGTGTAATACCTGACTGCCCTGCTAGGATATAAAGGTGTATCCATAATGCTGTTGATGATTATCAAGCATGACTGGCTATTTCACCATTGCGCCGGGGAGTTACCTCCGGAGGGGTAGATGATTTCCCTGGCGTTTTAATGGTTGTGCCGCCCCTCAGGTTCCGGAGTATCGAGTTCGGACTTGAGCCCGCCCCGACCTTCAGACTGTACCTCTGGCCGATTTCGTTAACCGGGTTCATGAAGGCTCCTGACCGATCACTCCATGTCAGTTCGGGCGAGGGCTATCAGATCCTGGCGAATCTCTTTCGCGCTCAGATCAGCCCGGATCAGAAGACGGGCATCTCCATTGCGGTCAAAAACGTAAACGGCATTGCTGTGAGAAACGGCGTAATTGCCGTTTTCGTCAGGTTCCTCATAACCGAAGGTTGTTCGATAGCGTTTGGCAAGCTCGCGAAGTTGCGGCTCTTTCCCGGTTAACCCGACGATCCCGCTGCCAAAAAACCTGACATAGGCAGCCAGGTGTTCCGGTGAATCCCGCTTCGGGTCAACGCTGACAAACAAGGTCAGGACATCGTCCTGAAGCCCGGATGGCAGGCCTTCAGTGGCCCGATTGAGCTTTTGCAACGTGGTGGGGCAGATGTCCGGGCACGAGGTAAAGCCAAAAAACAGCAACCTTATCTTGCCGTCAAACTGCCGGGCGGTTACGGGGCTGCCCTGGCTGTCTGTTAATTCAAACTCCAGGCCGGGCATCAGGCCGCTGATGTCTTTGCCGTTCCAGTTTTCCTCTTCGCCTGAACAGCCGCTGACAACAAGCGTCATCAGAAGAAGGGCGAGAAGCGACAGTTTGCCGGCCTGTTGCCGAAAAGGGCTGGTGTTCATGACGTGGTCTCCTCCATTTGGCTGGAACGGCTGGCGAAACTCTCGTCTTCCCGCATGGCGCGTCTCAGGATAATCAGAATACCGAGGATGCTCATCATCGCGGGCGGTATCCAGGTCAGCATGCCGCCAAGAAGCTGGTCGGTTTCCGGCGCCATGGGCCAGGCCCGGCCACAGACCTCGTAAACGTCGTACACCATGCCTCTTGAAAACACGATCATAGCCCCGAGTACCATCTGCGGTATCGCCACCAGGGCCAGGAGCAGTATGCGCTTTCCATAGCCCAGGGAAGAGGTGGTGGCGGGTGGGCGAGGATCAAAAATTAACCACCAGAAGAGTATCCCATCTATCAACATGCTCCAGTTCATAACCCAGTAGAGGTTTCGGCTGAGCATGGCATCAAAGTGAATTGGCGGCCATAACCAGAAATAGATGAGCCCCACAAACAGGACGGAGGCGATCAGGGGGTGTTGAAGAAATCGATACACCCATCCCAGGGGGCGAAGCCTGCTCTTCAATCCAGGGCTTATTTGCCGGTACCAGAACTGCATTACCGGCAATGGGTTGGACAGGGCAATCAGTATAGGACCCAGATGATGAAGAACGAGATGCTGGCCGCGATGGACGAAGAACATGTATTGGGAGTAGTAATCGAATCGGGTTTGCATGACCCCATAACCGATCAGGACGCCCAGAACGAAGACCACAATCCTTACCGACCCGGGCCTGTCTTCTTCCGGCATCCGTAAAAGACCGGCGCCATAAAAACCCAGTACGAGCATAAAGCTCAGTAAGGTCAGCGGCGAGAAATCGTAGGGTGCCAGGTACTCAATCAGAGACATAGGGTTGCCGGGTCAGTTGTTGTCTGTTGTTGGCCTGAGCGCACGTTGTCTGGAGAGTCAGCGGGAATCTGTTCTACGTAAGGATACATCGTCCGGCTGCGGCGAGGTAGTCCCGATGCGGATAGCGTTTGGTCGGGCCACGCAGGGGAGGTGGCGAGCCGGGGAGCGTGTGTTCCCAAGGCCCTTTTTCATCTGCACTTTGATGCAGGTCAAATGCAGCGAAAGCCTCCACCTATTTTCAGTCGCAGTTCAGGTAGATATGGTGTGATGGAAGGGAAGTGGCGGGGCTACGAGGTGCACTCCCATGACCAAAGTACACAAAGCAACCAACCAGGCGCAGTTTCTGCTGCGCCGGAAACTGACCGTCGAAGGCCTTGATGAGAGTGAGTGGGACGATTTCGTCCACGAACTCAACCACCATCCCTGCGTCGATTTTTCAGAGCATAAACCGGGCAACCAGCTACATGTCACCTTCGATGGGACTCACTGGTCCACCGATGAGCTGCTGGAACTGATCAAGACCCACGGAGGCCGCCTGAAGGCGGGGTGGTGGACCCGGCGAAAACTGGCGTGGTATCGCTTTACCGACGACAACGTTCGGGCCAACGCCAAGCATGAGCCGTTTTGCTGTTCGAAGATTCCACCCATGAAAAAATAACAGGAGGTTGAATGAGCAGGGGGCAAGACAGAACCACCCGCTACAAGGAAGGCAGCCTCACCCTCACGGGAACCGTCATGCTGGGTACCGGCGTCATGATCGGCGCCGGTATTTTTGCCCTTACCGGGCAAATGGCGCAGATGACGGGGGTTTTTTTCCCGTTGGCGTTTCTGGCGGCTGCGGTGATCGTCAGCTTCAGCTCTTATTCCTACGTCAAGATTTCCAATACCTGGCGGCTTTGTCTGGGTCAAACTGAATACCGATCCGTTTGTCATTGGCGTGGCGGTTGCCACGATGATCGTGATCGTGGTATCCGGACAGCTTTTCCTGAAAAGGGCGGCAGCAGTCGAAGAAACCGGTCACGAGGATTCGCATGCTCACGGTCACCGGTAATCAGAATTCAACATGGAGGGCAGTATCACGATGGGAGAAAACATGTTTGGCAATACCATGTGGGCCGGGCACTGGCTGTGGATGCTGGTGATTGCCATCGTAGTCGTCATCCCGGCCTGGCGTATTTTCCAGCGCACGGGCTATCCGGGTTGGATGGGCATTCTGATACTGATACCCATTGTCAATCTCGTTCTGCTCTATTTCATCGCGTTCGCGGATTGGCCGGCAGTCGAAGCGGGAAACCATGATGATAGCTGAGTAACGGATTCCCGTGGTTTATAATTCATTTCCTTGTGAGGTGTTAATAGAGGGGGAGGCCTGATATCGAGAAAAATGACAATAAGGCGAATATTTCAGGTTAAATTAAATATTTGTTGATGAAAATGACAGAACGGATGAACAATTATTGAGTTCAATTGGAGGTCAGATAATGCGAGCAAAACTCTTGAAGCTGGTGTTGATTGTCATGGCATTTGAAGCGCCACTGCTGCAGGCGAGTGAAATCCTTTCAGGTGAGGACGTTGCTGACATTGTAGTGGGTAACACGGTTCAAATGGTGCTTCGGGATGTGGAGGATGACTTCCGCACCCGGACTTTTCACGAATACTACGACCCCGACGGGTCGATCTATGGCATGACAAAGTACAGGGAACAGCAAGGAAATCTCACTCACTATGTCGGTAGCTGGCAGGTGAAAGACGGGAAATTCTGTACCTCTGTCTACGGGCGGGATTATTCCTGCAACAAAATCAAACCCCTCGGTGACGGTAATTATGAGCTTGTAAACGAGGGTGGCACCATCAGAAACGTCAAGTTATACGAAGGGAAACATCACGGGCTGGAGTGACGAACCGGCGCTTTTTTGCAGCCGTTCTGGTCAGGGTCAAGGCAGGCCCGGTCTATGGGCCTGCCTCCTGAAGTGCTCCTGCGGAATACTATCCGGTTACCGGTTGTTGCCGGCGCTGGCAGGGGACTTGCCGGCGCCTTAGTACCACCACCGGACACCCGCCACAAAGCTAGAGGACTCGGTACCCTCGCCTTCCCGTTCACGGAGATCCCTGGTGTTGCCCAGGTAGCGTGTATAGGAAACACCAACATAAGGAGCGAACTCCCGGGAAAAGTGGTATCTCAGCCGGAGTCCCAGGCCAATATTGTTGATCCCGCTGCCAACGCCCCATTCCTCGACATCACTGAAGGCAACCAGGGTTTCCCCCCGGCCTTGCAGAATGAGCCTTTGGGTCAGTAACCAGTCGTATTCGGCTTCGAAATCATACGACAGGTCGCCGTCTTCAGTAACCCTGAGGTTGGTATCCACCTCAAACCAGAAGGGAGCAAGGCCCTGCAGGCCGATAAGTGCCGAATAACGCTCCTTGTTCTGGCCCGGGCCGAAGGTTGCCTGAGCGCCCAGCCCGGTCTGTATATCCCAGAAGGGGGCCAGGCGATAGCTGTACTGAGCATCAAAGTTTTCGATGTCGCCACCCTCGGTGGCCAGATCCGTCTCACCCTCTGTTTCTATCCAGAGCCGCTTGCGGTCCGTGCCGACCCAGGCCTGGACATCCCAGAGCGCGATCTCGTTGTTGCCGTCGCGCTGATATTCCAGCCGGTCACCCAGTATCTGGCCAAATATCTCATTGTCGGGAATAGGCAGTGTCCAGTCCGGCTTGGCCTGCACTCCGGTGCCTGCGGCACCGGCTCCAGAGGCAATGGTGAAGGCGGACGCGCCCACAACCAGCTTTATGCGATTTATCATAGTGATCATCCTCTATCCCGTTAAACGACCGACACGACACGAAACATGCCTGCGTCCATGTGGTAAAGCAGGTGGCAGTGGAACGCCCAGTCACCAGGTGCGTCCGCCGTTATCAGTGCGGAGACCCGCTCACCGGGTTTGACGGAGATCGTGTGCTTGCGTGGGCGATACTCACCCGCTCCGGTTTCCAGTTCCATCCACATGCCGTGCAAATGAATGGGGTGATCCATCATTGAATCGTTGACCAGGATCAGCCGAAGCCGTTCACCATGGTAGAATTTGACCGGGCCATCCACCTCGGAAAATTTCTTGCCGTCAAACGACCACATGTAACGCTCCATATTGCCGGTAAGGTGGAGCTCCACTTCCCGCTCCGCGGGGCGTTTGTCGGGCCAGCCATCAATACTCCGCAACTGGGAGTAGGTCAGCACCCGGTGGTCTGCGGTTTCAAAGCCAACGCCGGGCTCGTCCAGCCGTGAGCTGGGGCTGGAGGCCACCATCGCGGCCCCCGGGCCGTGATTGTCAGGGCCATGCGATACCGGGCGCCCTGCAGTCGGAACGGGGCCCAGGTCCGGTTTGTCAGGCGAGGCGTCCATGCTCATGCTGGCATGATCCATGGTCATGCCGCCTGAACCTCCCGCCATGTCGCCGTGGGCCATTCCCATGCCGCCGTGCATTTCCATGCCGCCGTGCCCTGCCTTGCCGCCACTCTTGCTCATCGCGCCCATTCCCATGGCTGCCATGCCCCGTTCAGTGCGCGGGTACATGGGAGGCACTGGCGCTTCCAGCCCCTTTCGGGTGGCCAGTGTGCCGCGCACGAACCCGGACCGGTCCTGGGACTGAGCAAACACGGTATGGGCCATGTCCGTTGGCTCCACGATAACGTCGTAGGTTTCGGCCACGCCAATGCGGAATTCATCGGTCTCGACCGGCTGCACCGGCTGACCGTCGGCGGAAATAACCGTCATCGGAAGTCCCGGGATGCGGACATCAAAGTAGGTCATCGCCGAGGCGTTGATTAATCTCAACCGAATTTTCTCGCCGGGACGGAACAGCCCGGTCCAGTTGCTGGCGGAAGTCGATCCATTCATCAGGTAGGTATATTCAGAACCGGTTACATCCAGAATATCCCGGGGGCTCATTCGCATTCTGCCCCACATGCCAGCTTTGCTCCAGGCGGCGTCCCAGCCCATGGTTTCGACATCCTTGAAGAAGTCGCCAACGGTGCGCTGGTTATAGTTGTAGTAGCCTTCAAACACTTTGAGATTACGGAAGACGTCGCCGGGCGAATCGAAGGTCCAGTCGGAGAGAACCACCACATATTCGCGGTCATAGCTGACTGGCTCGGGCTCAGCCGGGTCTATGATCATGGGGCCATAGTGGCCAAGTTGCTCCTGAAGCCCGGAGTGGCTGTGATACCAGTAGGTGCCATGTTGCTCGACCGGAAACCGGTACTCGAAGGTTTCGCCCGGCATGATGCCCGGAAAACTGACCCCCGGAACACCGTCCATCTGGAACGGCAGTATCAGACCGTGCCAGTGAATGGACGTGGCTTCGGTCAGGGTGTTGGTCACACGCATAACAGCCTCGCGGCCCTGCTTGAGCCGAATCAGAGGCGCAGGCAGCGTGCCATTGATGGTAATGGGCTGTTTTGAGGGTCTGGACCCGATTGTGAGAGGCGTTCGTGCGATTGTCAGATCATAGACATCGGCCCCGTCACGCACGCTGTGATAAACATTCGAGTTGTCCAGGTTGCCCCTGGCATACGCCGGCATCAGGCTGTCAAAGCCGGTGAGAAGGCCCATTGCGGCAGCCCCCTGGATCAGGCGCCGCCTGGATAATCTGGTATCGGGATATTTCTCGTTCATACGCTGCTCCTGCCTTTCATGGCACTATTTATTTATTCGTTTTAATCATTGCTTAATCACTGTGGGTGCGCTAGCGGGACCTTGGTGCGTGGGGCGCAGTCAGGCCCCGGGTGCTCACTTTCGCATGTCCATCTTCACCTTACATGCTGTAGCTGAAACGAAACTGAACCGCCTGGCAGGGCCGTGTACTCCGGGTGTTTGCCTTGCTTCACCTTAGCCGAAGCTTGTACTATCTTTTGGGCATAGGGTCAGAATCTGGCCCGGTCAGCAGTAGACCCCTGTTGACGCAATCTCAGTTCCCAGTTACGCAACGGACGGAGAACACCATGAAAAGACTTACACTTGTTACTATCCTCGTCGCCGGTCTGCTTTCCATGCCGGCTATGGCAGCGGATCATGATCAGCAGCGCGATAAAAAGCGCCAGGAGCAGGGTATGCAGATGCAGGGCCAGGGCATGCAGATGCAGGATCAGGAGAGAGCAGCGGCGATGCAGCAGAACATGGAAGAAATGCAGGCGCTGATGAGCCGGATCAAACAGGAGCAGGATCCTGCCAAGCGCCAGGAGTTGATGCAGGAGCACATGAAGACCATGCAGAAAGGCATGCAAATGATGCAGGGAGGCATGGAAGGCTGCATGGGAATGATGAAAAAAATGATGGGCCCAATGGAGGACCAACAGATGAAATCGAAAGGGGCCGGAAAATCCGGGCATTAAAGTCGTCAGGTTTTTATCTTTCGCCCTGTTAAGGGTAACCGTCCAAGCTGACGGCAACACCTGACAAAAAACCGTCTTGGGGCTCCCTCCCTTGAGCGTGTGCCCCAGGCGCGTGTCTCTCCTCACCGCTTGCCATGCCTAAAAGCCCCACACCGTGCCCGCCGATCCACGGTGTGGTACTGATCAATCGAGCACTGATCAGTACTGGGGGAAGCGGGTGACTGGTGAAGGAACGCATGAGTTCCCGGTTGTTGAATAAGTGGTCTGACTATAAAACCTCTGAGCTACTTCTACGTCAAGCCGTAGGGGGCTGAATTTTTCCAGAATGATTCAGGCTTGATTGCTGTCCAATCCGGACCGGTTGGCGGAAACCATTCCGTTTCGGTTCAGTGCGGCATGAGTGATTACCCTCTTGGTTGTGGTATTGGCTTGATGTAAATCATAATTTCGAGTGTCAGGAACAGAATTTCACTTTCTTTTGCTGGTTTTCAGGGTGATTTCAGATTGCAGAGTTCTACTTGAGCCAGGGAGTCTTATCCCTGATTTAGTACTCATCAACCCAAAGCAAGCGGGAGAAATGAAATGGATATCAAAACCTTTGGTGAATTGATCAACTGGACGCGGGATCTGCACTCACACCTGGCGAGTTGTCTCTCCCATTGTGCGACAAAGAATGAAGAAGAGCGGGCCCGGGCGTTGCTGGACTATCTGGCGGCCCATGAGTCGGAAATGGAGCGGATAGTGAACGAGTTTGGGCGTCAGGGGAATCCCAGGGCGCTCGAAACAAGGGTCTTTGATTACCTTTCGCATCACCCGATCAAAACACACCGTACCTGTGACGAGCCCTACGCCAGGCTCGATTTCCAGGGCATCTGCCGGGAGGTATTCGACTTCCATGATCAGATCATCGAGCTCTATAAAGCCATGGCGGACCGGGCCGAGATTCCCGAGGCGCGGGAGCTGTTCCAGGCGTTGCTGACCATGGAGCGAAACGAGTCGATGCGGCTGGCCCGTCAGGTCGGACGAATGGAAGACCTCTGATCGCCTGCTAATGAGACCCGGGCTCTGCCTATTAACAGAATGTCCGGCGGATGACTGAATACTGATGAGATTGCCAGCCTGACCCGGGCCATGGTGGCAGGGACCTGAGGCCTTTGCTGTCAGGTGAAAATAAAAACTGATTTGAGTCAAGGTCGGGGTGATTGGGTCGAAAAATTCAGTTTCGTTTCAGTTTCAAGGTGTCCAATTGTTCATGTTCTGGATTGGTGGCTTTTCGAAAGCCTTATCCCGGAACAGTTATATTCGTCTCTTCATCTAACCCAGAAGGGTGCACCTATGAAAAAACTCCATTTTATCAAGCTGTCGCTGGCAGCCTCCGTATTCGCGAGCGGGGCCGCCATCGCAAACGAAGACACCGAATCGAAAATTGCCAACCTTGAGTCGCAGATCGCGGCCCTGCGGGAAGATGTCAAGAGCAACAATCTCGATACGGTGAACAAGTGGCATATGGCCGGGTACAGCAACGTTGATTTCGTGGGTGGCTCCGACAGGCAAGAGGACGGTTTTACGTCCGCGCGATTTGCGCCGATCTTTCACTATCAGTTTTCCGACAGGGTGTTGTTTGAAGGCGAGCTTGAAGTCAATACGAATGCAGATGGTGAAACTGAAATCGCAGCGGAATATGCGACCATCGATCTCATGCTGAACGACTACATGGCGCTGGTGGCGGGTAAGTTTCTGAGCCCCATTGGCCAGTTCCGCCAGAATGTCCACCCAAGCTGGATCAACAAGCTGCCGACTGTACCCGTGGGCTTTGGCGAGGGAGGCGCGGCACCGCTTGCCGACCTGGGCGTTCAGTTGCGTGGCGGTTTTCCCTTGAGCGGGTCGATGCGCGCCAACTATGCCCTGTACACCTCGAACGGCCCGACACTTGTTGTTGATCCAGCAGATGGTGAAGTGGAATTGGAAAGCGAGCCTGCCGCAGGCAATGCCGATGGCAATTTTGTGTACGGTGGCCGGGTGGGGTTCCTGCCGGTGCCGGCGCTGGAGTTGGGACTGTCCGGTGCGTTTGGCAAGATGGGAGTAGGCCAGGGAAGCGTGTCTGAGCTGGCACAGGGAGAGCCAGACCGTGATTACACCGTTCTGGGTGCAGACGCCATTTACAACATTGCCACCCTGCAACTGCGCGGTGAATTTATTCAGCAGACCGTGGGAAGCGAAGCCAACAGCACGATCTTAGGTGGTGCGGCGGCTGAAGAGCTTGAATACACAGCCTGGTACGGGCAGGCGGCGTACCGGGTGCCGGATACCAAGTGGGAAGGCGTTGTCCGCTTGGGTGACCTGGACACCCCGGATGCCGATGCAAACCGCTCCCAGTGGTCTGCGGGGGTGAATTACCTGTTCACTAACAATGTTATCATCAAGGCGGCCTACACCGTGGATGACTACGATGACAACGCTACTGACGATGACAAGCGCTTCAACGTTCAGTTGGCTTACGGATTTTAAGAGGGTATTAGCATGAAATTATTGAACCGGAACCTCATCAGTAACGCTGTATTAGTCGCCGCGCTTGTTGTCGGTGGCGCAGGCTCGGCAGCGGCTCAGGACGCAGACGATCCCATGGCATTCATCCGGGGCGCCCAGTCATGGGCCGACAACTGCTCACGGTGCCACAACATGCGCGACCCGGCCGAGCTTCGTGACGATGTCTGGGAGCCAAGCGTGATTCACATGCGCATCAGAGCGGGTTTAACCGGGCAGGAAGTGCGGGACATAACAGCCTTTCTCCAGAAGAGCAATGATCCCGCAGATAACAAGGGGGGTGATAAATGAAAACGTCATCTTTTCTGATCGCCAGTCTGGCCACCGGGATCCTTGCGTACTCAGCCGGAGCTGCGGCTTCGTCTGACCAGGTGGAAGCCGGCGAAAAACTCTTTAACTCTACGTGCGTTGCCTGCCATGGCGCAGACGGAAAGGGCAAGCTGCCCGGCGTTCCGGACTTTACCAAGAGCGATGGCCGGCTGTCCAAGGATGCTGACGTACTGGCTACTCACATCATGGAGGGGTTCAAGAGCCCCGGCTCGTCCATGGCGATGCCCGCCAAGGGCGGCATAAGTTCATTGACCATGGAGCAGGCGGAGGCCATCGTTCAATACATGCGCCAGGCCTTCTCAGGCAAATAGCAGTTGAAGTCGGGGCAACGCGGGCCTGGTGTATGCCAGCGTTGCCCCGCTTTTTTTCGCGGGTAGCCAGGACGCTACTCTTCACAGAAAGGAACTCTGACCATGAGCAATCTGATTGCCGCCTGCGTCGGTGATACGCACGTCTGCCCGATCAAAGGGCACGGTTCTTCCCCTATCTTGCCAAACGGCTCTAGCATCCTAGTTGAAGGCAAGCCCATTGCCCGGGTGGGCGATGTTGCCGGCTGCGGCGCCGTTATTACCCAGGGCTACCCGCTGGCACTGGCCGATGGTATGCCGGTGGCCTATCTGGGCAGCCCCACCAGTCACGGTGGTTCGATAGTCAGTGGCAATCCACGGGTCATTCTCGGCGTTGCCACCAACACTGCGCCGGTTGTGGATTTTGCCATGGCCGGTGCGCTGGATGATAAAGGTCAGCTTACGCCAGGCGCCAAAGAGTTGCGGGTCCTTGTCCAGCAACAAATGGACGAATGTCTGACGGCCAACGCGACCGGGGCTATGTCAGAAGAAGAGTGCAGCAATGAGCTGTCACAGATTCTGGAAGGCAGTTACCTCAACGCAGAAACCAACGTCTCCAAGCTTGAGCGGTTCTACCAGATTGCATCGTCTGAAAATGAAGGTGCAACCATCCGCTCTCTGTCGGTGTATGTCTCCGGAGTTGGTACGAAATTCGGCCAGGAAGATGATGGCTGGAGTATGGGCACAGGGCTTGGTGAAAGGGGTATTTTGGCGAAGATAGAGGTTGGCGCGTCAAAGCTTCTGACTGAACTTACGTTAAAAACCGATGTAGTTGATGAACTCGTCCTCGATGTGTTTGGTTTCAGCCGTGGCGCAGCCACGGCTCG